>SDBV01007523.1_pt1 | contig 14878 bp, 12 predicted proteins | sample 2277081 | NCBI WGS metagenome assembly SDBV01 (sample SAMN10402039, study PRJNA504765) | marine sediment metagenome | isolation source: marine sediment core GS10_PC15, 223 cmbsf | place: Arctic Ocean: Southern Knipovich Ridge | collected 2010
GCGACAGCATCGGCACAGAGTATTCAATCGTCACAGAAATTGTACGTCTCTCCAAAGACGGTGACATCATGCATCTGAGCTTCGGACCCCTGAATGAATCGACCCGCGACAGAATCATCAGTTTTGTCCTCAACCAGCGTAAAAAGAAGATGCATTGACTTAGCGGTTCGTGCGCAACTAACCTACATTATGCCGGCTGCAGAGGGAGCAATAATGCAAAGGACGGCATCTTAGAGAGGGCTGTGAAAAAGAAGCAGGTCGATCTCGACCGGTTCAAGTTCATCAACGACACTTTCGGTGCAACCACAGGCGGCCTGGTGCTCAGAGAAATCGGCCGGAGGCTTGTCGATTCAATCGGTGGAAGGTGGACTCGAAATGGCTCGTGGCGGAGCTCACAGTCTGGGTCTCAAACCCATCGATGCTGAGAAAGTCATCCAGTTTCTGCGGCAGCCATGCCAACAGGTAAATTCAACCGATCGTCCCCAATCATGCCACTAGACGGAGGTCTTCCGATGAAACACTACGTTTACGTCTCCCTCTCTGCAGAAGATCGAATCGCAATTCTCACCTTGGATTCCCAGACGGGTAAACTGGAGGCGATTGGCGAATCCAGGATTACCGGAGGTCCTGCTCCCCTGACAGTCGATCCCAACAGAGATATCCTCTTTGCGGGATTGAGGTCGAGCTGCCACATCGCTTCCTTTGTTATTGATCGAAACACCGGAAGTCTCACGTTTGGCGGGAAAACACCTCTCAAATCGGATCCCTGTTTCCTTGGCACCGACAGGACAGGACGATTCCTGTTCTCAACATACTATGCCGCCGGGGCTGTGGCGGTTCACTCCATCGACTCCGAAGGTATGCTTCAAGACTCCCCCGTCGAATGGATTCAAACGGCAAAAAACGCCCACTCGATGCAGACGGATCCGACCAACGCCTATGCTCTCGTACCCCACACGGGACCCAACACGATTTTTCAATTCAAATTCGATTCGAAGAGCGGGCATCTTACACCAACCGATAGCCCCCGATTTTATCCAGATGAGGGTCAGGGTCCCCGTCATTTTTGCTTCCACCCGAACAGAAAGTTCGTATACTTTGTAAACGAACAGGGCTGCAGCATCTGCGCCTATCGCTTCGACTCTGCCACAGGCGACCTATCACCATTGCAGAGCGTTTCGACGCTACCCGACGAGTATTCGGGTGACAACACCTGCGCGCAGATTCACATGACTCCGCAAGGCGGTCGACTCTTTGCTTCGAACAGGGGACATGACAGTATCGCCTCTTTCACCATCGATCCGGCATCAGGAGGACTCACGCCAATCGGACAGACTCCGACCGAAAAAACACCAAGGGCTTTCAACCTCGATCCCCGTGGGTGGTTTCTTCTAGCAACAGGGCTCGATTCGGGAAACTTGAGTGTTTACAGAATCGATCCCCGCTCTGGCACCCTCATCCCGCTTTATACCCACGCGGTCGGAGAAAGGCCAATGTGGGTTCTGGTACTCTGATCGATCTTGTGCAAAACTCCCTATTCATGCACAATGGCTCGGTATGAGGAAGGCCCGATGACGAAGTTGGATGAGTTGTCCCGAATTCTGATCCAGGCACCGGACGAAGTTTTCATTCAACCCCACAACGTACCCGATCCCGATGCCCTGGCCAGCACATTCGGACTTCGATATCTGTTGGAGCAGAGGGGAATCCGGAGCGAAATCGTGTACGAAAGCGAGCTGGAAAAAGCGAACGCGTTAAAGATGTTAGAGCTCTTCGGTATCGAGCTCCGTCTGTCATCGGAGGTTGAAACCCTCGGTAAGGAAGATTGGACCGTTTTGGTTGATGTGCAGAAGGGAAACACAAATGTTACGGACCTGGTTACCGACGAAGTGGCCAGTATCGATCACCACGAGTATATGGGAGACAAGGGCTACAAGTTCGAGGATATCCGACCCGCAGTAGGTGCCTGCTCAACGATTATAGCGGAATATTTCGTCGAGAACAAAATTCCCGTACCGAGGAAGATCGCAACGGCTCTGGTGTACGGAATCTTCATGGATACAGACAACCTGACCAGGGGTGTCTCAAGTCTGGACATCGATATGTTCTACAGTCTGTATCGCGAGACCGATATAGCCCTGATCAATGATTTAAAGGGCAACCAGATAACCAAAGACGATCTGATCGATTACGCCAGAGCCTTCAGCACGGTGGAGGTTTACGGGCAGCTCGGATTCCTCCGACTGGACAATGCCAACGACTCTCTCCTGGGCACAGCCAGTGATATTCTCACTACTATCTCGGGAGTCAATATCGTTATCACCTACTCCATTCGAGACTCCGGCATCAAATTTTCTACGAGAAGTCTCAACGAAAAAATTAAAGCAAACGGTCTGGTTCGTTTCATTCTCGACGGTGTTGGTTTTGGGGGAGGACACGACAGCATGGCTGGAGGGTTCCTGCCGGCAGATAATATGGACAAAGATAAGAACATCGATACATTTGTGCGTTACCGGGCGATAACGTACGTCGAAGAAGCTCACGCTTAGGGGATTCGTCTCATACCTGCATGAACACCGCTACCAGCCGCCTCCATGAGTTCGTGAATATCGTCCTGGTTAACAGGCTCGTATGTGTGGGAGCGAACACTTCGTCTCGAATACGTAATGTATCAGTCTCTCTTCCATGATTCCTCTCCTCCACTCGATTTACCGTTTGTTGCTGAAAGAGCCAAAGAAGGATATAATTTCAATGAGGAGCACAAGATGGCTAAAAACAAAAAGTTCTCCAAACATCTGCAGGCGTTTCTCATATCTCACCAGGTCGGGCTGGACCCCTATCAGAGCCTTGCGAAGATCAAGAAAATCGCCAATATGAATCCCGATGCCTGGGACGGCAAGCTCCCCAAAAGGGGGTTCAAACCCGATGAGAATCTCTGCAAGGTCGTTGAATCGTCGAAATCCCGTCCGATAATTCCCTGGTGGTGGTATGCCGAACAGAGAGAGCCAATCCCGTCGGTTGTCCAGAAAATCTACAAGAAAGTGGTATTTGACTATGCCCTCGTGTATCCCCAGCAGAATGCCTGGGTCTACCTTCTCCTGGATCCCTCCGAGGAGGTAATAGAGCTTATAAAAGATCAAGATCACATGCGGGCTTTTATCCTCATTTCACTGATCAACAAGAACTTTGAGTCCGACCAGAGGGAAAACGCTCGCCTGCGGCTGGGACGAGTCATGGGCTCGCCGGACATGAGGAGGATTTTTGTGTTTAGCGTCGTGAGGGCCGGAGACCCCGCCTATAAAAACCTACCAAAGAGTATCCCAACTGTTACTCGAGTGGTTCAAGATAAAGCCAATACCACGAATTGGAACATAAAGCTTCCCGGAATCAGGCAGTCCTTTGGCTCTTTCCGGGATGTGATAACCATGATCTGATACGTTTCGAAGATGCATCGATTGCGCCCCTTCGCCCTGTCAGCATTAGTCATCTCCGGGTTTTTTGCTTCCCTGCAAGGGGAGGCTCTTCCAGTAGATCGTATCAAGCTGCCATCGGGTTTTCGCATTGCGATCTACACCGACCAGGTTCCAGGCGCTCGATCCATGACGTTGGGATCTTGGGGTACGATCTTTGTGGGCACACGAAAAAGCAGCGTTTATGCCGTTCGGGACATCGATGGAGATAACCGGGCGGAGAGTGTTACCACAGTTTTGAGGCGGCTCAACACTCCCAACGGTGTGGCATTCGGGGAGGGCTCCCTCTACGTGGCCGAGATCGACCGGGTCCTGCGTTACGACAGAATCGAAGAGCGTCTCTTCGACAATCCGCAGCCGGTTGTTATTAACGCCTCCTTTCCCAGCGACCGCCTCCACGGATGGAAGTTTATCCGCTTTGGACCGGATGGGTGGCTCTACGTCCCTGTAGGCGCGCCCTGCAACGTCTGCGAACGCCCTGAGCAAAGATACGCAACGATCATGAGGATGAGGCCTGACGGCACGAGCCTTGAGATTTTTGCCCGGGGGATCAGAAATACCGTTGGTTTTGATTGGCATCCCGAAACGGGAGAGCTCTGGTTTACAGACAACGGAAGAGATTGGATGGGAGACAACAGGCCTCCCGACGAGTTGAACCGTGCTCCTAGTAACAATCTCCACTTCGGCTTTCCCTACATCCACGGAAGATATATAAGGGATCCCAAATTCGGCAAAGACAAAAATCCAGACGATTTCGTGCCGCCTGTCGTGGAGTTGGGTCCCCACGTGGCGGCCCTGGGAATGCGATTCTATACGGGACAGATGTTCCCTGAGGAGTATCGCAACCAGATATTCATAGCCGAGCATGGATCCTGGAACAGCTCGATACCCATCGGCTACCGCATTACCCTGGTGCGTTCGCTGGGAGGCGAGACGTACAGTTACCGCGTTTTTGCAGAAGGCTGGCTCGAGAATCAGAAAGCCTGGGGCCGGCCCGTCGACATCCTTCAAATGCCCGACGGTGCGCTTCTGGTGTCGGACGACCGTGCCGGTGCGCTGTACCGGATTAGCTATCAGGAAGAGTAATCCATTAAGCAAGCTCATGAGCAATAAAGGCAAACTCACGTGGTACTATCCCCAATCCCTCGAAGAGGTCCCTGCACTGCTGAGGAAACGGGGAGTCGCACCCCACGGAGGAGGGACGAGCCTTTTGCGGGGAAGTCTCTCCAAACTGACGGGGCTCATCGACCTCTCCGCTCTTGCCCTTCATGTCTTTGAGCACGACAAGAGAGAGATAAGAATCGGTGCAGCCATGAGCTACGGCGACGTTGTCAGCCACCTCCGCCAGATCGAGCCGGAGCATATTCTTGTCAGATCCCTTTCCCGGGCTGCTTCAACTCCTCTTCGAAACAGGATAACCATCGGGGGGAGTGTCTCTCTCTTTCCCCTCTGGTCGGATCTCATGGGACCCCTCATTGCTCTCGGAGCCCGTGTCGCTGTCATCGGCCAAGAGGAGGGTGTTTACGACATCGAGCAATATACAAAGAATCGTAAGCTCCGCAGCGAGAATCTGATCACCGAAGTAAGGATCCCACGGGCTCACTGGATCTCTCACTATCACAGAGAGACCCGCACGAGCTTCGACTATCCGACATTCAGCATCACGATCCTTTTAGCGGATACGGGGAAAGCCCCAAAGGATACGGGGAGAACCCCAAAGGATACGGGGTTAGACCAGAAGGATTCGGCGAGCGAGGGCCGAAATAAGAGGAAAAGGACGAGAATCGTGATCGTCGGCAACACCGAGAGGTATAGCCGGCTATCCGATTTAGAGCAGGCCCTCGCCGGCTCATCCTGGCAGAAGGTCAAATCCATGGGACTCCGGCGATACATCGATGTGAAATTTGCAGGCAAACGACTCGGATCCTCCGATTACATCAACCACCTCGCCGTGGTTGGCTTGCAGCGAGGGCTGGATACCCTGATCGGATCCGAAGAGGTGGATTAAGATGGAAGGTGTTGTCAATGTCAACGGCACAGACACTCTCTTGAGGTTTGCTTCGGACTCTACGCTCCTCAAAGCGCTGAGGGAGAATGGATTCACCGAGGTAAAGGAGGGTTGCGGGGAGGGGCAATGCGGAGCCTGTCTTGTCCTGCTGGAAGGGCGAATCGTCAACTCCTGCCAGGTTTTTGCAGCCGCGGCTCTGGGAAGGGAAATCGTGACCGTCAAGGGCTTGGGAGATATCCATACTCCCCATGTCATACAGGTTGCCTTTGTGGAAGCCGGCGCCGTTCAATGCGGGTTTTGCACCCCGGGCATGATTCTGGCGACCTTTGCCCTCCTGCAGGAACACCCTGATCCCTCTGAAGAGGAGATCAAAGGCGCCCTGGACGGCAACCTCTGCCGGTGCACGGGATATGAGAAGATCATTGATGCGGTAAAGCTGGCCGCACAGAAGTTGAGCTCGCCAGAGAGGACGGAAGAGCATGCCTGATTTTACGTTCGTTGGCAAATCCGTCAACAAGATCGACTCCCTTTCTCTCGCCACTGGCACGGCGAGATACACCGATGATTTCAGGGTTGATCGCCCTCTTCACCTCGCCCTGCTCTACTCAGACCTGGCCCATGCAGAGATCGAGGAGATCGACACGAGCCAGGCCGAGGCGTTGGAGGGAGTGGTCGCAATCCTCACGTATAAAAACGTACCTCGGCAATGGCACTCCACCGCCGGCCAGGGCTTCCCCGAGCCCTCACCCTATGACGCGCTGCTCTTCGACAGGAGGGTCAGATTTGCAGGAGACCGTGTGGCTCTCGCGGCCGCAGAGTCGGCCGAAATCGCCCGGGAAGCCTGCCGAAGGATTCGCGTTCGCTTTAAGCCGTTGGATCCGCTCCTCGATCCAGAGAAAGCAATGGATGACGACGCCCCCCGCATTCACGGTGACGAGGAGCATGCCAAGATCCCGGTAGCGTACGAACCATCCAGGAACCTGGCCGCAGAGGTGACCATCGCCTTTGGCGATCTGGCCAAAGGTTTCGAAGAGGCTGACTCCATCGATGAAGACACCTATAGCACTTCCTACGCCTCTCACTGCGCCATAGAACCTCACGCCGTGGTGGCCTCCTTCGATGAATGGGGACGACTGGTCATAGTCACAACGACCCAGGTTCCCTTTCACGTAAGACGGATCGTTAGCCGGGTGACCGGCATACCGCTGAGAATGCTGAGAATCATCAAACCACGAATTGGAGGTGGATTTGGGGGAAAGCAGGAGGTCTTTCTCGAACCCATGGTGGCTCTGGTCGCATGGCGCACCAGGCGATCTGTCCGGCTCGTCCTGTCCCGCAGAGAGGTCTTCGTATCGAGCAGAACAAGACATCCCATGACAACCCGTATCAAAACCGGGTTTAAGGACGACGGAACGATCACGGCCCTGGAGATGGAGTGCCTCATGAACTCCGGAGCCTTCGGGACACACGCTCTCACCGTTGTTTCCAACGCTGGCGCCAAGGTGCTGCCCCTCTTCAACAGGATCAAGAATCTGAAGTTTACGGGCAAATCAGTCTACACGACTCTTCCCGTCGGAGGCGCCTACAGGGGGTACGGAGCAACCCAAAGTTACTTTGCCTTCAATCAGCAGATCGATATCATCGCCAGGCTGACCGGTCAGGATGTGCTCGACTACTGCAAGAGAGAGCACATCAAGGAAGGAGAAACCTCGGAGGTCTTCCGGGCTCTCGGAGAGGGAAAGGAAGGGGTGAGTCAGACGATCACCTCTTGCAAACTCGATGAGTGTATCGACCGAGGCGCCGATGCTATCGGCTGGTACGACAAGAGGGACAAGCGTCCTGCGGATAACGACGGAAGAATCAGAGGGGTGGGAATGGCCATCGCCATGCAGGGATCGGGAATCCCGAAAATCGACATGGGAAGCGCATCGATGAAGATGAACGAGGACGGCTCGTTCAACCTGGCTGTCGGCGCCGCGGACATCGGCACGGGGTCCGACACGATACTGGCACAGATCGCTTCTGAGGTTCTTCAGGTTCCGGTCGACTCCATCATCGTACTATCCTCGGATACGGATCTTACCCCTTTCGATGTTGGAGCCTACGCCTCTTCAACCACCTACATCTCAGGGGGTGCGGTGGAGAAATGTGCCCGCAGGATCGAGCAGCAGATCCTCTCCGTTGCGTCTCAGATGCTCGATACAGAGCCAACCGGGCTCTTCCTCAGGGAGGGAAAAGTCCTGGAGCGAGAGACCGAACGGGAGGTACCCTTTGACGAGATCGCCTCTCACTCTCTCTACTCCCGGGACCAGTTCCAGATCCAGGCTCAGGCTTCTCACACCGCTTCCATCTCACCGCCTCCCTTCATAGCACAGTTTGCCGAAGTGGAGGTGGACACCCAAACCGGAAAGGTCACGGTGCTCAGCTTTGTCTCCGCCGTGGACTGCGGCCAGCCCATCAATCCCCTTCTGGCAGAAGGTCAGGTCGAGGGGGCGGTCTTGAACGGAATCAGTTACGCCCTGTGCGAGCAGTACCTCTTCGACAAGAGTGGGAAAATGACTAACCCGAGCTTCTGGGATTACAAGATCTATAACACCCTGGATAAACCCAAAATGAAAACCATCATCGTAGGTTCGTTCGAGGACTCAGGCCCCTTCGGGGCTAAATCCATCGGCGAGATTGCCATTAACGGACCGGCTCCGGCCATTGCTAATGCCGTCTGCGATGCAGTCGGAATCCGCATGACCTCTATCCCGATGACACCGGAGAGGGTCTGGCTCAGGCTGAATAAAAAGTCCGGTCCAAAATGAACAACGTTACGCTCATCAAAAACGGCAAGGTGGCACTTCCGGGTGGAAAAGATTTTACGGTTTTGGATATCCGTATACGCGGCGAAAAGATAGACGCCGTTGGCAAAAACCTTTCAAACCAAGGGGACGTCCTGGAGGCTCAGGGACTCTATGTCCTTCCTGGTGGAATTGACCCTCACGTTCACTTCGATGATCCGGGATACACCCGGAGGGAGGATTTCTACCATGGTACCTGCGCAGCGGCGTCCGGCGGTATCACGACCATCATCGATATGCCCTGCACCTCCGTTCCTCCTGTTACGAACCGCAAGAACCTGCTCAGCAAGTTAAAGGTCATCGAGAAGAAGGCCGTCGTCGACTACGGTCTGTACGGAGGTGTCTCGGCTGATTCGTTTCAGAAGGGTTATGCCCGTTTCATGGAGGACCTCGCCGAGTGGGTGTTGGGCTTTAAAACCTATTTTATGTCCGGAATGACAACCTTTCAACGCCTGAATCTCTACCAGTTTCAGAGGGTTCTGGAGAAGTCCAGGGAACTGAATCTCCCCGTGTTGGTCCATGCCGAAGACCACGATTACGTGACGGCAGCAACACGCTCCATGATAAAGGCGGGCAAGAATCCAATCCACTACTACCTCTCCCGTCCGGAAATGGCGGAGCAACTGGCCGCCCAGAATGCCATCGAGCTGGCGAATCAAGCGGATGCTGATCTCCACATCGTGCACGTCGGCACGGCAGAGGCAGCCTCGATGCTCTATAAGAAGGGACGGAATTCCAAGATCACCTGTGAGACGGGTCCGCAGTATCTCGCCTTTGACCTCGAAGACTTCAAGCAAAGGGGCTCGGTCCTCAAGGTGGCGCCCCCTCTCAAAGCAGCGGACAACAAGGATCAGCTCTGGCAACTCTTAGCCGTGGATATCATCAACTTCGTAGCTTCGGATCACGCACCCTGTTCGAAGAGCGAGAAAGAAACGGGTTCCGTCTGGACAGATTACGCGGGCATCCCCGGATGCGGTACCCTCCTGCCCTATATGTTCTCCGAGGGATACGGCAAGGAGAGACTAACTTTAAGACGATTCCTGGAGGTTACCAGCGAGAATGCTGCGAGACGGTACGGACTCTTCGACAGAAAAGGGTCGATCGAACCGGGAAAGGATGCGGACCTGGTCCTGATCGATCCCACTGCGGCATGGAAGGTCGAGGGACGAAATTTCCTCTCCAAGGGCAAGGTCACGCCCTTCGAGGGCACAACCTTCAAAGGAAGAGTCTTCAAAACGATCCTCAGAGGACGGGTCATCTACGATGCGGAGAGGGGAGTAACGGCCGAAAAAGGATACGGGAGGCTTCTCAGGAAAAACGGCACGAAAAATACCTGACAAATATCGTGGGAAGGCCCTTGCCTCAATACTAGCGTACTGCGGTTTATTAACACTGCAGTTTGACAAGACCAGCGTATTGTAGTGTAACAGTAACGGTACACGGCGGCTTTACGTCGAACAATCCTGTGCTTAAACCCACGACACCGTCAAGTGAGTGGAGCAGAAGAGCAGAAGATGGCTGACAGATATCCAGGAGGGCGATTTCATCGTGATCGACCAGTCCGATCTCGACGTAGGATTGATGGGCTCCAAAAAAAACCTCGACTGCGCTAAAACGAATCCTTTTGGGCGTAATACCGAATCCTTTTGGGCGTAATACCGAATCCTCCATGAGAGAGGCCGACAAAAAAGCAAAAGACGATTCTCAGCCGCACGATGCTAACAAGCGTCATCCGCACCGTACCCCTGTCGCTTTCAACCGTGGGTCGGTTGCTGGCGACGGAAAACCCGTCACCTATGCGATAGGGGGTGGCGTGGTTACAGACGGGCTGGAGCTCTTTATCGCGGACGGTGCGATTCTTATCCGTGACGGCGTCATCGTCGAGGTGGGCCACACCCGGCACATAAAAAGAAAAACACAGCAATCCGGCATCGAAGAATTCATCGACGTTCACGGAAGGATCATCATGCCGGGTTTCCTGAATTCGCACCATCACCTCTACTCTTCTCTGGCAACGGGCCTGGGACCGGTAGGTCCGGCGGACTCGTTCACCCAGCAACTCGAAAACCTCTGGTGGAGATTGGATAGAGTGCACGATAAGGAATCGGTATTCTACTCTGCCATGACAGGAGTCGTCGATTCGGTGAAGCATGGGGTCACGACGATCTTCGACCACCACGCCTCAATGGGGTGGGTCGAGGGCAGCCTGCAGACCGTGGCTCAGGCATTCGAGGCGGTGGGAATAAAGGGCGTCCTGTGCTACGAGACCTCGGACCGCATGGGAGCGGCCCATAAGGATACCCATATCGACGAGAACCTCTCCTTCTGGGCGGATCACCGACAATCGGAAACGCTTCGGGGGAGCTTCGGGCTGCATGCCAACTTCACTCTGTCCGAGAAGAGCCTCGAGGAGATAGCCACAAGAAAAGAGGAAGGAATCCCGATCCACATCCACTGCGGTGAGGATCGGGTCGACCTGGAGTACTGCAGGCAATTGGGATACGAGGGCCCGGTGCACCGCCTCTCGGAGCATGGGCTGTTGGACGACCGCTCCATCCTGGCCCATGCCGTGCATCTCTCCGAGACTGATTACCGAATCCTGAAAGAAATTCGTCCCATCGTCGTCTCGAATCCCGAATCCAACGCCAACAACCAGGTGGGCAAGATGGACCGCAGGAGGATCGCTGAATACGTTCTGGGTACAGACGGGATGAGCGGGGATCTTCTGCAGACAGCGAGGTCCCACTTTCTACTCGGGCAAGGCCGAAAGCAGTCCCTCAAAGATCTGGGCGAGGTGTTTTTCTCTATAAAGCTCAAGACGCAGCAGAAGTATTTCCCGGATACCGGCGATTTGAGCCCGGGCGCCAGGGCCGATATCGCGGTGCTGGACTATGTTCCCCTGGCGCCCGTCTCGCCGGAGAACTTCGTAGGGCATCTGCTCTTCGGCGCCAAAGGAGGGAGGGTCTTTATAACCGTCTCAGATGGTGTTATCATCTTTCGGGACGGAAGGATCACGACCATCGACGAAACGGATCTCGTTCGTGAAGCCCGCATAGCAGCCGAGGGGCTTCACAGGAGGTACCATGGCTGATCTGGCTGTAAAGCTCAACGGCATCGAGTTCAGAAACCCCATTCTGCCTGCGGCAGGTCCCAATGTGAGGGACGCCCGGATGATGCTGGCATCGCTTCAAGGGGGAGCCGGGGGAGTCGTTTCAAAGACCTTTTCCGTCAAATCGGCTGACGATCCCCGGCCAAACATCATGCCCGCCTCGAACCGAGGATACATAAACTGCGAGACCTGGTCCGAGATACCTTTGGAACAGTTCTTCGATGAACTCGGGCGAGTCAAAAGAGAAATGCCCCCCCAGACCCCGCTCATCGTCTCCATCGGATACCGACCCGATGAGGTGGGAGAGATCGGCAGGCGTTTGCAGAGTGAGATTAAACCCGATGCCGTTGAGTTTTCCACCCACTACACCGGCAAATCCTTAAAACCCCTCCTGGACGTAGCGGACAGCCTTCGTCATGCGGTGAGCTGCCCCATATGGATGAAACTCTCGCCCAACTTTCCCGATCTGGAGGAACTGGCACGGTCCGCCGCGCCTCTGGTGGATGCCTTTGTAGCGATCAACTCCTACGGACCGGTGCTGGACTTCGACGTGGAGGATCCGCGGCCCCTCCTGGGTTCGAAGACCGGCGAAGGCTGGCTTTCCGGCCCGCCGATCAGACCTCTGGCCCTGCAAATCGTTCGCCTCCTTACATCGATTCAGGAAAAACCAGTGATCGGTGTCGGCGGAATCGAGAGGGGCGTCGATGCCGTTAAGTTTCTTATGGCAGGGGCCTCTCTCGTACAGGTCTGTTCCGCCGCTATAAAGAGTGGACACAGCGTGTACGGCAGGATCGCCTCAGGGCTGGCGGAATGGCTGGACAGTCACGGCTACCACTCGCCGGATCAGATAAGAGGCCTTTTCAAGCCGGGCTCCGATGAGGGAGGTCTGTCGGCCGGGCGGAGCCGCTTATCGGCAGGAGCCGTCATGACCGTTGATGCGGAACGCTGTACGGGCTGCCGCGCCTGCATTGCCCGATGTGTGCACGGTGCGTTGGAGATGACAGGAGACGAACTGGCTGCAGTCCTGACCGAGCGGTGCATAGGCTGCGGGTTCTGCAGGAGCTACTGCCGATTCGAGGCACTCGAGTTGAGGGAGAGCTGAATAAGATGAAATCAAAACTGGATGAGGTCACCCGAGATATCAGGCAAAAGGCCAAACGGTACAGGGACGAGACAGCCCGGTGTCTCTCCGAGATCGTCAAAATCCCTTCCCTGAGCGGTGACGAACAGAATGTTATCGAGGCAATCGGGACCATGCTCGAAGAGAGGGGATTCGACGAGGTCCGGACCGACGGTTTGGGCAACCTCGTGGCCAGAATCGGCAGGGGCGACAAGAAGCTGGCCATCGATGCACACATCGATACCGTTGATACCGGCGACAGAAGCCAGTGGGAGTTTGATCCCTTCAGTGGTGAGGTGAGAGACGGCTGGGTGCTGGGCCGGGGAGCCGTGGACCAGAAGGGGGGAGCCGCCTCCATGATTACGGCCGGGCGAATCCTCAAGGATTTGAGCTACAGCGAGGATCTATCGGTCTACTTCACCTTCACCATCGAAGAGGAGGACTACGACGGTTACTGCTGGAAACACCTCATAGAAGAGGAGCATCTCGAGCCCGATTTTGCCGTCATCACCGAGCCCACGAGCTGCGGGGTTTACAGAGGCCATAGGGGACGGATGGAGCTGGATCTCTCATTCAAGGGTGTTTCTTCCCACGGATCGGCTCCGGAGCGGGGAGATAACGCCATCTATAAAGCCTCCCGCATCGCTCTCAAGATCGACGAGCTCAACAGCCGGCTTCGGGGAGAGGGGCTGTTGGGCAAGGGCAGCGTTACCGTCACCCAGGCAACCACTCAGTCCCCTTCCCTCTGCGCCGTGCCCGACCGGTGCAACCTGCATCTGGACAGACGCCTGGCCTGGGGTGAAACCAGGGAAAGCGTTATCGATGAGCTGAAGAAGATCATCGAGTCCGCGTCGCTCCAGAGGGATGTGCAGATAACAATTCCGAGAGGAAAAGACACGAGCTACAGAGGAACCTCCTTCTCTCTGGAGATGTACTTCCCTACGTGGAGGCTGCCAGAAGAGCATCCCCTGGTCCAGGCTGGTGTGGCAACGTACAAGGCCCTCTTTGAAGAATCGCCAAAAGTCGGTCGATGGGTGTTCTCAACAAACGCTGTTGCAATCTGCGGCGAGCACAACATACCGACCATCGGATTCGGCCCCGGGGACGAGCCCTTTGCCCATGCGCCAAACGAGCGCATCCAGGTGGATCATCTTGAAAGGGCGTCTGCCTTTTACGCCCTTCTCCCGTACGTTCTTACGGAAAATCCCATTTGAGGAGAGAGACCATGAACACCATGCTGCGTGGCAAACACCTCATCACCTTTGACTCCTGGACTACTCAGGAGATCGATACGCTTCTCGACGTCTCGTACGACCTCAAGAGACGGTACGCCTTGGGAACGACACCCGAGCTGCTCAGGCAGATGACCCTCTTCATGGTCTTTTTCGAACAGTCCACCCGGACGCGGAACTCCCTCGAAGCGGCGATGACCCAGCTCGGCGGACACGCCCATGACCTGACTCCCGACAAAATGCAGGTAACCCACGGAGAGTCTCCCAAGGACACGGCAAAGGTACTCTCCCGCATGGGCGAAGGCATTTCCATCAGGAACTGTTTCTACGGCATAGGAAACAGGTACATCTCCGAAATATCACAGCACGCCGATATTCCCATCATCTCGATGCAGGACGATATCTACCATCCCCTTCAGGCCATAGCTGACGTCATGACTCTCCAGGAGTACTTCGGCAAAAATCTCAGTGGTTTGAAGGTCGCTGTCTCCTGGGCCTATGCCACAACCCATGCCAAACCCCTTTCGGTACCCCAATCGCAGATCCTGCTCTTCCCCCGCTACGGAATAGACGTGGTCGTGGCCCACCCGGAGGAATTCCCACTACAGAGTGATGTGGTGGAGAAGGCCCGTGGGTACGCGGCGAATTCCGGATGCTCCCTGACCTTTGTCCAGGACATGGATGCCGCGTTGGAAAACGCCGATGTGGTTATCCCCAAGAACTGGGGCGGTTTCGGATACTTTGACGACTTCAAGGAGGATGAGCAGCATCAGAGGAGCATGAAAGAGCACCTGGAGAGGCACCGGGATTGGATCTGCGACGCCAGGAGATTCTCTCTGGCAAAAAAAGACGCCAAGATCATGCACGCCCTTCCGGCAGACCGCGGCAACGAGGTCACAGACGAGGTTCTCGACGGCCCGGGCTCGATCATCTACGACGAAGCGGAAAACCGCCTGCATACCTCCAGGGGGATCCTGGCTCTGCTCCTCGGGGGCCGGGGTTACGGAAAAGGGTAAGAGAGATTGAGGTTCCGATACGTCTGCACCGAATGCGAGACAACTTATGAAATTTCCCCTCGAATTTTAGTCTGTCC
>SDBV01007524.1_pt1 | contig 14877 bp, 26 predicted proteins | sample 2277081 | NCBI WGS metagenome assembly SDBV01 (sample SAMN10402039, study PRJNA504765) | marine sediment metagenome | isolation source: marine sediment core GS10_PC15, 223 cmbsf | place: Arctic Ocean: Southern Knipovich Ridge | collected 2010
GATAACATAGTATCGGGTTCTATTAACATTCGAGGAACAAGGTTGCCATTATGGGCCATTATCTCTACGGCAATCTGTGATGGGTGGGAAGCAGTAGAAAAGGGGTGGTCTCCCACAAAACGCTATGATTATTCCAAAGAAGATTTAACTCAGTTCCTTTACAATCTTCTGGAGCAACGTGGGGAGTTTGGGCGGTTGCTGCTTCTCTTAGCCCAGGTTGAAAGGGTTGCTTCCCAATCTGAATTGGCTTCTTGGTGGGAAGCAACGAATACTAGAAAAAGGGTTATTCAACAGCTCCAGAGATGTATTGCTGCCCTAGAGCAAGGGCAACCAGTAGCTTTGGAAAAGGAGGATGTTTAATGAGGTGGTGGTAATGAAAGTTCCGGCAGGCTAAAGGTTTAGAACGTTAATTACAAAGGAGAAGCAAAATGGATCGTTACATGGATGATTATGGCCCAGAAGATATGGCAACTCCGGAGCTCAAGTTAATTCAGGCAACAGGGGGAAAAGCAGCCAAAGACCAGGGAGCAGCCCCGGGCGATTTCTATATGCCCTTAACAGATGAAGTGATAAAGGATGGGCTGGATATTGTTATCGCTGATATTCTCAAGATCCGCACTTATTGGGGCCGGAGTGAAATTGATAATGAGCCGCCAGAGTGTGCCAGCACTGATGCGCGTAGCATGCGTAGTATCTTCGATAATGACTGTTCGATCTGCGACAAAAGAACTGAGATGCCTGGTCTTATTGAAAATAAAGACGAGAGGCGCAAGATGTGTGCACCGGGGTTTACTATATTGGCAATTCGCGCCGATGAATCCCGAATGCCCCTCCTTATCAGAGCCCATGGCATCAATGCCAGCCCAACCCGGGAATTGATTACGTTGCTTAAAATCAATCGGCAAATACAGGGGAAATATGAAAAGGTTTTGATTCGTTTATCAAGTTCAGGGATCAAAACTCCTTCCGGCGAAGCCTTTGCGATGGCTTTCAAGCCTAAAGCCATTATTAATGATGAAAAGTCAGCAGAGTTTCTTCAGCAGACCATGCAATTATTGGGCGCCATGTCCAAACCTCCGGTGGAAATAAGCAGCGCCGAACAAGAAATACCGGCCGAACAACTGACCGCAACGCAGCCTCAATCTGAGGCTAAGACGAAGCCCAAACAGGAGGCAAAAGCAAAAGAACTACCGGTAACTGAACTACCTCCAACTGATCTTGACTTTTAACAAAGAGAGGAATGTAAATGGGGAACGATACTAAAGCGTTCCAATCTTTGTTTAAAGGCCGTTCGGATGCTCGTGGTATAGAGGCAGGCGGCTGTATCAAGGAAAAGGTAACGCTCAAACATTACGAGAACCATCTCCTAGGTGAAGAGAGTTTAGGCATCTATCCTCTTTTAGATAATGGCGCCTGCCATTTCTTTGCTATTGATCTTGACGAAAAAGACTTTGGTAAAGCCAAAGCAATTCGGAAGGAACTTCATAACCTTTTTATACCTGTTTATATCGCGGCATCTCGACGAAAAGGTTATCATATATATGGGTTCGCCGAGAAAGAGTTCAACGCAAAAGCTATCCGCAGCATTTTGAATAATGTGCTTAGTAAACTAACAATTAAAGCGGAAATCTTTCCCAAGCAGGGAGAAGTTAGTAAGACGATCCCATTAGGTAATTACATAAACCTTCCAAGTTTTGGGTTCACTCGCCCTTTTCTAAATACAGACCTTCGAGAAGTCAAGCTTGAAATAGCTCTCGGTAAAATCAAGCGAACCCCTCCAGAGAGTGTAGAGCGCGCCCTGAGGGCTATACCTACTGTTATCGAGCGAACGCTTAAACCCAAAAAGGTGTCTGGCCGGCGGCAAAAAGCTGCGCCACCCTGTGTTGAGCAAATGCTTCACGGTGTTTCAGCAGGGGCTCGTGATGAAGCTGCTTTTGCCCTGGCCAGGCATTATTTTGACAGGCAATATTTACCGGAAGAAGTGTTAGGGTTGTTAGTGATTTGGGATACTAAGAATGATCCCCCCCTCAACGACATCCGGCAACTTGAGCTGAAGGTAGAGTCAGCGAAGAAAGGTTATGCTTTCGGATGTAACTCGATAACACAAAATACCAATCTAGAAGTTTTCTGTGTGGGCGAAGAACATTGCAAGTTCTTTGAGAAGTCCACGGAAGAACGCAAGAAAAAAGGTCTGTTGCGGTCGACTACTTTCTACGAAGATGACGCTATGGTCTATGAAGAAATTTGGAAACCCGGTGAAGACCCTGTTTTCGTAGGTTACGATAAGAAGACCAAGGAAATCTCATATCATCCGGTAATCAACTGCGACAAGTTTTCTATCTTGCCGTATATGGGTCCTGAATTAACAGAATTCGCAGTTACATTACCTGAAGCTGTTGAAGATTACGGGTGTCTTTTAGATCTCGTTTCCCGTTTGAAAGCCCATATCCACGAGTATTGTGATATTCCTGCGTTAATCGAAGAATATTCTTCCTGGTATATTATCATGTCCTGGGTTTACGATAGACTGCCCACTGTAGGCTATTTGAGGTTCCGCGGTGATACCGGCACGGGGAAATCAAGAGCTTTGGATATTATAGGTCGGCTTTGCTATAAACCCATGATGTGCAGCGGCGCCATCACTCCCGCGCCTATCTACCGTATCATAAGGCGTTTCCGAGGAACCTTAATCTTAGATGAAGCTGATTTTACCGACTCCTCGGAAAAGGCAGAAGTGGTGACCATTTTGAATTGTGGCTTTGAACGCAAACGGCCGGTCATTCGTTGTAATAAAAATGATCCGAACGATCTTGAAATTCTTCCTTGCTTTGGGCCTAAAGTCTTTGCTACCAGAGGTGATTTCAAGGACAAGGCGTTAGAGTCCCGGTGTATCACCCATATAATGCTGGAAACCGATCGAGATGATATTCCTTCTCTATTAGGAGATTCATTTTCCGATAGAGAGAAAATGTTGCGGAATCAACTCTTGTTATGGCGATTGAAAACCATGGGCCAGATTGATCTAAAAGCGCTGCAGGAGATTGATTTGGGTGACATAGAGCCCCGGTTAAAACAAATCGGTATACCTTTTGCTATGGCTTTTAAAGATTTCCCGGAAATCTTTGCTACGTTTAAACACTTTCTTCGAGAATACAATAAGGAACAAATCAAAGAGCGAGCAACCAGTGATGAAGGATTGATTGTACAAGCCTTTTTAAGAGCATCAGTTGATCGGGGGAAGGGCGAAGTAGCGGCGTCTCATATTTCATCTTCTTTAGCTACAGAATTTCATACTGAAATGACAGTCAATAAAATTGGTAGTAAGATAAAATCTTTAGGGTTCACCGAGAAACATCGCAGAAGAGACGAAAATGGGAAATATCTTCATTTCTATACTTGGAATGATGTCAAAATGCGCAAGTTGATCCGTCGTTATATTAGTGAGCCGGAAGAATATCAAAGTGTGTTAGTTGTAGATGTAGAAATATAAAGAGGTATAAATGGCCAAACATGTTTATTGTCCAGAGTGCAAATCAAAAGGTCTTAGTGATTGGCGTCCCCAAGATAGTAATAGGCTAGGAGATGAAAACTAGGACAGGAGAAAAAGAGATGTATCAACTCTTCGTTAAAATAGACGGATATAAATATGTACTTTATAACGAGTCAGACTCGTTAGATTATTTGAAGAGAGGCACTAACATATTCCCCAACCCCTGGAAAATAGAAAAAGATGGGAAAATAGTTGCCCAAAGTGGACCAAACCAAATACAGAGGGAGTGGCTAAGCGTAAGGGATAGCCTACCACTAGGGGCATGGAGTGTAAGCCACCCATGGCTATCAGAAGAGGTATTAATAGCCAATTCGTGTTCAATAAATATTGGGTTCTACAATAGGCTGAGCAAGACTTGGTATGTCGACACTCTTGCAAAGGAAGAATGGATAGATAAAATTACCCATTGGATGCCCTTGCCAGTAAATCCGCATGATGACAAGGGAAGGTAAAGTTGGACCAAGTGGACAAAACCCAGAAAAAGCACTTGGTCCATTGGTCCAACGTAAGAAAAAAATAATTTAGCTATGAAAACATTTTTGGACCAAGTGGACCAAGGATAGAAGGGTAGAGACCCTATTTAGTAAATAAAATCTTTTGGACCAAGTGGACCAAGTCAATATAAAGAGTTTGGACCAAGTGGACTAAGTTAATCAAAGGGAAATCATCATGAAAAAAGAGGAGGAAATATAACCATTTAATAATTGGGGTCAATACCCCCCCTATCCTTGGTCCACTTGGTCCAAGGAAAAGCTCAAAGCTAAATTAAAAAAAAACTACGTTGGACCAATGGACCAAGTGCTTTTTAGAGATTTTGTCCACTTGGTCCAAAAGTACTCATCGGAGGGGAAAATGGAAATTTGTTGTGAGGCTAAAGAGTTAGAGCAATTAACAAAAATAGTAAAAGCTACCATAAATCCAAGGTTACCTCTCACTTATTGCGTAACCATTGAGACTAAGGGGAATGAAGTTATCGTCAGGGCTACTGATCTTAAGACTATGATAATTGCGAAATTAAATGCCATTGTTCATCGAGGCGGCCAGGTCAATATTCCATTACAAACACTTTCTTCTTTTATCAAACGAGAAAAAGGTAAAGTTACGATAGAAGAACATGAAGGGAAGGTCAACTTATGGGGCCACCTCACTAGACTTCAACTGCCCCTTAGCGGACGAATCTATTCGGCTACGCCGGTCCCCGAGACCGGTAAATGTCGGCTGAACTTGGGTAGTGAGTTTTCGCGTAAAGTTGGTTGGATCTGGCCATATTCAATGGCTGATGACTGTCGTCGGCCTATTTTGGAAACAGTTTGTATATCCCAAAATGAAGGAAATCTGGTAATGGCTGCCGCTGATGGCTTCAGACTAATAACGGTTAATATGACCGGTGCATCAGAGTTGAGCGAGGATTCCTGCCCCGACTTTAGAATCAATGTACCGAGAAAATGCTGCCAGCTAATCTCCAAATTCTTGAGCGGCCAGGTTCGCATGGGTCGTAACGAAGAAAGAGAATGGTTTCAGACGGATAAGCTGACAATAATTTCGCAATTGTGAGTCGGGAAATGTCCGGAGTTTAACAGTTTGATACCGACTGGAACTCCAACCTGGACAGTCAAATTATCAGCGCCGTTATTTAATGATCGGTTGCTGCAAGACTCATGTGGCTCAACTGTTAAATTGTATGAGTCGGAGGGGTCTTTCAGATTGTTCATGGGGGAGGTTTCTGATATTTCCTATGAGGCGGTGCTCCCGGTTGAAATGAAAGGTGTTGGGAAGATAGCCCTAAATCGTGATTATTTGTTACCTCCAGCCTCTATTTTTTCGGAGATGGAACTTCAAGTAACACATCTTTCGGCACCTGTAAAAATAATTGGTGACCTTCAGGGAGTGCTGGTCGTTATAATGCCAATCCACGTTCAATGGGGTGATGAGCCGAAAGAAGAGCTCAAAACGTCATTAGTCCAATGCTAAAGGAGAAAAATGTCTAAAGAAAAAGAAGCTATGGACATAACTGTAGAACTGAAACGCTTACCAGCGCGGACTATGATACTTAGAGTAGGGATGGGTAAAGGAGAATATGGCGGAGAGAAGTTCGACATTGCCCAAGCGATGAATGGAGATATAGTCTGGTATTTTTCGAAGGAAGAGCGATATTATAAAGTTGGCCTTAGCGAGCTTACAAAGGCTATGTGCGAAGGGCGAGAGAAGCTTAAATGAAAAAAACCATATGTCCTTGTTGCCGGCTGAAGCGGAGTATAACGGTCACAGCTTCAGACCTCACCGACCAGGTAGGCCCCGAATATGATGCTATTCTGGTCCGGGCTCCGGCGCCGCTCTATCAGAGGAGTTACCCGGGTGAACCAGAATACGTCTCACCGCGCTGTAGCCTGTGTTTTGATAAGGAGACCAGATAAATGGCATTTAGAGAAGAAATAGAAAATATAATGGCAACCTCTCATATAAGTTGTGGGCTGGGCATAGAGTGCAATACTGAGTGTGTCAAGTGTGGAACCGACAGGGTTATGAAAGCCCACGCTGCTGTGCTTAGGGAAATTAAGAAAGCAATAAAGGAAGGTAAAGCCTGTGACTGCTGGGAAGAATTCTGGCAAGAGTATCTAGGTGATACTATTAAATCGGTTACTGTAAAAGAATGATAGTATATTAAGTATCGCAAAGGCGGTGAGTGATGGCAGATAAGACACAAGAGACGACTAAGGAAGAGTTACTAGCTAAAGCGGTAGAGCTGTGCAAAGACCCAGTAAAGCTATGCAGGCTTCTGGAGATTATGGAAGAGGAATGTAAAACTGCCTACATAGAAAAGGGCAGGAAGCAGATTATTGACCACGTTGAAAAGTGTTTTAAGAGTGCTAAAATTACAGCGTTTACAGGGGAAGGTGGGTTTACACAGATTATTATGCCCAGTGAAGATTTTGAAGCCCTCAAGGAAGGTAAAGATGTTTGAGATATTAAGTGATAAAGAAATACTCAAAGCAAGCCAAGTAGATATGTTTCTTCCTGATGGTAGGCTTGACCTTGATTGTGGGTATTTGAGAGGACGTCAACAAGTAGCCAAAGCAGAGCAGAAGCACACCCTCAAGCAGGTGTATGATAGGGGGAAAGAGATATGCCCCCATCAGTCTAGTAATGTAAACCAACCGAAACTAAGGCTTCACTATAGGCAAGATGTTCTTAGGAATGAGTGTTATATTTGCTGGGCTGAACTAGAGAAGGAGATAGAGAAATGTGGCAGCGATTAAGATGGTGGCTTATCAGAAAGCTAATGGGTGATGAAAGGTGGAATAAAATGAAGCGAATAGAGAAAGAGTATTGGTTTGGTCTGAGAACTGGCGGGCATCACGATTAAGGCCAAAGGAAGGAGACAGAGAAATGACTTGCACTAATTGTAATAGACTTCCCTGTATGTGCCAGAACGATAAAGCAGTAGAGAAGATAGCCAGGCTTCGGCATAAAGAGCGAGAGGGCAGTATTACTTGGGTGCCTTGGGCTGACCTAACGCACCGTAAGCAGAATTATTATTTAGATAGAGCCGAGATTCTACTCCAAGCCATCCTATCCGACCCTGATATTCCTATAATTGAGTATGAGCCAGATGCAGAGTTGCCGAAGAATCCCTACGACCTTGCAGAGAATGTGGGTATGGTTGACGGCAGGGTAGCTAATTTCCACCAACAACGGTCTCAAGGCTATAAGCGGTGTAGGCAAGATATGCTAAAGGCTGGCTGGGTGAAGGAGAAGAATAGGGCAAGAGTTCTTGTAGTTGGCAAATATGCCTATTAAGGGCTTGCTCGACTGGCTCATCATCGGCGCCCAGACCAAGCCCTACAAGCCCCCCAGGATAGAGTGGGTAAAGGAGATAGTAGAGGCTGCTGATAAGGCTGGGATACCAGTGTTCTTGAAGGACAGCTTGAAGCCATTGCTTTCCCAAGTATCAGGCGGTATCTTTTTCGCAGCATCAGTTGGTGGTAGGAAATCAAGTGATTGAGTATTCTCCAGAAGTGCCAAATTTAAGGCAGGAGATGCCGGGGTAGAATGAAAAGAGATTGAGGATAATTAAGGAGCTAAAAATGAGCAAACCAACAGCAGAACAGATTCAAGAAGTTTTCCTATGGTGCGGCTTTGAGGAGATACAGTATTGTAACTTTAAGGGGCCAATGCCGGGTTGTATACACTGGGCGCACCCTGACGCAGTAGGTGGTGGCTGTAGCACTCTACCTAAAGTAGACCTCAACAATCTATTCAAGTATGCCGAACCCTTATTGGATAAACTTGGTGAGCACTATATAGTTCTGCAGAAACAGTGGAATAATCTTTCTATAAAGCAAGCGACCCTCGCCTTTGTAGACATAGCAAAGTTTCCTGCTGAGTTTGAAGGGGAAGGCGAAACCGAAGCGATTGCCCTATTCTGGGCATTCTATAAGGTGATGAAGGAGACCAGAAATTCTATTCGTGTATTGTTGACGGAGAAGGATGAAAATAGCGGTTCTTAATGTATCTTACCCGGTCTACAACTTAGCTACGGAGAAGATAGCCAACTATCACCGGGCTCTGGGGGACGATGTTTACACAGGTTCCGCAACCGACTTCTTTTGTTTAAATGTTGATAAAGCATATCTTTCCGCAATTTTTACTTGGGACCTCCCTCAATTAGTCGACCATGTCAATCTACTCCGAAAAAGAGGTATCAGAGTCGAGATCGGCGGCCCCGCGCCCACGGCCTTACCGGAATATGTTCTCTCCAAATGTGGTATAGCTCCGTTCATAGGATTAGATGACCGATTTGAGCATGTGAATGGTGGTAACTATAAGATGGTTTTTACTAGCCGCGGCTGCATTAGAAAATGTCCCTGGTGTGTATCACATCTTATAGAACCAAAGAACCAAGAATATAATGATTTCCCTATACCGGTAGGCAAGAACCCTTATGTTGGAGACAATTGCCTTTTAGCTACATCTTGGGAGCATCAAGAACTGGTAGTTAAGCGATTGAAAGATGTGCGAAATTTGGATATTAATTCTGGTTTCGACTGTCGGTTATTTACCGAGGAACATTACCAGCTTTACTCCAAGCTTCATCTGGAGGCATGGCGCCTGGCCTTTGATTCAATGGGTGTAGAGGCTGCTTTTGAAAAAGCGGTAGCCATATTAAAAAAGCACAAGGTTGATTACCGACGGATATTAGTGTATGTGTTAATCAACTACCCGGGCACCACCTTTGAAGAGTGCGTGTACCGCCTTGAGCGGGTCAGAGAGCTTGGGTGCAGCCCTTACCCACAGAAATACGCACCCCTGAATACGGTGAACGCTCGTAATTTTGTAGCGCCAGGCTTTGAAAAGGAAAAAATAGATCAGTTGAGAGCCTATTGGTGTAATCCTTTCGCTTGGCGGACCTGCACCTGGGAAGAGTTTAAATCTAAGTATAAACCGGTACTTGAGGGAGAGAAAATGCTATGACTATGAAACCCGGCCAAGGAGGATTAAATGAAACCGAGCTATTACCCGGGAGACAGGGTGGCAGTAGAAAATTATCGTAAAAGACCGGCAGTGTGGGAAGCCGGAGAAGTGTTAAGCACAGAGGTGAGTTGGCGCGACCCCGATAGGTATCGGATATCTTACCGAGTGAAATTGGATAGGAAGACACCAGGTGGCCGGTGCTTATTTTTGTGTGTGGGGATGATGCAGTTAACGGGGGCTGGTGAGAGCATCATCCACTATTAGCCCAGGCAACAATCCTTTAGAGGATGCCTATGTGCTGTAACAGCAGGGGAAAGAGGTATGAGCAACCCATCAAGGAATTAACCGCTGAAAACAAAGGAGAAATGTGAAGGACAAACGCAAAAAGCGATGGCCTATTAGAAGGCTGATAAACTTTTTACTCAAGCGTAACCAATATAGCTATTAAGGGCAGACAAAGATAAAGGAGTAGGCATGGGAAACGAAAACGACCCGAAGCATGTAATGGAAACATACGTAGTTAAAGAAGACGGTATTGAGTTAATTATTGATGTTTATCCTAGGGCAGAAATTGAAAAGTTAAAGGAAAGGATCCGGTTAGGCAATAAAAAGCTAAACGAAGCTTGGGAGATCATTCGCAAGCTGGAAAATTCAGATCATTGGAAAGCTGAATTGCAAAAATGGCACCTGGCTAATGTTAGATTATCTGCCTATTGCAGCCAGCTTAAGATGTTAGGCTTTTCCGATTGTCTTTATATAAATGCGCAGGGGGTAAAATATCGCGCTTGTTTAGAACCTTTGGGTTGCCGGGTCTGCCCCAGTTCAATAAGTTATTGGGGATCGGAACTGATGAATTTACCGGGAGCAAGCAGAAAAGGGAAATGAGTATATTGCAATATCCACAACACAAGGCAACATTAAGACTGAAGTCAGCTCAAGTGGTGGGCCAGGTCAGCCAAGACTTAATAGACCAGATGACATCTTTTCAAGGCTTATGTTTGGGCTTATCGGCCGTTCAGCTTGGCGTACCTATCCGGTTGATAATGATAAAATATGGAATCGGTCATCTTTTCTTGTCAAACCCTATAATACTCAAGCAAAGTCTTAAAACTTGGGCTTATGAAGAAGGCTGTCTGAGTATCGAAGGCGGAGAAAAGTTATATTACTTCCGGCGCCCCAAGCGGATCAAAGTTAGCTACACCGACCTGGATGGCAACCAGAAAACAATTAAAGCTCAAGGTTTAACAGCCAGGTCCTTGCAGCACGAAATAGACCACCTGGAAGGTAAATTAATCATAGATTATAATATAGGCGGTTCAGACCTGAGATGACCGCGAAGAACGAATACTACAATATGACCGAGAAGGAATGGGATGGCCAGATTCGGGATATGTGCCGGCGGTTTGGTTGGCGATACTACCATACATACCGCAGTAAGAGGTCTCCGCAAGGGTTTCCCGATTTGGTTCTGGTGAGGCCGCCCCGGGTGGTATTTGCCGAGTTAAAAAGGGACACGACTAAATTAACTCCCTTTCAAGAAGAGTGGATGACCGACCTCAAGCGATGCTCCGGCGTCGAGGCTTATATCTGGTGCCCTTCAGACTTTTATGAAGTAGCGGAGATACTCAGATGAAAAATTATTGGCTTGCAAAGTGTGTCAACTGCGGAACCGAAGCGATGGTCGCCAGCAGTGATGATAATTGCCAATTCTGTGGGAAATGTGTCAGCAAAAAGGAGGGTGCTATGGAGAGGGCTTGCCAGGCTCTAAATGAAATCAATAAGATGGAACTCGACAATCCGGGTATCTCGGCCCAAGCAGTAGCTGAGAAGCTCGATATCACCCAAGAGAAAATAGACCTGCTCTACACTATGATTGGCCGGTTCAAGAAGAGCCTCCGCCAGAGGAGAGTGAAAGCACTATGCTAGGCAAGATGATGATTCGCAGATTTGACAAAGAGAATTGCCGATACTACCTCGAAGACGCTAAAGAAGGCTTGGCCATAACCGCCATACGCCTGAGAAGACTCAAGGCCACAAAAGCCAGGAACCCCGGGTGGGCTACTTATGACAAATACGCTGAAGAGATAGTCGGAATAGACACCTATATCGAAATGCAAATTGCGACGCAAGAAGATATTGAGGATGACGTCAGGCTTATAAACGAAAGGCTCGATATACTGATGGGACTCAATGTCATCCAGTCATCAGATACTCCGGCCCAGCTCGGGTTCTTTGATACTGATGCAATGAAAGCAAGGATGGGAGCCATATAATTAAGAAAGGAGGGATGGGGATGAAAGAGACAAACGAGGGCATATTGGGAGATGACGAATTGGAAGAAATTGCGGCAGAGGAGGTAAAACATAAGAAAACCCTTGAAACCCTAAAGGACATTAAGAAAAGATATAAGAGTTTGTTTGGCAGCGACCCTGATGACCAGCTTCCCATTGCCGAGATACAAGACAAAATTAGAGTGGAGATGATACGAAGAGATTTGCGACCATTTAGATTGTAGCCAAAAAAATAAAGGAGGGAAAATCATGTTACCAATCAGACACAAGAAAGGGGAGGAGAGACCCGGCCGAGACTATCTACCGCATCACAGTCGAGGATATCTCACTTGCCGCATTAAGCCACGGCTTTGAGGAATCAGTAATGACTAAGGAAGTGATAGAGAAAGTCATCCATAAAATTGAGGCGATGGACTTTAGCGACACAGCGGAGACGATAGGGTGTTTTATCAATGACGCTATAGAAGAGTCCGCACAAGAGGAGGCGGCCAAATGTTAAGAAAAGGACTTGTCATATACGAACCAAAGGGCAGAGCCAACGAATACTGCAAACTGACAGTCAACCTATACCGGGGGTGTGGCCACGACTGTGTATACTGCTATGCCCCAAGCGCCCTGAGAATGGATAGAGCTAAATTCTCAAAGGCGGCGCCGAGAGTCAACATACTCAAGAAGCTTGAGAAGGACGCTTGGTTCGCCGCCGCTGCTGGAGTCTTTGGCAACGTGCTACTTTGCTTCACCTGTGACCCTTACCAGCCCATAAACGCCTACCACCAGCTCACACGCCAGGCGATAAGCATACTGCACGCCAATGGATTTTACGTCACCATCTTGACCAAGGGCGGCCACCGGGCGGAGCAGGACTTCGACTTGTACATCCCCGGGGACCAGTTTGCCATCACGCTAACATTCTTGGACGAGGAAAAGTCCCGGCAATGGGAACCATCCGCCGCGCTACCCTGTGACCGCATGGATACTCTACAGAAAGCCTACGACCTCGGTATAGAGACCTGGGTAAGCCTTGAGCCAGTTATAGAGCCGATGCGATTCTGATAGCTCATTTTATGGAGTTTTGATGACTAAAATGCAATCTGTTTGCCCCAAATGCGGTAGTCATTTAATTTTAAGAGACGGGCAGTTTGGAGAATTTCTAGCTTGTCCCCGCTTCCCTGAATGTAGATACACCCGGGGTCTTAGAGAAACAGAACAACTCTTTAAAGCCCCTAGTTTATTTTGCAATAAATGTAAGCAAACAGGACTTCTGCCCTTTGTAAAGAATGAGAAAGAAGTCCCAAACACCTTCATAGATTGTGAGTGCAAATTAGCCCTAAGTGAACATTTTGACCCGGCAAAACTTCAACCAGAAGATTTTGACTTTCCAATGTCAGAAACCTTCAGGGCCTTTACTTTTGATTTTTGCGATGGGAAAGTTTCTGAATGAATAATTCAAGGAGGAATAATGAGTAGCCAATATGACAAAGAGATAGATAGACTAACCGATGAAATCGCATCAAGAAGGAAGAAGCTTGTTGAATTGCAACAGAAGAGAGCCGAATATTATTGTCCTTTTAAGCTAGGAGACATATTATTTGACAACAAGGGAAGGAAAGCTAAACTATCCAAAATAACTCCTAACAATTTTGACAAATACACCTTACATGCTCACTATCTGAAAAAGGATGGAGCACCCAAACAAATAGAATCTCGTCTATGGCAGTGGGATGGTTGGGGTCTGTTGAAGCGATGAAAGAGGTAAAGGCTAAGTAATCTGTGAAATCTAGAAAGCAGGTGCGAGGCTAATTTTTTCAGTGAAATCTAGGAGGTGAGTGCGGCTATAATGCGTGAAACCTATTAAACCTGTGCGTTGGCTAAATAGAAGGTGGAAACTAACAAAATAGTGCGAAGGCTAAAGAAAGAGTGAAACCTATTAAATCTATGTGCGTTTGGCTATCAAGAGCGTGTAATCTACAAACTATGTGCGCTGGCTAGGAAGCTCGTGAAATCTAAAGAAAGAGTGCGAAGGCTATTCACCAAGTTAAATCTAGAATAAAAGGGCGAAAGGAGGGTAAAATGGCTAACAAAGAAATGGAATCTAAGGAAGGTGTGCGACACATCTCTCCCCTGTCATACCTAGATGATGTCGTTCGAGGTGTAGAGAAGCTGAGGGTTGCCTCACAAGTGAGGTTAACCCATCTTGAGCGCCAAGGGCGCGAGGACAAGCATACCGAGGCGGTCCTTGTTGATCTACAACGGCTAGAGGACAATATAACGGGGTTGCTCAAAGGGGAAATGGAGCAGCACCCTGCCTGGCCCTGGCTTAAAGAGGTCAAGGGTGCCGGTCTTGAGAATACAGCTAAGGTAATTGGCATTATTGAGGGGGTTAACTTCAAGTCAACTGGCAGATCGGGGATCGCCGCCTTTGATACTATGAGTAAGCTGCGAAGGTTCGCTGGCCTCGCCCCAGTTGATGGTAAGTCAGAGAGAAGGATCAAGGGTGAGAAGCTTCACTATTCTTCAGAGCTCAGGACAATGCTATGGCGGCTGACCCAAGGTCTTATGAGGGCGAACGGTAAGTTCTACGACTACTATATCCACAAAAAGGAAGAATATACCATCAAGTTCGTCAACCATGGGATCAAAATCTTGCCTACGCCCAAGGGTGGTTGGCGTTGTGTTAACTGCCATACAGAGTTTGAGATGAAAAATGATGTTGCCGGGTGTTGCGGAGACCCCTCACCCGATAAGGTATTAAAGAAGGAGACGCCGGGGGTTTTCTTTCTTGGGCACCTTGATGCAATGGCAAAGAGAAAAGTGACAGTAATGTTCAGTGATATGCTGTGGAAGTACTGGCGCCATGCTTTAGGGTTGCCCTGTAGGCCATCATACATCGCCGGTAAAGAACCTGTCAGGCAACACGAGCCAGATGACTTTATTGGCTAAAGGCGCCGTGAAATCTATAGGGAAAGTGCGTTTGGCTATCTAGAGGGTGAAATCTACAAACTATGTGCGAAAGGAGGGTAAAGAGGCTACTTTAGTAGTGAAATCTAAAAGAAACGTGCGTTTGGCTATTCCAAAAGTGAAAACTATCAAACGAGTGCGGGCTAATAAATGCGTGAAAACTATCGCAGAAGTGCGTTTGGCTATTGACAAAGTGGAATCTATTAGAGTGGTGCGAAAAGGCTAGATATAACATGAAATCTAAAGATACTGTGCGTTTGGCCACATTGAAGCTTGAAATCTATAAGCAACAATGCGAAAGGCTATCCAATGAATGAAAACTATAGTGCGAAGGATTCAAATAGCCTAGGAGGTAAGTAATATGAAAAGCCAGAAAGGGTATGTTCTAATCCTAGTCATGATTTTTCTGCTTATGGGCAGTCTTATCATCGCTCCACTCTTGTCTCTTATGATGACCGGGCTTAAAGCCGGCCAAGTTAATGAGGAGAAGATGTTCGCCTTCTATGCTGCTGACGCCGGTATAGAGGATGCGTTATGGCGGATAGCACATGTTGGCGAGGCTGGGCACCCAGACAACTTACCAACGGATAGCTATTACTTGGCCGG
>SDBV01007525.1_pt1 | contig 14877 bp, 12 predicted proteins | sample 2277081 | NCBI WGS metagenome assembly SDBV01 (sample SAMN10402039, study PRJNA504765) | marine sediment metagenome | isolation source: marine sediment core GS10_PC15, 223 cmbsf | place: Arctic Ocean: Southern Knipovich Ridge | collected 2010
GCGGCGCGGTGAGTTAAAAAAGAGGTTTCCTACTCCCCCCTCACAGCGTCACGCGCGGGACCAGGCCAAGATTACCACCCGTCCCGCTCGCATATAACCCGCGGTGGATCACACCGTATAGGCTGTCTCTGGTCGATCAGGCTGAAAAGCACACTACCATAAAGGGTGGTACAACTGCAAGGATTATTTTTGGACCACCAAGGCGCGAAGGACTGAAGGTAGGTCAGGCACCCCGTGCCTGACAAGAACTTTTGGGCCACGACGGCACGAAGGACGGAGAGTGGTGGGTAGGTCAAGCACCCCGTGCCTGACGAGAACCTACGCGACGTAGAGCGTCAGGCACGGAGTGCCTGACCTACGCGGCTACCAAAAAAGTGGCCGTTTTCCAAATCAACTGTGGGCCACCCTTTTTCTTCGGCGTGCCGTTGTGGTTGGAGTTTTCTTGCCACAACGACACGACGGCACGAAGGTAATGTCGGGTGACGCGCGTCACAAGAGGGGCCGGCCGGATTGCGTCCTCGCCAGATGAATCTGTCCGATTCGCGCTTCGCGCAACGAAAAAGGTTCCTGACACCTTTTATGACACCTTTTACGTTGTTTTACGTTTTCCTTTACGTTGTCCGTTGTATCGTCGTGGTTGGAGTTTCTTGCCACAACGACACGACGGCACGAAGAACCGTTTCCCTCTTAGCCGCGCCAGCGGCGATCGTGAATAGCCAGGGGCGTGAGCCCTCGTTGTTCTACACATCTTTGAAAGGCCTGAAACATCCGTCGTGTGATTCTGGCCCCGAAGGGGTCGAGGCGTATAGCGATGGGCGGCAGCCCGTCGATAACGGGGGCCCCCAACCGACATTCAAGCCGCGCAAGCGGCGAGGGCGTCAAGGGCGTGGGCGGATAGCCCACGGAAACGATACCCGTTACACTACACCAAGCCGCGCGCTGCGGCGCAGGGATCCGGCGGTGAAAAGGGTCCCGACACCTTTTCCTTCCTCACCTTTTCCTTCCTTTTCCTTCCGCAGCCCGTCGATAACGGGGGCCAACCGACATTCAAGCCGCGCAAGCGGCGAGGGCGTCAAGGGCGTGGCGGATAGCCCACGGAAACGATACCCGTTACACTACACCAAGCCGCGCGCTGCGGCACAGGGATCCGGCGATGAAAAGGGTCCCGACACCTTTTCCTCTTCCCCTTTTCCTCTTCCTTTTCCTCTTGACCCGAACGCGAACCATGCCGAGGAGCCAAACATGAACGCCGGCCTTTATCTCGGAATATCTCTGATAGCGGTCTCGCTTCCGTTCATTGTCTCCGTCTTCGTCGCAATCCAGCCCGGAGTTCGTCCGAAGGGCATTAAGGACTACTTCCTTTACGGAAGGAAACTCGAACCTTCTGGGTTCTTGGACACTAGCGTTGGCTACTCGTTTCAAGCTACATCGATTTTCCTCTTCTTCTACTGGACCTTCGCCTACGGCATCTCATCGCTGTTTGTTCCTTTTGCATGGGCCATTGGCTATCTGCTCATGTACATCGCTGTAAAGACCGGAAAACTCGATGATTTCCTTGGATCATCTGAAGACAACCCTGCAAGTCAAGTCATCACAATACACGGCTATGCCGCAAGTCGACTGAAACCGTCGCGAGCCACTAGTGTTCTAGTTTTCCTCCTTGCTGTGGCCACAATCTTGGGGCTGGGCGGCACTCTCGTTGCGGAGATTGATTACGCCTTGTCCTTCATCCTTCCGGCCCTGGGCCTTGCTGGCACAGAATCCTCACGCTTCATTGAAACTGCGAGTCAAATCGCAGTCCTGCTCTTCACGGGCTGCTATGTCCTTTGGGGAGGCTACAAGGCAGTGGTCAAGACGGATATAATCCAAGTGCCTTTGGCGTACGTCACCATTGGAGCTGTGCTTTTTGTAGTCGCGTGGAACGCCATTTCAGCAGGACACGCGAGTAATGGTCTGCTTATTGCGATCGCCGCTTCAGTTTTGTTTGGCGTATTCTTTCTTAGCAGATTACTGCTCGTGTATCGCCCCGCAGTCTCATCTGAAAATGACCGCCAAAAGACCCAGGACGCTCGCAAGAATCTAGCTACCGCCGGGCTGGTATTCTGGCCACTTGTAACTGTCGGACTGGTGGTTGCCCTTGTAGCCCTAATCAACATTGGAAAGGCTGAGCAGACTTTCTTGCCAATCACGAAAGCAAACGTCAACTGGTGGGGGTTCGGCGTGATTGGTGTGATTGCTTTGGCAGTTACGAATGCCATCTGGCAGTTCATCGATATTTCCAGCCTGCAACGCCTACAGTCTTTAGACTACGGTGGGGACCAGGCACAAGTCCCGGAATCAGCACGACAATCCGTATGCAAAGGACTCTTGGCCGCAGGGATAGAAGCGTCAGGTGTTTGGGTATTAGTGATTGCGTTGGCCCTTGCTTTCCAGGCAGCAGGCGTTTTGAGCTACGAAGATCTTCCAGCCTTCTTTGCGGAGCGGGAAGGATTTCAGGTGCTGCTGGGCCCAATATTCATCTTTGCCGTAGTCATCTTCATGATATCAACGGTAGATGGATTCATCTCCGCAATGGCATACGTCACTTTCTACGACCTCCTCCGTAGACGTTCCGGGAATGAAGACTCGGGGAACAGCCATAGTCTTGGTCTGGCAAGAAAAACGACCCTCTTGATGCTGTTTTTCATCTATGGTGGCTACCACTTGCTTAAGGCCAGTTTGCCAGATGAGGGCTTGATTGAGGTCGTTCTGTACGCAATTTATGCGATTCAGGTGTCCATCGCCCCACCTGTTCTTGCGGCATTCTTCTACCCAAGATGCTCCACGGCAGTTGCCGGCATATTGAGTGTGGCCGCTGGCTGCGTCACTGCTGTATTAACTGCGGTTTCTGAGCCGATTCTCCGTATTCCCGCAGACTCATGGTACGTGATTCCTCCACTCGCGACACTGCTCGTGTCGTTCGCGACCTTTTTTCTTGTGGTCGGCCTGCAGGCTCTAATCCAGATGCTGACTCGTGGACGAACGCCTTAGGGAGGAATGCCATGGACGTGATCAAGTTCTTCGCCGGTGACTGGGGTGCCTTGAGATTCTTAGCAGGCTTCGTGCTGTTGCCATTCCTTTATCTACGCGACTGCAGTGATATCTACCAGTCATATCAATCGTTCTTGGACAAACTCTCGGACAACGACCTTCCGCAGGCCGACCAGAACGCCACACTGCTACGACTGCAGGATAAGCTGCACTTTTTCGACATGGAATGGTGGCTTGTCGCGGCGATAACCATGTTATTGCTTGGTATCTTCCTGCTCGGAGAGGTAGCTCAGTATTCATCATTGACACTCCCTGGACAAGTCGCGGCCAAAGGGAGTGTCTCGGATCCCCCTACGGTTGCCACGACCGAGACTGCGGCAGAGAATTCCCGACCAGAGGAGAAGGGTCGAGAGCAAGTTGAATCAACCTCGGGCGAAGTCCAGCAAGCGAAAGGCATCATGAATGTTTTTGGCTTCATCGTTGCCCTTGCAGTCACTTACTGTGTTCATTGGAGAAAGGCCGACGTGTACCGAACCTTTGCGGAACTAGCCTGGGAGAAGGCTCGATCAGGCGAAACAACACGTTGAAAACAGGCCAAAACTGGCCTTTTATTTAGCTGTGGATAGTTGGAAGTCGATAAACTAAGAGTGGTCTCTTCGGGGACACAATCCAATTAGAGGGAGAGAAGCAATGCCTCCATCCGGGTACTCGACGGAACAGGCTCGATTTGCGGTCAGTTTTCTGCGGTCTTGTGCCGAAGCATTGGAAGCAGAATATCAATCCGACTGCAAAGAGCCTCTTGTGGCACTCCAAACCGAAATCACCCAAATCCAGCAAGAGCTTGCCGGAGGCTCCATCGACGGGCCAGCGAGAGGTGTCTTGCAGTGGACTCTTGGCTTCTACGAGAGCCTCGCCAATCTCAGGCCGGGCAATCACGAGGCATTCCAGCACTGTGTCGGCGAAGTCCTTGAGGAAACCACGCGACAAATACTCGCCATACACATCGTCTCATCCTCTGCTGGCTAGCAGCCTGTACTACTCCTTGTCTGTCACCCATTCCGCTATCTCGCCAAGCCGCAGTAGCTTCCCTTTCATTTCGCTATCTTCCTGCAAGGGCCAACTCGCCTCATTTGGCACGGCAATCGCATCTAATTCTGACTCTTTCTTGCTTTCTTTTTCCGTTCCTTTTTCCGTTGTGTCTTCCGTTCCTAGTGTGTGTCACACTACAGAAGACTTCACTTGGCCGGGTCAAAAAAGTTTCGCAGGTCGGACTCGATTGCTGCGTCGCGGAGAGTGCTTTCGGCGTTTACTGGATTCTCGTTGGGTCGCCATTTGATCAGGCCGACGTCTCTGGGGGCCTGGGGGCTTTTTTCTCCTGCTTGAATTCGGTAGCCGGTTCCGAATGTGGTCAGGAGTGAACCGTCGGGCAGCAGTGTGGAGGAGGTGGCCTGGCTGCTGGGCCACCAATAGTTCTTGCCCTTTCGTTTGCCTGACCAAACATGGAGCAGATAGCGGTGGTCGAGATCCCAGCTCAGGCCGTGATCGTGGCTGAAGACGGCCTCGATCCCAAACTGCGGGAAGCCATGCGGGTCGTCGGCGTAGCCTAGTCGCACGACGTAGGTCATTGCAACGTCCTCGTTTGGCATCAGAACCATCGAAGGGTGATGGCGCCCGTAGTCGTAGAGTTTTTCGACCGTAGACCACGTGCGGCCGTCATCCTTCGAGATCGAGACCCCCAGCCCTTCGTAGTGGTCCAGTGTTTTGTCCACTAGCCGTTCTGGAATCTCGGTTCGGCAGGCGGCCAGCAAATTGCCGTTGGCAGCGCGACACAGGCAGACTTCGTTGACGCCATGCCACTGGGGCACCTTGATCGGCTCGCTCCAATTCTGCCCTTCGTCGGTACTGAAACGGATGGATGCCTGAGAGTTTTTTCCTGTTTGCGTGTAACCGGTCTCAGCAAGCCGGGTGATTTCGCCGGTCTTGGGATGGCGATCTACGAGCGGGGGATCCCAGATGTGCCACGACTTCTTGTCCGATGAGAGTGCGAGTGGAACGGGGTCGCCCCAAGTTTGACCATAGTCGGTGCTGAACCAGCGTACGGGTTTATTGACAGCCAGGGCTCGGCCTCCATAGAAGATGCACTTCCCGTTTCCGAGGTAAGCTAGGCTCGTCCCCAAGCCGATCGAGGGTTTCCCGGCTTCACCAACAAGAGCGGGACGAGGATCGGTCCACGTCGCTCCCCCATCGTCGCTGCTGAGAAAAAAAGCGCGATGCGGATAGTCGCAGCCGACCAACATCAGCAGCCGATTTTTCTCCGGCATGTTTACGATATAGGGAACGGCGACCACTCGATTCCAAGGCTCGGTGAGGATCTGAAATTGCGCGGGTAGCTGAATTTGATCAGCCGTGCCATTGAGCTGGCGAACTTCATGCGATTGCCACTCCGCAAGTCCTACCTGTCCAGCTGCCACGAAGCTCAAGGCGATCACGCACATGAAGTTTCTCAATCGAGTCATTTCAGGTCCTTGTTGGTGTCAATTATTAGATGACCAACCTGGTCGAAAGAGGCGTGCCGTCTGGGGGAGCCGAATAAAAAGTTGGGCGACCGTACTTTAAGGGAAGTCCTGCACCGGTTCCAGCATTTAGCGAGAATAACGAACGAGAATAACAACCGGGTCAATAACAACGGGGTCAGAACCATTTACGGCATCCGTCGTAAATAGTTCTGACCCGTTTTCCTTGCCGTTTTCCTTGCGTTTTCCTTGCCCAGTCATGGTGACCGTGACTGCGATGTCGGTGCCTTGGGTAACGGAAAGCCTGCCCGATTGGCGACCCCGATTCCCCTAACTCCCATCTGGTAGAATGGCGGGCATGAAGACTCGGGTTCAATTCACTCTCAAGCGAATGCTCTTGGCGACGCTTTGGATGTCGGTCTGCTTTGGTGCGGTTATGGCCAATCGGGCCATACGCGACACAGGGCCGCCGCTTGTCAAGGTTTGGTCGTATGTGACTTTTTACGCGGGATTCACCTTGCCGTTCGTGGCCGTAGGCGCATTGTTCGGGCGCGCCAGAGATGGGCTCGCAGTGGGCATCTTTGTCGCGACGCTTGTGTTCTCATATGCCTGGTTTGCCATTACATTTTTTGCCAACACTCGGATAAACTCGCCCGCCATCCCGATTTGGGTCGAAGCGGGCACGCTGGCGCTGATTCTTGTCGGCAGCATCTCCTATTGGATTTGGGGGCGTCGGAAGCCCTAGCCGCTTTTCCCTTGAACGGATTCAAACTGCACCACTACCCGTCGATTGCGACGCTTTGCAAGGCGCGGGGTTTGTTCTAGAATTCGGGCTTCGGCGGCGGCGCGACGGCGACAGAACCAGTGGGCAGGTGCGGTGGACGAGAACAAGATTCATATCATCGGCATTGGCGACGACGGGCTGGAAGGCGTCGTGTCGCCGGCGCGGCGCCTGGTCGAGCAGGCCGAGTTGCTGGTGGGCGATGTGTCGACGCTGGCAAAGGTTCCCGCGGGCAAGTGCGAGCGGCTGGTGGTGGGCAGCGATCTGCAGATAGCGACCGACCGCATTTCGCAGGCCTCGGACCGACGCGTCGTGGTGCTGGCCTCGGGCGATCCGCTGTTCTATGGCGTGGCCCGGTATCTGTGCGACAAGCTGGGCAAGGAGCGGTTCGAGGTCCTGCCGCACGTCAGCAGCATGCAATTGGCGTTTGCCCGGGTCAAAGAGAGCTGGGAAGAGGCGTACCTGACGAACCTGGCCAACCGCCCGCTGGATCAGGTGGTCGAAAAGATTCGGGTGGCCACGAAGGTCGGGCTGTTTACGACCGACGAGTATCCGCCGCGGGCCGTGGCCGGGGCGCTGTTGGATCGGCGGATCGATTATTTCTCGGCCTACGTGTGCGAAAACCTGGGCTCGCCCGACGAACGTGTGACGCAGGGCACGCTGGCGGAGATCGCGACGCAGGATTTCGCGCCGCTCAACGTGATGGTCCTGGTTCGTCCGCCCGACGCGCCGGATCGACCGCGCGAGGCGCTGGGCCACCGGTTGTTCGGCAATCCGGACGAGTTGTTTTTGCAATCGAAGCCGAAGCACGGATTGCTCACGCCGGCGGAAGTCCGGGCCATCGCGCTGTCGGAGTTGGATCTGGGTCCCACGAGCATTGTCTGGGACGTGGGGGCCGGCAGCGGCTCGGTGTCGGTCGAGGCGGCGCAAATCGCCAGCGGTGGCACGGTCTATGCGATCGAAATGGATCTCGAGTCCCACGGGCTGATCACGGACAACGCCCAGCGCTTCGGCGTGACGAATCTCGTGGCGGTGCTGGGGCGGGCGCCCGAGGCATGGGCCAAGTTGCCCGATCCGGATGCCGTGTTCGTCGGCGGCAGCGGGCGGGAAATCAGCCACGTCGTCGAGGCGGCCTACGGTCGACTCAAACTCGGCGGGCGACTGGTGGCCAACGTCGGCAGTATCGAAAGCCTGGCAATCGTCCACGAAGCGCTATCGCGTTTGGCCACCGACGTCAACGTGCTGATGATCAACCTGGCCCGCGGCACGTATCAACTCGAGCGGGTCCGGTTCGAGGCCGTCAACCCGACGTTTCTGTTGGGGGTAGTCAAATCCGGCGCGAGTTCCCAGTGAGCACGAGCGACTATCCACAACTCGACGTGATTGCGGTCGGGGCCCATCCGGACGACGCGGAGATCGCCTGCGGCGGCACGTTGGCGAAGCTGGTGCGGCAGGGTTACCAGGTTGGCATCGTCGACCTGACCGATGGCGAGCCGACGCCCCATTCGCCGGGTCCTGAAGTTCGCCTGGCGGAAGCCAAACGGGCGGCCGAAACGCTGGGTGTGCAAGTCCGCGTGCAACTGGATTTTCCCAACCGGCGGTTGTTCGATTCGTTCGAGGCGCGGGTCGCGTTGGGTAAGGAGTTTCGCAAGTATCGCCCGCGGCTGGTGCTCGGTTTCGGCGAGAAGACGCCACTGGCTTCGCCCGACCATTGGCAGGCGATGCAGATTACCGAGGCGGCCTGTTTTTATTCGCGGTTGACCAAGTGGGACGAGCATTTCGACGACCTGCCGGTTCATCTGATCTCGGCACAGCTCTACTACACGCTCGGCTTCGCCTCGCTGGAGCTGCAGCAGGCGGCCGGGCACCTGGTGGTGGACATCAGCGATACGCTTGAGACGAAGCTCGATTCGATCCGCTGCTACGCCACGCAATTCCCCAAGCACAAGGAATACATCTTCGACAAGGTTCGGGCGGCCGCGGTGCACGACGGGATGGCCGCGGGCTACGACGCGGGCGAGCTGTTTGCCAGCCCACGGACGCTGGGCACCCGAGACCTGATTCACTTCCTCTTCGGCCTGGCCCCATCCGACGAGCCGCGCAAACCCGTGGTGCGGTAACGGCCCGCTGGCCCGAGGAGATGGAAACCGTGCCGCGGCGAAAACAGCAGCCGACAATCCGCCGACCGGCTTAGCGCGCGGGCGATGACGGGTTCCACCAATCGTCGAGCCGTTTGCGAAGCCGCTCGACCCGTTGTGACTGGTCGGCCGCCAGGTTCGTTTGCTCGTGCGGGTCGTCGGCCAGATTGTACAGCTCGAGCTGGCCGTCGGGCTCGTTCTTCGCGTCGGGAACGATCAGCTTCCAGTTTCGCTCGACCATCCATCGCCAACGCAAGTTGGCCGCCGGGTCATTGAGATCGACCGCGTTGTGCGTGAAGCATTCGCCGAAAATTGCTTTGCGACTCGCCAGCGCCGCGTCGTCCAGCAGACTGACACCCTGCATCTCGGCGGTCGGTGACTGGCCGAGAATGCCGAGCACCGTGGGTGCGATGTCGATCGATATCGCGAGCTCGTCGACGCGGGCCGGCTGCACGTGGCCCGGCCAGCGGACCATGATCGGCGAACGCACTCCGCCGTCGTATTGCGATTGCTTGCTCTTGGGCGCGTAGCGGGGGCCGTCGACGTTTTGGATCCAACCGTTGTCGGCCAGGTACAACACGACCGTATCGTCGGCGAGTTGCTGTCGATCGAGGTGGTCGAGCAACTGGCCCACCGTCTCGTCGAACCACTGGATCATCGCCCAGTAACGGGCCACGTGGGGCGAGGGAGCGACGTCTCGGTACTTCTCGAACAGGCGCTCGGGCGGCGTATGGGGATCGTGGGGCAACAGCGGCGCGTACCAGACGAAGAACGGTTTGTCGTCGGTTCGGGCGTCGTGGATGAAATCGAAGATCGGCTGCATCGTCTTGCGGCCGATGTCGAGTCCCCGGTCGCCGTGGCGGCTACCCTCGGTCATGCCGTGCGTGAAGCCTCCGTGACGATAGTGGCCCTGCCACCATTTGCCGGTTTGCAGGCTCAGGTACCCCTGGCGGCCGAGCAAGCGCGGCAAGGTGGGCACGGCCTCGAGGTGCGCGATCATCACTTCGCGTCCCTGGCGAAACGCGGCCGTCCGCTGAAACCCGCGCCGCGGAACGCCGGGCGGAAGCGGCGGATCGTTGCTCGTGACGCGGTGCTGGTGCGGATACAACCCCGTGATGATCGACGCCAGGCTCGGGCAGCAGAGGCTCGCGGGAACGTATCCGCGCGTAAATGTCCGGCTCTCGCGGGCCAACTGATCGAGGTGCGGCGTGCGCACGTGCGGATGACCCATGAACGAATAGTCGGTCCAGGCGTGATCGTCCGAGATGATCAGCAGGATGTTCGGCTGCCCGGCGGCAAGAGCACGGCCGCAACACAGCGCGAGCACGGTGACCAAGAGCACGGAGATATGTTTCATGCGTCGCAGGCCGGTTCGTTGTAAGAGGCGTAGGAAGTTGTCCTAAGTCTACCTTCGGCGCAGGGTGTACGCCACGCCCAGGGGCGCGAGTTGCCGCGCGATCCAGAACAACGCAGCCTTGCGTCGACGAACCAGACGAGGATCCCGCCAAGGCCGCCCACGGCGTGGACCAACGGCAGGGGCGTGAAGCCGGCGGCCGCCGAATCGACGAACAGCGTCTGCCCCGTAGCGAGTTCCCACCCGATCTTGGCGACGAAGCCGGTAGCCATGGCCGCCACGGCCCCTGCAATGATCGGTCGTTGTCCGCGGCGCGCTTCGCGAAACATCGTGGCGGCGACGAACGTGAAGAGCGCCGAGTCGACGCCGCTTAAGCCCCGATATTGTGCGACGTCGGCTTGCCCGCACCACATCACAGTCGAAATGGCGACGGCCGACAACGTCAGCACACCGAGGAGTGCCGGACGGCCGCGGCGTTCGATCATGGCGCCGAGCAAGGCGAACATCATTACGTCCCACAGCATGTGTTCCGCATTCCAATGCACGAGATGTCCGGTGACGAATCTCCACAACCCTCCGGCCGCGATGGCCGTGCGCTGGTACGTCAGCCAATCACTCGCCTGGGGAGACAGCGAGAGCGCGACGGCGAGCGCCGAGAGCGTCAACGTGACCAGGGGAAAGCGCTCGATGCTTGACCAGGCCCTTTGCAGCGCGCTCGTCAGACCCGCAAGCCAACCGCGGCTATCGTAGGTGGTTTCCATGGCTGAATGGCTCCCTTGATGGGTGTGATGCACCGAGTTGGCGGGCCGGGCACCGGTGGACTTCGCCAGGCGTGGCACCACAAAAACCGACTGAGAACATTTCGAAAAAGGGACGCGGGTTGCCCGAAGTCAGGCAACCCGCGCCTCGCAACGCGTGCCCGCAGGATCAAGTGGTGCGACGCCTGTGCGTACCTCCTTTCTTCCGGCGGCAGGCCCAACCGAGGCCGGCAAGTGAAGCCGCGGCCAGGGCGCTCAGCGGATCGATGGCGCCGCCACCTCCGCCACCACCACTTCGCGGGCGGGCGGCCGAGGGCCTCTGGACGACCAGATCGCCGGGGCGCGGGTCGGGCAGGGGGATTGCCCGATCCCGACTAGCCAGTTGCGTCGGCACGCTGCCACCGCTCTGGCCGCCCGAGGCGACTTTGTCCGCCGCCCGAGGGCCGACTCGCTGCGCCGTCTCGCGGCGGAGTTCTTCGAGCCGCCTGCGAACGGCCAGGCGTGCCGCCCGGTCGCGCTTCTCTCGCACGGCGTTGCGACGCTCGATATTCCAGCGGCCATACTCCGCGTCGTTCTCCAGCACGATGAAGGACGCGTACTGGCTGGCAATGGAATAGCCCTCGCACAGTCGGACGATTTCGTCGAGCCGGCCCTGCGAACCTTCACGGCGGTCTTCGGCCATCAGTCGCGCGACGCGATGCTGGGCCCACATCCGCTCGATTTCGGGGTTCTTGTCGTCCGTGGCCGGCAACGTCACGTCAACGGCCTGTTCCAACGGGCTGCCCAACACTTCGGCTCGCACCTGCACCTTGGTGGGACCGCTGGTCTTGTAGCGTCCGTACATCCGCACGGGCTGGCCGTAGTACAAGTTCGGCAAGGTCCGCGGCTCGACGTCGTAAACGCCCGCGCCGTCGAGCGTGATTTTCACGTTCGTGGCGGCCGGGCGTGTCAACTTGCGCCGAAACGCCTGCGCTTGCCGTTCGAAGTTGTCGCTCGACGACATGAAGGCGGCCAAACCGCCCGTGTCTTGAGCAAGTTGCGTCAGGAGCGGACGATTCACTTCGTTGCCGACACCGACGCAGAACACGCTTACGCCGCTGGGGCGCTCGGCGATCAGTTGCAGTAGCGCTCGCTGCTCGCGCTGCTCGGTCATGCCGTCGGACAGCACGACGACGTTGAGTTGCCGGTCGCTATCGCGGTAGCGGTAGGCCGCTTCGATGGCCGGGTTCAGCACCGTTCCGCCCATGGCCTTTTGCGAGTTGAGAAACTCGGTCGCCTGCTGCCGCGATTCGGCGGTGACGGGCGTCGCGGTGTTGAACAACGGGCTGGCCGCGATGTTGAACGCGATCAGCTCAAAGCGATCTTCCTCGCCCAGCGACTGCACGAACGCGCCCACGACCTTGCGCGATAGGGCCAGTTTTCCGTCGTGCATCATGCTGCCGGAAATATCGATGACGAACACGTAGTCGCTCCCGGTGAGTTGGCTTTCGAGCTCCTTGCCCGCGGTGAGCGTTAGCTGGAAATAGCCGTCCTCGTTGCCACTCTTCGACGTGATCAGATCGATGCCGGTCCGCGGCCGCTCGACTCCATAGTCGATGACCAGATCGCGACTCAGGTCGGCCTGCGCCATCTCGAAGCTGGCTTGCCAATAGTTGGGATTGGCGTGCTCGACGATGACAAACTGGTCTTTGTGCGAGGGACTATTCATTTCGACGATCGGCACTTCGCTCTTGACATCGAGCGAGAACGAAAACCGCCCCGTGGTCTTCTGGTCGGCCGCCGTCTGGGTGACGGTTGCCAGCGGGTAGGTGTAGTTGGCCCGATCGTGGTCGAAATCGAGTTCCTGATAGTAGGTGATCCGCACGCGTTGCTCCGCGCCGGCGGCAATCGGAAAGATGCGCATTTCGAAGCGCTTGTAGTCGACTTGTTCGAGCAAGCCGGGATCGCGGCGCTTGCGCTTGTAGCTTTCGTATATCTCTCTGGCTCGTTTCTTCTCGACGACTTCGCCGATCATTTCCTTTCCGCCGATCCACATACTGAAGTTCGACACCGAGGCCTGCTTGGGCACTGGAAAGGTGTACAGCGCCTCGACGATTCGGTTCTCGGTGTTCTTGAACACTTGCTCCACCTCGGTCACGGCGACACCGTTGTTGATCGTGACGTGCACATCCTGTTGTTTGATTTCCAGCACGCCACCGAGGCCGCCATCGGCCACCAGCAGCCCGGCCGCGTCGGCCTTTTGCGGCCCGATGCCGGGTGCCAGCATGGCCACGATCAAGAGGCCCACTCCCACAGCAGTTCGGTTCTTCATGAAATGCGACAACATCGAAGCTCTCCTTGAACAAACGGGAAACTGGACTCGAAACCAAGAACGTCAGGAGCCCGTAGTTCATTTCCCGTGCCGCGCTGGATGAAACGTCGTAAGTGATTTACTGGCAACAACGTGCGAACTCTCGCAGGTTGGGGGCCGGCAATACATGATGGCTATCTGTGTACATTGAATGCCAGGTAGGTGTACATTGGATGTTCGTATTGTCCGACCGCCAATGTGCCGGCCCGATCTGCCGTGCCGGAGGATGCCATGGCCCTGTTCAACCCGAGTGAGCGCAAGTTCGTGGAAGCCGTGGGTCGGCTGGCGCATTGCAATCCGTTTACGCCCGAGCGGATCGCATGCGAGCGGAATGCGCTGGGAGACGAGTTCGACGATCGCGAGCCGGATTGGAACATCCGCTTCGAGGATGAGCGGGACCATCCGAATTTGAAGCGGCTGTTATTGCGGTGTGACGCCGTGCTCGAGCGGGCTCGGGCACGGATCGAGCGCCGGCCGAGCGACGTCGGGCAGCAGTTCCCGCTCTACGAGGACCTGTTGCTGATGAGGCTGTACCATCGGCACCGCCACGCGCTGGACGAGTTGATTCACGAAAGCACCAGCGCAAAGACCGGAAATCGATCGGCGAAACTCTATCGGGCACTTGCCGCGGACGCCGAACGATTCCTGTGCTTTGGCGATCGGAAGTTGGAGCTTAGCGAGCCGTTGCCGCACCTGTTTGCCGGCTTCTTCCAGATTCGCCGCGCGTTCGACAACATCTTTCGACTGATCCAGGGCGTCTCGCGGCCGGCGGTGAATCTACGCGCCGTGGTGTGGGAATCGATCTTCACACACGACATGCGCCGCTACCGTCGCGTGCTGTACGAACGCATGGCCGACTACACGACGCTTGTAACTGGTCCCTCCGGCACCGGCAAGGAGCTGGTGGCGCAGGCCATCGGGTTGTCGCGGTACATCCCGTTCGACACCGCCAGGGGCAAGTTCCGCGAGGACTTCGCCGGCTCGTTCCACGCGGTGAACCTGGCGGCGCTTAGCCCCACGCTGATCGAGGCGGAGCTGTTCGGCCATAAGCGGGGCTCGTTCACCGGCGCGATCGCCGACCGCCAAGGCTGGTTGGAAGTCTGTCCGACGTTGGGAACGGTCTTTCTCGACGAGATCGGCGAGATTGACGGGAGCATTCAGGTGAAACTGCTGCGCGTGTTGCAATCGCGCGTCTTCAGCCGGCTCGGCGAGACGACGCTGCAAGAGTTCAAGGGCAAGATCATCGCCGCGACGAACCGCGATCTGGCCGACGAGATGCAGAGCGGCCGGTTCCGCCGCGACTTCTACTATCGGCTCTGCTCCGACATCGTCGAAGTGCCGACGCTGCACGAGCGTATCGCCGACAATGCCGAGGAGCTACGGCATCTCGTGGCGCATCTGGCGCAGCGGGCCGTTGGCCCCCAAGCCGCGGACTTGGCCGATGAAGTGGTCGATTGGATCGAAAAGAATCTGGGCCACGACTACGCTTGGCCCGGCAACGTGCGCGAACTCGAGCAGTGCCTGAGAAACGTGCTGATTCGCCGGGCCTACGTGCCCGCCGATACGCGAACCGCCGATCGCACCGCCGACGTACACGACGAGCTGTTGGCCGCGATCGTCGAAGGTCGACTCACGGCCGACGAACTATTGCGGCGCTACTGCACGCTCGTCTTCCGGAGCACCGGAAGTTATGAGGCCACGGCGCGGAAGCTCAAGCTCGATCGACGCACGGTCCGCTCCAAGGTTGATCCCCAACTGGTGCAGAACCACCGCGGAACGGCTGGACGGTAGGCGCCGTCGAACGGGCAGCCCCAGGGTCGGTGACGCCGGCACGCGCCGGACTCCGTCCTCACACTGGTCGGCTGCCGTTCCCTACTTCTCGACCTTCATGTAGTCGAACAGCCGGTTCTCGATGTCGAAGGCCTTGAACTCGAGCACGCCGCCGTTGATGGC
>SDBV01007526.1_pt1 | contig 14874 bp, 30 predicted proteins | sample 2277081 | NCBI WGS metagenome assembly SDBV01 (sample SAMN10402039, study PRJNA504765) | marine sediment metagenome | isolation source: marine sediment core GS10_PC15, 223 cmbsf | place: Arctic Ocean: Southern Knipovich Ridge | collected 2010
GGGTGCAGGAACAGATGCCCGCCCGCCTCGACCTTGCGCCGCTCGCCCCAGCGCAGGTCAGGAACCAGGCCGACGCCTTCGACAAACACCCAACGGATCTGCCAGAACAGCACGCCCTCGATCAACGACCAGGGGGACTTCTGTTGGAATTGCGTGATGCCGAGCATCTGGTCATAGACGGCCTGGAACGCCTTGGCGCGCTCAGACTGATTCTCCGGCAGCCGCGCCTCGGGGCTGTTGATGTCGATTCCGACTTGGGGCGCGAAGGCGAACAATTTGAGTTTGCCAAGTTCATCGCCGAGCATTTCGGCTGCCGGCGCCACGGCGTCGCTCGCGCGCATCCGCAGGTAGCCGTTGACGCCGATCCTGCTGGCGACGTTCGCCCAATCCCACGGGAAGCGGCTGTCGATTCCGGTGAAGCCGGGCGCCTGGATGCCGCGCACCTGGTTTGTGCCGAGGCGACGCTTGCGGCCGGTCGGAAAGCCGAACGGGCTCTTGACCAGTGGCATGCCGCTGATGCCTGTCGTAGCCGCCGAAACCTTGCCGGCGACGAAGCGACCAGCATCCTTTATCTTGGTAGCGACGGTCATTTCGCTACTACGGCACACAAGATGTAGAATGTCAAGTTTGGGCTTGACTTGGGAGTGATGCAGTTTGGGCTTGAAAACTTCAATCTATCAGATCCGCGATGTCCGTCGCGGTCCATATTTCGCGCTCAATGCCCATCGCTATCGCGGGTGTTGCCTTTAGCGTCTTGTGGATGAAACTGAAGTTGTAGGACATGAAATGCAGCGCCATCGCGTGACGAAAGTTTTCAAGTTTCTTCGAGAACGCTCGGCTCTTTCGGCCTAAACGCCTCTGCCTTTCCCGGATTGTCGCGTTGTGGGATTCGACATAACTGGTCGAGATCAGGGCTTTGTCGGGCTGGCCGCACACAACTTCCGTCCTCGATCCCTTGTACCGGCCGCGCGCGTTGTATTGCTTCACGACACGCGCGTAGTCTGCTTCGCCTCCAAAGGCGCAGTCGATGGCGCCGATATAGGCCAGCAATCCGTCAGTCGTGATCTGAATGCGATGCGTGCGCAGCCGGCTTGCAACGTCGGCGACGAACTGATGGCAATGTTCCTCATCGCGTTCACCGACCAGCCAGGCCGGCACGAGCCGGGTATCGGCGCAGATCGACGTCCAGGTGTACGTGTCGCCGAGGCCGGGAACCGAACGATGCCCGTCAACTCGCCGCTGCTTGCAGTAGCAGAAGCCCCATATCTCGTCTAACTCGATTCGGCGGATGGGCAGGTTGCGGAAGACCTTCGCCTGGTACGCTGCACAAGCTGCGCCGGATTGCTCCAGGATTCGGTGGATCGTGTGCAGCGAGTGGCCGGTGATCCTTGATGCGGCGCGCATCGAAGACCCGTCGACCAGCAGTTGAATAACTTTACCCCGTTTTTCTGCGTTCAGGCGATTCACAGCCAACCCCAATCGACGTAAGCCGAGAGGCGGTCGTGTGTCTCCGTTCACGATCCGCCGACATATTGATGCCGGTTCAGTTGGTCAGATTGGATCGGCCCGAGCAGTTCTAGATGTCCATTGCCCTTAGAAGTGAACGCAGCGCCTCGCGCTGCGCGACGCTTCGCCTGCGCCGCCGCTTGGGCTGTGGCGCGGGCCTGCACCAACGATTGTAAAGAAATGTGATGGCGCGTTTTGGGATGCGCTTCATGGCAACCTCCAGATTGGGGTTGCCTGCGCCACACGCATGCGCTACTTTAGCGCTGCTTGTTTGGGGCGTGTGGTACAGGCAATAACCCCGAACTTGTAAGCGGCCCGCTGAAACGGGCCGCTTACTTTTTAGCACAACAGATTGGCGCACACCAGCCTATTTTTAAGCCTCTACCGCCATATGCGGTATGTCTGCTATTCCCACCTGGCGGCAATTATGAAATCAAATACATATGGCGCGGCAATCACGGCTTGGATTGCGAAGGTGATCTGAAAAACGCCCAGCCAGAAGTTCACCCTGTTGCGGAACGTCTTGGATTCGCTCTCCAGCACGACGAGCCGTTTTATCATTTGTTCTTCCATGCCTGGTCTTTCTCGCCGGCATGAAAGAGGACGCGCCGACGCCAGCTTCCAAGCCGGGCCGACCAAGGCCCACACGAAACGCGAAACGCCAGCGCGCCCATAAATGGACGGCTGTAGTTCGCGGTTCCGTGTCGGGGCAACGCCCCTCTTGGTCGTTTGGCTTGGACCGCTGAAATTGTCGGGTAGAGTTTACTTCGGCGGTGGCTTCGCGCTATCGGGCGCGGGCGCGGCGCGGCGGTCCTTGATCCGGTCGATCACCGACTTCGCCGCCTGGTTCTCATCGGGCTCGACAGGCTCGGTGGGCTTCTTTTCTTCGCTGGTCTCCATACCATCCATCCTATCACATCACACGACGCTGCCTGCGCCCGGCCCAGAACTTTCAAACTGCATCACTCCCCTTGACTTCGTTGGCGGATTTCTCGGGTTCAGTTGCCCTTGTACCGCTGCAGGTCGATCTTCACCTTGCACGGAATCTGTTTCCCGCACTTGCACATGAAGACGGCGATATGGGTGCCCTGCAGCGTCGCGCCCTCCCCTTCAGGCGCCTTTATCTTCAGGTCGCCCACTCTATTGCCGCACGCACACGGCTTCATGCTGCCGGGCACGATGTCAAGGACCAGCTCGCTCGTCTGGTAGATCCTCAGTTTTTTGTCCGTCGACATTTTTTGTCTTTGCCTTCATGCCTCTCGCCAAGTCCGCCAAGTTCGCGGTGAAGGGCAACTGCTTCATTCTTGTCGTTACTGCGAACTCCGCGAGAGGCCGCAGTTATTTATCTTTCCTCTTTCACTTCGCCTTCGTCGCCAATCAGGTCGGGAATGACCTGCGTGTGCAGCGTACCACCAAGCAGTTGCGCCGTCGTCATCTTGTATCCGTCGTGCAGCGGCGGGTCGTAGATGGCCTGGACGTTCAGCTCGCCGAACTCGCCGTCTTCAATTATCAGCGTCACCTTTGCCATCAGCTATCCCAGCGCGTTTCGGGTCCGCCTTCAGAATCGTCTTCGGTGCGCTCCCTGTATTGGGCGCGGCACCAGTGGTTGCAGAAAATGAGGCCTTCGCCTATCCATCGCCGATCACCGTTGTACTCATGGACTGCCTCGCCGCAGCATTCACACTCGAACCACCAGCAGTGCTTGTCGACAAGTTCCTTTCTTGTCGGCACGATCTTGCAGTCGTCGAACTCGGGCGCGCGTCTGACGACTGGATCGAGAAATTCGCAATCGTGAAAAATGTCGTCGGCGATGGCTGCTGCGCGCGCCTTGCCGGCGTTCTCTGCGATGACGACGACCCCTTGGCCGCTGTCAGGATGCTTCACGATGAAAGCCTTCGCCATCTTATCCCTTTTTCAGCTCTGGTGGTTTTGCGACTTCGAGATAGATGTTGACCTCGATCAGCCAGCTCTCACCGAGCGCGGCCATGAACCATCTATCGCGCTCGCCCTTGGGCTCGAAGCGGACGAGCCCTTCGCGTGCGTATTTGCGCAATTGAGTGCGCGCGCGCTTGACACACTTTTCGTGGAAGTCCTCGCTGCTCATTTCAGGATCGCGGCAGTCCTTCAGGATCGGATAGTACCAGTCGCGCGCGAAGTCGGCTGCGCTGATGCCGGCCTTGGGCCGCGTCGAGGCCATCATCAGGATCGAATGCCGCTTGCGCTGGACTGGATTCCACCTGAATCGCTTCAGCAGGAACTTCCATTTGAGCGCGTATTTGTACTTCGACCAACGCGGCGGGAAGGTCTTGTCCTGCGTGATGTTGCGGACGCCGAAGCCCCCATCGTCTTCGATGACTTCGTAATCGTCTTTCCGGCTCGTCATCCCGTCGTACAGGCTGGCGTCTCTCATTTCAGTTCCTCTATCACCTTCACCAGGACTTCCCCCATTTCGACGCCGAACTCACCCCACGCCCCGAGGCGCTTACCGCGCAGCGCCAGGGCGATCTCGCGCATGTCGTCGGCGCCGATCAGCTTCAACAGATGCTTGCGGTACTCGTCCTTCGCGTCGTCGCGCCAGTCCGGGTCGCCGTCGTGTCTGAAGTAGGGCGCGGTCAGCGCATGGCTGACACGGAACGCCACGTTGCGCGTCTTCAGCCGCGCGCGGCCGATGTAGACATCCCATTTGCCGGTCGTCGTGACGTCAACCAATGTGGTCTTACTCGCCATCAGCCTCTTTCGGCCTGGCGCGCAAGTCTTCGTTCTCCATATCAAGCCGCCTCGCCTGCCCGACCATGCGCTCAATGCGCATTTCCAGGTCTATGATCTGCGTCAGCGCGTCGCGAAGGCGTTTGCGGTAGTCGTCGTTGGTTTCCTGCTCGAACGTGCGTTCCATGTTATTCCTTTCGTCCTGCCTCCAGCTCGACGAGCCAGTCCGGCTTCGTTTCTTCCTCCGGCTTCACTTCTATCGGCATGACGAGCCCGAACGCGCCGTCCTTGGTCGTCAACGACATCGAGTGGCATGTGACGCCATGCTGTGTAGTAGGATGCAGCCGTATCTGCACTGCCTGGGAATTGAGGTTTGTGAAAGGCTGCAGCGCCTTCAGGACAGCAATCAGATGCGCGGGATCGAAGGCGGCGACGAAGCCAAGATCCTTTCCAGGCATGACCGCTTTCCAGTCTGGATATTGCCCGTCGGTGCTAATCTCGTCGCGCACAGTGATGCGGCCGACCTGCCGACCGTCTTTCGCGAACTTCTTTACCGTTACGTGGCCGTTGTTCTTGTAGAGCGCGATACGCGCGATGTCTTTGTCCTCCGGCTCGCATACGCTCCGCAGAACACTGCGGCGATCTGGAAGCAGCTTCCTGATCGCCCGTGCCAGGCGCGCGCAGAAGTTTGTTTGTTTGGTCGGCCGCTTGCATTCCTTCCCGTAGGGCAGAACGACAAGGGTGCGTCCGTTGGTCGCGACCATCCCGCACGGTTCAGCAGATAGATGATCCAGGGCGTAGCGGCCCTTCTCTTGCGCACACAATTCGACCGCGAGCTGCGCCGCCGTTACCTCGAAGATCGTGGCCTTCATTACTTCATCCCCTGCTTGAGCAAGATCGGCTGGAGTTCCGGCAATTCAAAGCGGTCGCTTTTCAGCACCTTGCCGTCGGCCCGGATGATCGGCGTCCCGTCTTCGCGCAGCTTGCTCATGTTGCTGCGGTGGACCTCGGCGAAGATCTCGTCGATGTTGATGCCGTATTCCAGCGCCGTCCCGTAGATCACGTAAAGCAGGTCGGCGCAGGCGTCAGCGACGAGGACGAGATTGCCCGCGCTCATCGCGTCTTTCAGTTCCTCAAATTCCTCGCGGATCAGTTCAATCCGAAGGTCGCGTCGGTCCTTCGGCGGATTCCTCGGACTGACCGGCCTCGGCACCTTGAACGCCCGGTGGAACTCGTCGACCATCTTGTTGTTGTTCATGCTTGTAGTCCTTTGCGATTTCTATGCCACGCGCCGAAGCGCGATACCAGTTGTACGGGAAGACTTCGTCGGGGCCTCCCGCGAATCTAGCGAGGCCTTCGCGGACAAGGCCGGCCCACGCCTTGTCGTCGTCGCTGTCCGGGCTCGCCGCGAAATGGTTGCGAAACGGCTTGGCTGCGTAATTCAACCCGAGCGCATGTTGCAGAAGCTCTACCTGCGCGTCGGTTGCCATACCTGCCCCTTCAATTAGATCGGGGCGGCTCCACCTAACGCCGCCCCTAGGCGCGGGCTGGGGGGATTGGGGTTCCCCCAGCGCGCGCGCCGTAAAATTGTCAATCCAGTGCCGTCTTCGGCAACAGTGTCTTCTCAAGCGCGATCAGCCGCTTGCAGTCGATCAGTCGGGCCGCAGCTTTCCCGCCGATGCCTTTGACTTTCTGGAACTCGACCACGTCGCCCTTTGCCGCGAGCTGGATCACGACATCCCAGCCGAGGGCAAGGATCTTCAGCGCCGTGTCCCATCCGACCGACTTCACTGTTATCAGCGCGTCGAATACTTCGCGCTCCTTCAGGCTCGTGAAGCCGTAGTGCGTAAACACGCCGCTGTTTGTATCCATCCGGCTGCGCAGGAATATCGGGCGGGTCGTTCCTTTGTAGACGTCGACTAGCTGTGTCGCTTCGGAGACGCGGATTTCATAGCCGATGCTGTTGCATACGCCGATGATCCGGCCCGGCCGGTGCGGCAAGAGGTTCTTATCGAGCATCAGGTAGTCGTACATTCTTCCCTCATCAGCTCTGCGTAGTCGAACTTCGCGCCGAGCGCCTCGTGGATGTCGATCATGTCTTCGCTGAAGCCTTCACACTTGCCGGCCAAGACAAGCACGTGTGCCTTGGCGCGTGACCGCCCCTCGGCGAATGTCTTGCCGAGTTCGGTGATCTTCCAGTAGCCCATCGACTTCTGTGTTTTCTTTTCCTCGTCGGGCTCGGGCGCGTCGACCTTTTCCATCGGTTCGATGAAGCGCCAGTAGCGCAGGTATGTTCCGTCGCTGCTGGCCTTGTGGCCGGCCTCCAGGAACTTGCGGACGTGATGCCATTGCTCGCCGGTTTGCTGCGTGAGCATGTAGAGGCGGCAGAGGAAGTGCGCCATCTGCGAATTGAGCTTGCGCTTGTAGAGCTTGACGAACTGGCCGCAGACGGGGCAGGTGCAGCCGGCCACGGCTTCATCGCGGATCTTCTTTTTGGCCGCTTGGATGTTGTGTTCAAACAGGCTCATCGGCCCACCTTCAGTGCTTTCTTCAATGACGCCTCTGTTTTTTCGTCAGGGAATGTCGTTTTGATGCAAGGCACGCCGAGCGCATGCAGCGGCAACAGATCCACGCCAAAGCCAAACAGCGCGCTGCCATGGCTTGCTGCCTCTTGCCTGCGATTCTCCCGCAGTACGCCGAAGCGTAACCGCCCCTGCACGAACAGAACACTTGTGCAGGCCCATAGCGCCGCTTGGAACACACGGGTCTCCGTGTGCGATGGAATCAGAAGCACGACTCCGCGCTTCGCACCTTCCTCGATACAACGCTCTACCCACCGATTCTTGGCTTCGCCGTAAGGCGGGTTGCAGAAGACGGTCGCGGTATCCCACGGGAGGGCGCAACCGTCCTGCGGCGGACAATAGAACTTGTCAGCGCCCGTCGGATTGTCGGGCTCGGTGCAAGGGTCCAGCCCGATACCGCCGAGCAGTTCCCGCACGGGCTCAAGTACGTAGGCAGGCGTCAGCATCGCCTGCCGCTCGTGCGATTCCGGGCGGCGGCGTTTCTTGTTGTCGAATCTGTGTGAAGCTTGTGGCGTCATGCCCACGCATCCCCATCTTCGCTGTAGAGCTTTTTGACGTACTCGACCCGGATGACTTCCAGGCTGCGCTCGAAATAATCCACCACCTTGCGCTCGGCCTCGTCGACGCTGTCGGCGACAATCTGGCCTAGGCAACCGGCCGGCTCGCCTCTTTTGCTCTGCCTGTAGTAGACACTGTAAAGGCGCGCGGTTTTCTTCCAGTCGTCAGTCACGGCTACTCGCTGTAAATTTCCTTGATGCACTCAGCCAGCGCGAGCGTGTCGGCGGCGGGGCACGTCCCGTGAATGCTTAGCGCACCGTCCGGCATTACCTTGCACGCGAAGCTCGGGCTGCTCGCCGCCTTGAACGTCGGCGGCTTTCCTGCCTCGTATGCGGCCTTGTCCGCTGCGGCTTTCTTTTCCAGATATTCTTTTACCTTCATCGCTTCCCTTTCTTTTTCCATGCCTCCGTCACGAAGGCGTGAACCATCCAAATGATCGTGAGTGGCCAGACAACTCCCATCAGCAGGACAGTGCCGCCTACCCAATAGAGCGGCACGCTTTTCAGTTCCTTGTCGTTCCAGCCGACGATGACGTAGATCGCGGCGAGGACGCCGGTGAGTCCGGCGGCAATCACAAGATAAGTCTGCATCCAGTCGGTCAAAGTTCCTCGCATTCCTGACAGATCATTGCGCCCTGGTCGTATGACTTGTCGGCGATTTCAGAGAGTTCACGCCACCAATCGCAGACCTCGCACATGAAGACGTACTCGTCCAGGTGCAACTGCAGCTTGTCTACTTCCTTGTCCGTCGGCTCACGGTCCAGGTGGTCGGCGAGCGCGTCGACTTCGTTCATCGTCGTGCCCTCAATCGCCTCGGCGACGGCGATGATGTCGTCATCGGTGATCGCCATTACCACTCCAGCCAGAGCGCGCGGTGCAGCGCGATTTTACCGAACCCTTCGACAAGGATTCCTTTTTTGCGGACTTGACTGAGATACTTACCGTAAGTGCCGCTGCTGGCCTCAAGGCTTGCGGCCTTCGCAAGATCGGCGCGCTCCAGACCGTGCTTCCTTTTCAACAGCGCGTCGAAGATCCGACGCTTGCCGCCGCCGCCGAAGATGTTGGCCCACGATTCCTGAAGCGTCGAGACGTGGATACCGTAAACACCGACTAGCATCGTCTCGGCCAGGCCCATGCGCTTCAGCGTGCCGACAACTCTGTTCGCGTCGGGCGCGACGACCAGACCCTTGCCGGGCTGGCAATCGCCGAGTTGCTTCAGAACCTTGCGGCACTGGTAAGAGAGCTTGCTTTTCGTCGTTTTGGTCATCACTGCCCCCGGTATAATTAGTGCATACTTATGGCTTATTTATGCCATATCTATTCAATCCATGATCTCGTCGGCCTCTCGGGTGCTGTAGCCGTCGGCCACCAGTTGCGCCTTCTCGGCGCAGATCTTGAATGCCTCGTCGAATACGATCAGAGCCTCGGCGTCTTCCGCCGTCAGCCTGCAGCCGCGACCGGCCTTGTAGGCGTGGGCGACTTTCAGGTACACCGACTTTTCTTCCTTCAGCCGGATCTTAGCCATCGGCCACCTCGACATCGGGTACGTCAAAGCGCGGCATGATGTCGCGCACAAACATCAGCAGATCGTCGGGCGCGTCGTCGCCCATGCTTACGCTGCCGTCGCGGGTCACTGTCAGCGGGCAGGGGCCGTCGGGCAACTTCATCTGCAGCTTGACGCTTTTGATCTGGTCGCTGAACTTCTCGATCACCTTCTCGCCGACATCCACTTCGAGCGGCTTGAAGGTTGCGTCGGTTATCATCTGCTCGCGCGCGAGGTAGTCCTTGATGCCGATGCCTGTGATGTAGTTCTTTTTGTAGGCGCTCTGGATCTCGGAGACCATGCCTTCGAGGTCGATCTGGAACGCCTCGAACTCCAGGTGGACGCCCTTGAGCGCGTCTAGCGCGTCGTACAGAATCCCGAAGTGAGCCTTCTTCTCGACGCGGACGTAGGCTTTGCCGAACGAGAGGATGAAGTGCGCCTTTTGGAGCCGGCGGACGGGTCGCTCGATTTCTTCCAGGGTGTCTTCGTCGATGGTGTCGACCTGGATTGTCTCGCGCCAGATGTAACAGCCGCCGAGGATTTTCTTGTCGTACTGGCCGATGCTGAAGCCGCTGTCAGCCCCCTTGTACCAGGTGCCGGCGTGCAGGCTGTCGAGCAACACGTCGCGCGTGGCGTTGCCGCAGATGAGTTTTTTGAAGTGGTAGGCTTTCATTCTTTCAGTGCCTTCGCGGCGTCGTTGAATGGGATCAGCGGCTGTGTAAGTTTGCGGTAGAGCGGATGGCCCGGCTTGCCCGACTTCGTCACGCCAAGGGCATAGAGCGGTACGTCGCGCAGCAGCCACTTCACTCGGCCCGCTCGCGGGCCTCTATCCGTCTGGCCCCATGCAGCGATTACGAGTTTCGGCGCGAAACGCTTCGCCCACTGTTCAATGTAATCGTTGTTCGCTGGCCCGATTGGCTCGACGCCGGGCTCACACAACTCGGACGGATCGGTCGCCCGATACGCGAATAGATTTACGACTGCGAGTTTGCCGCAGCCCTCGCGCTTGGCGTAGCCGATGCAGCGCCGGATAGTCGGGTCATCCTCTGAGGCATCGGCCGTCGACGGATTCAGCATCACGAAGACGCACAACGGGCCGTCTTCCCACTCGCGGGTCAGTTCGTAGCGGTACTTCCCGCAATCGCTTATCAGGGCCGTCTTTTTCATGCCTGCGCGGCCTTCCGTTTCTCTCTGGCTTCGAGAACCATCTGGTAGCAGCGGTACATGTAGTCGGGCCCGGCTTCGCCATCATTGCGCGCGCTGACGTCGGCGGCATGTTCCCGCAACTCGCCTTCGCCAAGGCCATCATCCCACGACTGCACGGTTTGTGCGAATGTCGAGCATTCAACGTGCTGCTTGCAGCAGAAGAAGTCACTGCACCAAACGCCGACATCGCGCGTATAGGTCACGCCCTTCTTGATCGGTTCAAGGCAGTGGTAGCACTGGTGTTCTTTGCGCGCCTTCATGGTCGAGGATGTACAGAAGTCGCTCACTTGACGCCCTCGCGTTCGGCGCAGTCCATGCAGATGTCCGAGTGCAGCATCGGCGTCTCTTTGTCGACGAGGCTGCAGCCGCAGTAACGGCAGGCGTCGGCGCGGCTCTTGAGTTCGTCTTCGATCCACTTCGGGTGTATCGTCTCGAACAGTTCGCACTCGCGGTCAGAGAGCATCTTGAAGCACTGGACGCTCATGCCGCCGCCCTCGTCGTTCTGTACGACGTTCGACTGGCCGATGTCATCCAGCAGCCGATGCGCCGCTACAATCATCGCGCCGCGTATCTTCCCCTTGGGCTTGCGCGGTGTGCCATTGTCCGGCTCGTGGGCTGTGCCGGTCGCGATCCACAACGGCTTCTCGGTCGAGAGGTTCAGGGTCACAAGCAGGCTTGTGCGGATGCGGGCTATCGCGCGACCCTTGCGCTTGATTATGTCGTCAACGAAGACGTCCTTGGCCGGATGTTGTCCGTGGCCCAGGGGCGTGTGGATGGCGCGCAGGGCGCGCTGCGGCAGCGCGTCGATGACGTCCGCGAACTCGCTTTCGTTTTCTTTGCCGTTGTCGCTCATCTTCGCCTGAACCTCTGCCATGCGATCACGCCCCACTCGATTGCGACGACTGCCTGCACCGCCGCGCTGAACCACAATTCCAGGCTGGCGAAGACGACAACCCACGTACACAGGACCAGGGCCGTGCCCGCCGACGTCAGGATCGGCGGCTTGTCTTTCGCCCTGATAGCCGGCAGCAGCAGGACGCCGAACATCACTGCCCCTGTGCTGAGTACAACGTCCTGCCACTGCATTAGCTGATCCCCAAACAAGGGTCGACGTCATTGAGCATGATTTCTTCCAGGCGCTCCGCCTCTGCCGGCGTTATCGGAACGCAAGCGATTGGCACTGACTCACATTCCTCTTTCGCCGTTGTCTGGTTCCAATACCTGAACCGCGCCGGCATGTCGCCGAGCTTGACGACCTCACAAAAAATCCTCCGGTATGGCCCGCCCCAATTGCCGGTGCCCGACGGGCGCAGCATCTTGTTCATCTGCCACGTTATCAGGCGGTGGTTAGGAATCATTTCGCAGCCCCTTCGCGACACGTTCAAACGCGGCGAGCGCGGCGCTTATCAGCGCGACCTCCGACACCGAGATCGTCTTTTCGCCACGGACATGCAGGTGCGTCCCGCTGGAGTAGATCGACTTGAGATCCTGCTTGAAGCTGACGGTGCAGGTTACGCACACGACGCCCGCGCGGATGTCCACGGCAATGTATGGATAGTGCCGGTCTTCCGGGTGTTCGATCTGGTTGAAGGTGCAACCGATCTCGTGGAAGTATCCCACTGCCAAGTCGCGCGCCTGGTTATACAGGGCGATGCGGACCTTGTTGAACAGGGTTCTATCTCGCTTGTCTTCGGTCATTCCAGCTTCCCTCTGTGAACTTCGTGGTTCTCGTCCACCGCCCACGACCAGTGGATGCCCACTTGCTCTTTGCCCCACTTGTCGAAGCGTTCGCCCGGTGGCAACTCGTAGTATTCGCCGATCATCCACTCAGGTTCAACACCATACTTGCCAATCGCAACGTCCTTACGCCAGCGTTTGCCAATCGTTGCCCCGGTCGGAATCGACATCGAATATTCGAGCAATTCCGCCAAGTCCTCGCGAGAGATCACCAATTCGGCCGGCGATTTACGGTTGACGCTCGATGCGGTCATAGCCTCGCCTACTAATGAAACTCCGGGACGGCCTACACGTTGACTGGTGAGTCGCTGCGCAGACCGCCCCGAAGTACAAAATGGATGTTGGTCGGAAGGCGACTCACCAGTGCTGGGAACGTACCCGGTGAATCGGGCGGGGTCAAACCAATTTCAAAAGTTTTCCGCCGCGGTGGTCGATGTCCTCGCGGGGCTCGTTGTCGAAGACATCGCTGAGGCCGAGGCGCTTGAAGTGGGCTGCGTCCATGCCGTCTTTCTGGCCGCAGGCGATGTACTCAAGGGGGATGATGAGGCTGCAGTTCTCGACCTGCGGCTGGTGGGCCTCGCCCATTTCGTGCGACTCAAGCTCGGCGCGGAGGCGCGGGCAGGCGATGTTTTTGTTGGCGTCGACGCGGACCTTGAAGCGGCCCTCGGCGATGATCTCACGGAGGCGTGCGGTGCCCACCGTGCGGTCGATGCGTGCGCCGCGCATCTTGAGGCCGGCCTTGCGGTACTCGCTGTAGAGTGCGTGGCTGCGGTCGGCAAAGGTGCGACCGCCGGCGTGGATGTCGCTGATGCGTTGGACGGTGCGGCGTACCGGCTGCTGCTGTGTGTAGACTTCCTTGAGCGCGACCAACGTGCCGTGGCGCGTCATGCCGGCCAGGATGTAGCCGGCAGGGAGACCGTCGCGGCCGAAGTATGCGCCGGACATATTGCGTGCGAGTCCGCCTTCGTCGGCGATCTGCTTGTCGGTGATGGTGTCCTTGCGCAGATTGAAGTCGCCGTAGACTGCGTTCTCGCTTGGCACGCCGCACTTGCCCATCAGCCAGCGTTCGCGGCCAGTTGTGCCTTCGGGGTAACGAGCTTCGAGTTTCTCGATGTAGCCGCGCGCCAGGTAGCGGCGGTTTTCGTAGGTCGGGATCTCCCACAGTTCGTGACCGGGCATTTCCCTGAGTCGGTATTCCTCGTACATCCAGTGGGAGAACGGCACCGGGTTGCCGAAGACGCGCAGCAGGCCGCTCCCTTTTTGTTTGATGTCACGGCCGATGCGGTCGGAGAACCGTTGGTAGCTCGGGAAGTCTACGCCATCGGCTTCGTCGACGACGCCCCAATCCCACTCCGGCCCCTTCAAGCGCCCTTCGGGAACGTCGAACGACTGGAAGAACATCATGCTGCCGTTGCTGATCGAGAGCTTTTTGTACTGCGGCTGGAACTTGTAGCGGATGCCATACTTGGCAAGTAGCTGTTCGATTTCGATGAAGTCGGACTGGAAAAGCTGCGGGTAGGTCGGGCAGGCGAGCGCGCCTTTGCTGCCGGGGTAACTGGCCATCTGGTTGACGCAGAATCGTGCCGCAAGTGCCGTCTTGCCCATGCCGAGACCACCGCTTAGCGCGATGTTGGGGATGTCCGACAGCAGTAGCTCTTGCTGGAACTTGAGGATGTCGTCCTGGACTATCACTGCTGGTCCGTGCGCGCCGGCCAACTCCACCACATCGCTGTCGCCGCCTCTGTGCCTGATCTCCACACTGAACTCATCGCGCCGGTATGGACCGCCTGTTCCTCGCTCCCGTCTTTCGGGAACACGTAGAGGCTCACGCAATCCTCGTCAAAGACGTGCGTGATAATCGCGGGGTGCGGCTGTAACGGCGCCTTGTCAAAGACGCCTATGCCGAACCTGTGTTCAACTCCGTAATAGACGTGGACGATCCTTCCTACCGTGGGCTTCATCGACTCCCCCTATGCGGCGTCGTCTTCCGGCGCGACTGTTCCGTCGACCTGGTTGAACTGGATGGTGATGCTCTGCGCGAAACCGTCTTCACCGTACTTGTCATGCCAGCCGGCGATGGCCTTCAGGTAGAACTGGTGGCCGGTGGGCATGGTCTTTCCGCCCTTCATCATTTCGTTGGTGGCGATCTCGACGAGGCAGATGTTGTGCGCGTGGACCTTGTTGATGTAGGCGGCGAACTTCTTAGACGTGCGCCACTTGTCGCCGATCCCGGCGGCGATGGATGCGTTCTCGGGCGTGGCGCCTTTCTTGACCAGGTCAAGCATAATCGCCTCGAACTTCGTATGTTTGAAGTTCGGGGTGCCGGTCCACGCCTCATCTAGTTCAAGTTCGACTCCCATGTCCATCCGTAGTGTACTGAATGGGTTTCTTTTTTCTAGCTTGATTCTTGCCTAAGTAACCGGCACCCTTCGCCTTATGCCGCCTCGGGTCACTGTGCGAGCCCTTCCTGCCGCTGTCAGTGGTATGTTGGGCGATAGTGCATATCCGGGCGGCATGACAAATGAGTAGACGCGGAGTTCCGAGTCTGGTCAGCACTGATGAGCCGGTGCGGGAAACCGTATCGGGCGTAGTCGAGTCATTTCTGTCATCGTTGTCACACACACGATGGCCGTCACGACCGCGTTCTGTAGGGGTGCCTAAGTCATGCAACCGCTAGATATGGTACGGACGACCGAAGGCGTAAGTCCACAACCTGTTGTGGCAAGGGCCCAGCCCGAAACACCTAGAGGGTACTGTATGTCGTACTCGAAGGCGATGACCACTAACTGTTGGTCTGTCCCTTGGTAGGTCTTCCCCAAGGGAAGGTGCGGGATCGGCGATAAGCCGACGCGGCGCACTATAGGGTGTGTGTGATAGCTAGGGTCTTTAGGGTCTGCGAAGTGATTCGCTAGCCCGGAAGTGACTGGCGCGCGGGCGTTCTCCCGGCGTCGCGAGTGCGTTTTGTGCGAACACAAAGCGCAGGTGGTCGCTATTTGGCCGCAGGAGACAGGCTGCTTTGCAGCAATCGGGTAGTTCC
>SDBV01007527.1_pt1 | contig 14874 bp, 13 predicted proteins | sample 2277081 | NCBI WGS metagenome assembly SDBV01 (sample SAMN10402039, study PRJNA504765) | marine sediment metagenome | isolation source: marine sediment core GS10_PC15, 223 cmbsf | place: Arctic Ocean: Southern Knipovich Ridge | collected 2010
GCAGCAACTTGACGCACACGCGTCAATTCAATTGTCTTGGCCGCAATCACGGCCACATAAAAGATAACCTCCTATGGCGTTTAGACTTAGAATACTATAACCATCTACTCCCGCCTTGTAAAGCCTCCAGTTTGAGAGCTGCTCACAATTGCCTAACTATTATTCTAGCCTCGGCTTACAAGTTTCTTTTTTCCACTTGGGCGTGGTGCTCTGCCCCAGCACATGGTACAATCTATGTGCCCGGGAGGGCAGGTACACCGTTATACACAGGAATTTCTGGCGGTATGAAAAAATGATTATGCAAGCTAATGAAATCTTGCTCCAGCTTCAAAGAATTGTTGCCAATGCCACTCGTGATATCACGATGTTTAGAAATCTCTACGGCAAGCGTCCTCAAATTAATTGCCTCGAAGATTTCCAGAACCTACCCTCCATAAATCGTAGCTACTATGCAAAACTCAATGACATTTCCAATTGCGTGCAAAATCCCTGGAACATGACGACCTCCGTTGCACCTTGGGATTGCAATTCTCCCAAATTTCCCCTTTCGGTGCTTCATAGTGCCAAGGATGAGATGGTCCTGGAACAGCGGGTCAGTTACTTACTTGAACAGTTGGGCCTCACAAAAGGCCAAAGGCTAACGTTATTGATCGATGACATGCAGCTTTACGCCGCCTCTGATCTTTCCGATATCCTAATCTACTTGGGATATCCTTGCGAGATGATCCTTATCAACGGTAGATCTGAATGTGCCCTCCGAGAGCACATCGCCAAAACGCATTCGACTAGCGTGTTTCTTTACTCTGATCGGAGCCTTAGCGATGAAGCCTTTCCACCGTGCGCAGAATGTGTCGTGGGCTTCAACTGTCGTCAGAAATCTAGACTCGCTCACCTGGGGCGGGATATATTTCATTTGGATGAAATCCCTATGATCGCTGTCGATGCAGGAGATGGGCAATATCATTCTCCCGCTGGCCATTTCTTTTTTGAGCAGTCCGATAGAGGTACTCTGTTGATCACAACTCTCCAACAGGACTACTCGCCGTTCATTCGATACGATACTGGGGTTAGAGCCGTCGTCTCCGAAAACTCATTTCAGCTAGGTGACTGATGACCAGCATTAACACACTGCAGGAACAACAACACTTACTCGCAGACGGCTCTGCCCGAAGGTTGCGTTCATTTTTTAGTAGAATCTATGGCGAGTTCCCTTTCTACAGACGTGTATTCGAGGAAAAGAACTTAGATCCTCACGACGATCCGATAAAAATCCTCGATCAACTTCCTGTTCTTTATGCTAGAGAATACCTGGACCTGCAGAAGGACATCTTTGGGAGGCTCAAAAGGGCCCATTTTCTTACAGACTGCACTTCCGGGACGACAGGCAAAAAGAAAATCCGTTTTACCACAGTAAGAGATGAGGCTGCCGAAGAAGAGCTGTGTGTTCGGTTCTTCAGGCAGTGTGGCATCGGCCCACATGATCGAGTGGTAGCTCTTGATATTGATAGCGCAGATATCTACCTCTTCTACGGACGAGCAATGAAAAGGCTCGGCGTGAACGACTTCACCTTTTTCAGTGTGCCGTCTGATTTCAGTCAATCCTTGGAACCCGTTCTTCGATCAAATCCCACTATTATTGTGACCATACCTTCCCTGCTGATGCGCTGTTATCCGAAGATAAAGACACTGCTGGGGGAATTACCACAAGTTGCCCTTAGAAAGATTATCTACATCGGGGAGACCATGAGCCAGTCTTTCCGTAACACGCTCAGCAGAGAGCTTGGCGTGGAGTTATTCTCTTTCTTCGGCAGTACTGAGATCGGCTCAATGGCTGGCGAGTGTCTCGAACATGCGGGCGTCCATCTCTACAACGACCAGGTGATCCCCACCATACTTGAACCGGTCGAGACAGAGGATTCTATTTCCGGTCAAGTGGCCTGGACGACACTGCATTTCCAGGATCAACCGCTTATTAAATATAGCACGCATGACTACATCTCGGTCTCCAAGCAGCCGTGTCCCTGCGGCCTGGATTATCCCCTGATGAAGAGTGTCTCCAGGATCGAAGACCAATTCGTCATCTATGGCCACAAATTCAAATATGAGGTTTTCCACGAGGCAATAGAACGACAACACGGTCCATTGGATTTTCTAGCCATCGAAGTCGACGCGGTCAATGGCACAGATTTGGTCAAATTCATGTTACCTGAATACCTGAAGACCCACAAATCCGCCATCTTGGAGACAATTAGTCAGACAGACGAAATCCAGTACTTTTCTAAGATGCGTTATTTGACTTTTTCTCTGAGCTTTACACCGGCAGGCTCATTCACCATGAGGAAGTTCCAAAGAGTTTTGGACTTGCGCCGTGGCTCAGAGCACTCTGCCGATCAACAAACCCCCATACAGCGAACGATTCTACATCTACACCGAAAAAGAGTCGAAGTCTGAGAAATGGCAATATCCCGCGAGGAAATCAGAATGACAAAGAAAAGCAAGAGACCACGGTCGAGAAGGACCCGGATTGTCTCAGGCAAAAATCGTCTCCCCACAGAATTCGATTATGAGATAGATGAAGAGGTTATCGCAAGCAGCACGGGTTTTGAGAAGGACGCGGCGAATATTGCTTCAGGACTGGCTGCAGAATACAATTTCTGGGAAGCCGTTATAGTGACACTAGATATCCGTAAGTCTAGTATCGCGTTACTGAATGTAGAGGACTTTGACGAGTATAGTGATATTCTGACCAATTACGTATGTTACGCAGCGGATTACTGTAGAAATACTCTGTGTCTGGGCAAGGATGATCAGGTCATAGAGAACGGTTGGTTCGACAAATTCACCGGTGACGGTGTCCTCTTATTCTGGAGATTGCCACTTCAGCCTAGACCGGGTGAAGGGAACAAACGGTACTGGGACGACTACTACTACCGATGGCACTTGAAGATAAAACACGCAATTCAATTCTCAATCACAGTTATTGCCCAGTTTTTGGAAATAGCGCTACCCGATTTTCGTAAAACTTGCGGACTAGTTCCAACCGATTTTGGCATATCTGCGGGTATCGATGCCGGAGAATGTCTCCTTACGGACATGACTGCAACAAAACGATTAGCGGATTATTATCGAGGCGAGAAGAAGCCGCAAGCTCATGGGGACGGAGAAGGCCGTCCGAGCATTAGCCAAAACGTTACAGCAATCGGCCGAGCGGTAATTGGGGCGCACCGAATGGTATCGGCAGCAAGCGCGTATGAAATTCTAGTGAATTCGTATCCAGGAGCGGCACTGAAGGCAAGACTGGACACCCCCAAAGATAAAATCGGCCAGGGTGTAGACTTTGACCTAGAGCATGTCTCGCGCTGCACTAAAGAATACAACCCGGTTGAGGCCTACCGAGTTCTCTCAGGTCGGATCGACCAACTGAAAGCAAAAATGACCTTATTAAATGAAGTCGAAGATGCACCTGAACCGAAGGGGGCACAAGTCAAAAACAAGAAGAAGGCGAGCCGGACGACTCGCGCTGGGAGAAAGCACCCATAAGTCCGTTTAGAACCGAATTTGCTGAGGGCGGCATGGCCTTTTTGCGTAGGTGCCACTCCGCCTGTAGATGAAAATTAGGGCAGGTCACTACTATGGCTGAATCGCTTAAACAGCATGTAGAAGGCAAGACGCTCTATGTGGTTAGTGATCTGCATATGGGAGACGGCTCAGACAAGGATAACTTCGCTAGATACCGACAGAGATTTGAGAACTTCCTTGCTGAAGTAGTCGAGCAGGATCCAAACGGTTGTCTCGTACTAGCAGGAGACGTGTTTGAGTTCTGGCAATCTATGCATGGAGATGTGGTTAGGACCTATTTGCCTCTGTTGCAGCGCCTGGCAAGGCGAAGAAGCGTTTTCCTAGTCGGCAATCACGATATTGATCTCCGGGGATTTGTTAATCTCCCCTTACAAATTCCCTTTCTTGATATGTTGACCACTGAGGTTATTGTCACCCGAGATGGAAGCGAGATTCAAATCCGTCACGGACACGAATTCGACAAATATAATGATCCAAACAAGGCAATGTTGCTTGGCAAAATCGTTACCTTGGCTGTAGGCCAGCTAGAGCTAAAGGTTGGAACAACTATTGGCGGGAGGAGCACCGAAAGCGCTTTAGCGGAGGCTTGGGAGTCTAATAAGGCATTACCCCAGAAGATGTGGGATGGGCTCAAGTCTTGGCCGGCACGCATCGGAGTAAAAACCCTAGTGGTATTGGCGCGATGCTTCCGAAGGTTGTTCGGCCGAACTGCAGGCGAACGGTCCAAGGCTGGGAGCAAGCTTAACGACCTGAGGCGCAAATTAGACGGCTATCATAAGTCTTATCCTAACTACCTGCTTGTCACAGGTCACACACACAAAGCAGGCTGGTATGGGGATTGGCATGTAAATGCAGGCTCATGGCAAGGGAAGGAAGCCCACTACGTGAAAATCACGTCGGATGGGCGGATCAGCTTACATAAATGGCCAGGACAAAAAGAGGTTAAGACTCAATTGTGGCCACCACATCGGTAGATGTGGGGACAAAAAAACTCGTCCCGCATGTCTAGGGAAAACTAATGCTAAATCCGCAAAGTTGTCGCGTGCTTGGCTGCCCTTGATAGTTTATCTCCTTGCAACATATGTCCTTGAAATTTGCGGCTCTTTAGGGCATAGTATCTCCAGCGGGTTTTGGGGCAAGTCAGGGCGGAAGTGAAGCTAGAGGACACATGCATGGCCAAAAGGAAGACGGGGAAAAAGAAACCGATCGAACAATATAACCACAAGGGCAAGAAACGGGCTAATAACCCGCCCGTGGGCTTGGTAACGCCAAAGACCGACCCTGACACTGGGGCCAAGACCAAGTACGCATACGATCCCCACCTGGACCCACAGCTCGTCTGGGCGGGAAAGGCTGAGCATACCAGCTTTGAGGGGTTCCGTCTGTTTCCCTGCACGTCCATGAGCGGATAGACCCCGCGACCATTATCGAGGCGGTCAGAAAGAAGAACGGCTCCCAGCAGCCAGGCCTATTCGATTCGCTGGAAGAAAACCCACCGCTACGCGATGCTATCCAGTTTTACAAGCACGCTCATAACTGGTCCAACCGCCTGATTGCTGGGGACAGCCTGCTAGTGATGAACTCCCTGCTGGAAAAGGAAGGCCTGGCCGGTCAGGTGCAGTTGGTCTATATCGATCCGCCCTACGGAATAAAGTATGGCTCAAACTTCCAGCCTTTTGTCAATAAGCGTGATGTACGCGATGCCAAGGATGAAGACCTGACCACAGAACCGGAAATGATCAAGGCCTTTCGGGATACCTGGGAGCTGGGCATTCACTCCTACTTAGCCTACCTACGGGACCGCCTGTTGCTGGCACGCGAACTCCTCACCGAATCGGGCAGTGTATTCGTGCAAATTAGTGATGAGAATGTGCACCTAGTCAAAGTAGTTATGGATGAAGTTTTCAAGCCGGACAATTTTGTAAGCCTAATAACATTTCAAAAGACCACGAGTGCAACTGGTGATAGACTTTCTTCCGTTTCAGATTATCTACTATGGTATTGTAAGGATATCAAGAAATTCAAGTACAGGCAATTATACTTCAAAAAAGAATTAGGCGGCGCGGGCGCTCTGGGCTACAACAGAATAATACTTCAAGATGGTACAACACGAAGTCTAACTAAGAAAGAAAGGGAAGGCACGGTCAAGAGTCCGGAGGGAGCTCAAATCTATAAAATCGACAATTTGACAAGTGCAAGGCCTGCTGGCGGAGGGGATGTGAATGAATTCGAGTTTGAAGGAAAGTCTTACACCCCAGGAAAGGGGACTTTTAAAACAGATTTGAGGGGACTCAAACAGCTTGTTGATTCGAATAGGATTGAAGCAACGTCAGGTGGTATATACTATGTGAGGTATTTTGACGACTTTCCATACTTTACAATTAACAACTTATGGTATGACACCAGCGCGGGTGGTTTCGGAATGGATAAGATTTATGTTGTTCAGACAAATCAAAAGGTTATTCAGCGATGCATGCTGATGACTACCGATCCCGGTGATCTGGTGTTCGACCCAACCTGCGGTAGCGGCACGACCGCTTACGTGGCTGAGCAGTGGGGCAGACGATGGATTACCTGCGACACTTCACGGATTTCTATTGCTTTAGCTAAGCAGCGTCTAACGACGGATTGTTTCGACTACTATGAACTCGCCCACGCTGACGAAGGCGTAGGCAGTGGGTTCAAATACAAGACAGTCCCACGTATTACGCTGGGGTCCGTTGCCAATAATGAGCCGCCGAGTGAGGAAACGCTGTACGATCAGCCATTCCTTGACAAATCCAAGTCCCGCGTAACTGGTCCATTTACGGTAGAGGCAGTTCCTGCCCAGCAGGTTAGGCCCCTGGGTGAGATTGAAGAGCCACCAGCCAGTGATGAATCAGTGGCCCGTTCGGGCCAGACCGTCCGCCAAGCGGAATGGCGTGATGAGTTACTCAAAACTGGCATCCGGGGCAAATCCGGCCAGAGGATCAAGTTTTCGCGAGTTGAGCCTATGGGCGGGACTCGCTGGCTGCATGCCGACGCTGAGACCAAGGGCGATAAGCCCGAAAGAGTAGTCGTATCTTTTGGCCCGGAACATGCGCCACTGGAGCAAAGGCAGGTTGCCCTGGCCATAGAAGAGGCTCAGACGTTGGTGCCCCGACCAAGCATAGTCGTCTTTGCGGCCTTTCAATTTGACCCCGAGGCTGCCAAGGATATTGACGAGACCAATTGGCCGGAGGCTACGCTGCTCAAAGCTCAAATGAACGCTGATATGCTGACTGAGGATTTGAAAAAGAAACGCTCCAGTAACGAGAGTTTTTGGCTAATTGGCCAGCCGGACGTGAAGGTTACGAAGATTAGCAAAGGCGAAGATAAGGGCAAGTATCAGGCCGAGATATTGGGGTTTGATTACTACAACACCAGGACCGGCAGCCTTGACTCCGGCGGAACTGATAAGATTGCCTTGTGGATGCTGGACACCGACTACGATGGTCGAAGCCTGTACCCCAGACAGGTCTTTTTTCCGATGGCAGGAGAAAAGGACGGCTGGACACGCCTGGCCAAGAATCTAAAGGCCGAGATAGACCAGGAGCTTATCGAAGCCTACCGAGGTTCGATATCCTTGCCCTTTGAAGCTGGGGAGAACAAGCGGATGGCAGTCAAAATCATTGACGACCGGGGCATTGAGAGCCTGCGAATTATGGAGCTTGACTAATGGGCCAAGCTAAAATCGACCATCTGATAATCAACTCTCCCTACGAAGAGCCGAGGAAGCACTGGCTTTACGACCGCAAGAGCAGAACCTTTGACAAGGTCTCTGGTCGCCGTCCCGCTGGATATGTAACTGCTACGCCGGATTCCAAAGCATTCGATGATCCGGGAGTGTTTGTTGAGCTTCCCCTGGTCAACAAGATCCGTGCACGGGTAAAAACCTGGCGAGAGAACGGCTATCCGGGTGTAACAGGTATAACCAAACGTTTGCTGGAGCACTGGTACGATAGAGATCAACGGCAGTTTCCATTCTTCTTCTGTCAATTAGAAGCTATCGAGACGCTCATCTGGTGGGTCGAAGCGTCCGCGACGGAGAAGGTGGGCATCGACTTACCCAAAGATGGTGATTTCGTGCGGTTGTGCTCTAAGATGGCTACTGGCTCAGGCAAGACCGTGGTAATGGCTATGCTGATTGCCTGGCAGGTGCTCAACAAGGTAACTTACCCACAGGACACCAGATTCTCGAAGCACGTTTTGATTATTGCTCCAGGTTTGACAGTCAAAACTCGCCTTGAAGTTCTTTATCCCTCTGGCAAGGGCAATTACTATGATGAATTTGGGGTTGTGCCTACTGGTCTAGTTGAGAAGCTAAGGCAGGGCAAATTCGTACTCAATAATTGGCACAAGCTGGCCTGGGAAACAGAGCAGCAGTTCGCCAAGAAACGCAGCGTTGACAAACGCGGGGTAAAAAGTGATGAGGCTTATGTCCGCGATGTTTTGGGCGATATGGCCAGGGCCCGAAATATAATGGTCATAAACGATGAGGCTCACCATGCTTGGCGGGTGAATGTCGAAGCAGTCGGCAAATACACGCGTACCAGGGACATGAAGGACAGTGCCCAGGAAGCGACTATCTGGGTCGGAGGCTTGGACAGAATCCACAAGGCACGTGGAATCCTGAATTGCTTTGATTTTTCAGCCACACCATTTGCCCCCTCGGGCAATAGAAGCACAGAAGAATCGCTATTTGGCTGGGTAGCCAGCGATTTTGGTCTTAATGACGCCATTGAGTCGGGGCTGGTCAAAACTCCGCGCGTAGTGGTAAGAGATGATGCCACACCCAGCGCGAAAACTTACAGATCAAAATTGTATCATATCTATCAGGACCCGGACGTAAAACCTGATCTAAGCCGTAAGGCTGAACCTCACGACCCACTGCCGGATTTGGTTAGAAATGGGTACTACCTGTTAGGAATAGATTGGAAAGAAACAGCCGAAGCATGGAAAAAGGATGGCCAACCAACACCGCCGGTAATGATCTCCGTGGCCAACACCACCTATACTGCCGCTCGGATAAAGTACGCTTTCGACCATAAGAAAATACGGATAGATGAGCTTTGTGATCCGGAGCGAATACTGCACATCGACTCGAAAGTCCTCGGAGCAGCCGAGGCCCGGGAAGAGGCCACGACCATCGCCAGTGACGACGGTGAAGAAGTCAAAGAGGACAAACCCACAAAGAAATTGACCAAGGCCCAACTTTCCGAGCAGCTTCGACGGACAGTTGACACGGTTGGCAAGAAAGGTCAGCCAGGAGAGCAAATCCAGAACGTCATCTCCGTGGGGATGTTATCCGAAGGCTGGGACGCCAAGACCGTGACACACATAATGGGCCTACGGGCTTTCACAAGCCAGTTGCTCTGTGAGCAAGTGGTTGGACGTGGACTGCGGAGAACTGCTTATGACGATTTTGACGAGGATGGGCTTTATCGGCCAGAGTATGTGAACATTTTTGGTGTGCCGTTCACATTCCTGCCACACGAATCTCAGGAAGATACAGTTCCGCCCCCACCTAAACCCAAAACGACTATCGAAGCTGTTGATGAAAAGAGGCAATTTGAGATTAGCTGGCCCAACGTGATCCGAATTGACCGGGCATATCGGCCAGAACTCAGGCTTGACTGGGAAAAGGTCGATCCTTTGGAGTTAAATGCTTTCGAGACGGCGCAAATTGCGGAAATGGCCCCGATAGTTGACGGCAAACCTGATGTTAGCAAGATTTCTCAAATTGACTTGGAGAAGCTGGGCCGTGAACAGCGAATGCAGAGAATTATCTTCGAGGTGGCCACTGAGAACTATGACCAGATAAAGAAGAACTGGCAGGGAAGCAAACAACATCTATTGGCCCAACTCATTCATATTGTTGAGCAATTTATTTCCCGAGGCAAGATTCAGATAAGCCCTTCACTCTTTCATCAGGATGAACTTCGCCGCCGAATTATCATAACCCTGAACATGAACAAAGTGGTTCAGCATATCGCCGATGCAATCCGGTCTGATAATGTAGAAACGCTGGAACCAGTATTTGACCAGAGCTATCCGATTCGTTCAACTGCCGACATGAAGACCTGGTATACGAGTAAGCCCTGCGAATCTGCCAAGAAATCCCATATCAATTTTTGTGTCTTTGATAGTACGTGGGAGGCTACGGAGGCTTTCCACCTTGACCAAAGTCAGCATGTTGCGGCTTGGGCCAAAAATGATCATTTGGGCTTCGAGGTGATTTACATCTTCAATGGGGTAGTCAAGAAATACCGGCCAGATTTCTTTATTAGGCTGTCAAGCGGTAAGATGCTTGTCCTGGAAGTTAAGGGCCAAGACACACAGAAGGACAGGACCAAAAGGCAATTTCTAGACGAATGGGTCAAGGCCGTGAATCAGCACGGAGGATTTGGCCAATGGGCCTGGGATATTTCGTTCAATACTTCTGATATCCTTGATATCCTCCACAAGCACGTGAATTCAAGTTAGTTCCATTTGCTAGGCTTTGGAGCCCCCAAACCTGATGCTTTCTAACCGTACCTGACAGAAGTATCGGAGGCTGAATATGCTAAAGGACAAGAAGAACTGGCTCGCAAATTGGATGAAGAAGAGGGGGCTAAACAGCTCGCAAAAGCCAAAAGAACTCAAGCCGGTAAAGCCGACGAATTTGGATGACGAAATCAGCGGTATCTTTGATCGTGCGGATGAGTTAACTCGGGACTTGGTCCAGGAGTACGAGCTATGCGTCCAGGCGGCCAAGGTTTCGGAGCGTGCGAAGAACATCTTTCACGAGGTACTCGTCAAACTCAGGTCGGTACTCGATTTTGCCATGCACCGGTTATACGACAAACATACGGCACTCCAAGGGAAACAAAAGATCAAAGGGGAACGGCAGGCAGGATTCCCTATCTGCGATAACGAGGTGGACTTCCACATGAAGCTCAAAAAGCTTGGCCTGTCTTGTCTCCAGGTGGGCAAACCCAGTTTGTATAAGAAACTAAGGCAACCTCAACCATTCACAACCGGCAAACGAGATATGCGGCTCCTTAGGGATTGGTCTAACCTGGGCAAACATGTCAAGCTCGCAATGCAAAACTGTAAGCATCAAGCTGCCAGAAAGATTACTGCTCCAAATGGGACGTTTGCTATTCTCTCCGAAGGTGCCGGGGTTTTTGACAAGGACGGTAAGCCAGTTAACCCAGAGCCTGACTGCAAAGTGCAGGAAATAATCACGGCTATGTTCTCCGTCAACAATGAAGTGAATATGCCGGATGTTTTCTGCCTTTACCTTTGTCAATCCAGCAGGCGGTACATGGAAAGCCTTCTGCCACTGATATGATTCTGCGGCGAAGGCGGCTGGACTGAGCTGGCTAGAGAACATTGCTATATGCGGGGATGGAATGGCCACAAAAAAAGAACTTCAGAAGCAATGGGAAGCGGTCAATAACACCTTGGCTGACCTTGCAGACCTGCGTGTCTGGCCAGTAGAGAAGGATGTTACCCAGGCAGAGGGTAAGTTGCTGGAAGAGCTGGACGAAATTAAGTATGAAGCGGGGCAGGGGCGTGAGCCTTAGAGTTCTGTGTCGTGGGTTGCGAAATGAAAGGGGTGTGAAATGGCTAAGAGCTAGATTAGCGGCTTGCCACGGGTTTGCCTGTCTGATATATTATTGCGTATACTTGGGGCACGTGAGTGGCTCACATGAAGCAGAATCGCCCCTAATGGGGTAACCGAATGGACGATCGCTTCCGCATACACAACCTAACCGAGACCGGGTTCGAGAAGCTTGTGACGCTCATCTGTCGCGAGGTCCTGGGAAGTGCCGTCACATCCTTTGCAAAAGGAAGGGACGGAGGCAAAGACGCCAAGTTTGAAGGTACAGCCAACGCTTTCCCTAGCAAAGTGGCGCCCGCCAAAGGGAAATTCATCATTCAGGCGAAACACACGACATTTCCCGCCTCGTGCTCAGACTATACTTTTAAGACAAAGATAATTAACGAAGAAATCCCCAGGATCAAGTCCCAGTTCGACGAAGGACGTCTTACTCACTATCTTATCTTTACTAACCGCCGCAAAACCGGTGGGGCTGAAGACAGCATCCCCGACCGCATCCGGTCAGAAACTGGTGTTGAGCATGTTTGGCTGCGAGCGTTGGAGGACATCGAGCGTGATCTCTCACTTTATCCCGAGATAGTCAAGGCTGTGGGCCTCGACAAGCTCCGGTCCCCCATTCAATTTATGCCAGATGACATCCGTGATGTTGTCGTCGCCCTTCATACGCACCGCCAAGCCGTCCGCCAAGCATTCGATAGTGAACACGATTTTCACGATTACCCTGGTCTGAATAAGAAGAACAAAATCAACGGGCTCACCCCGATCTACCATAAACACATCCGTGACGACTCTATGAAGCATTTCTCCGACATCCATCGCTTCCTGGTGAATACCCGCAATCAGACCCTCGCCGAACAATATCACGCAGTTGCAAATGACCTTAAAGGCCAGATCATCCTGCATCGGGATCGCTTCGATAGCTTCGACCATGTACTAGAAAACATCTACTGTATCGTGTATCAACAGAGCAGTGAACTCCAGCAACCCCCAAAACGCCTTTTGACTAAGACGATCATTCACTATATGTATGTAAACTGTGATATCGGAGAAAAGGAATGATTCGCCCCGCTAAGCACCTGGACCTGAACACATGCGTCATCCGCTTAGCCAGCCGGCTGCTGGCTAAGCTGCAAAGAGAGCGTGTTTGCGGCTTTGAGCAACTGCGGCGTTCACTTGACCACATCGGCCCGGATGCCGATGTGCTCTTTCTGCCAACCGTTGACTTTCTGTATCTTCTGGGTCGGCTGGACTATCACAGCCAGACCGATTCCTTCGAATATCTGCAACCGGGAGGCGATGCATGAAGCTGAGTCGCCTTTACACAAACAAGCCGACTATCTTTACACCCATGGACTTTCGGGACGGCCTGAATGTCATCCTCGCCTGCGTCAAAAACCCCAAGGACCCAGACAAGCATTCCCATTGCCTTGGCAAATCGCTGCTCATTGACGTGATTGACTTCGGCCTACTCTGTAACCTGGACAAAGGAGATTTTCTGAAGAGCCAGAAGGAACGTTTTCACGACTTCGTTTTCTATCTGGAAATCCTTACTCACGAGGCTGGCTTCATAACCATCCGACGCTCTGTCGCCGAGCCGACCAAGATCGCCTTCAAGCGACATAGCCAGCCACATCAGGACTTCACCGCACTTCCTGACGACGACTGGGACCACACGCGGATCGCTATCGATAAAGCCCGTACTCTCCTTGATAGTATCCTTGGCTTGACCGTCATCAAACCATGGAACTATCGCAAAGGGGTTACCTACTTTCTGCGCAGCCAGGAGGACTATCATGACGTGTTCCAGCTAACCAAATTCGGCCAGGGAAAACACCTTGATTGGAAGCCTTATCTCGCCCACATTCTTGGGCTCAATGGCGAGCTTCTTACCCAGAAATACGAGGCCGATGCTGAGATTGACCGTCTGACGGATAAACAAAAAAAACGGCAGGCCGAAGTTAGTGTTCCCCTCTCCGATTTCGAGAAGCTCAAGGCCAGTATTGCCGTCAAACGCGACGATGTCGACACGAAGGTCAAAGCGCTCGACCGTTTCGACTTCCATTCGCAAGAAGTCACGCTCGCCAGTGAAACGGCTGACCAGGTCGAAACCCAGATCGCGGAGATTAATACACAACTCTACAACGCCTGCCACGATTTCGCCCAAATTGAGCGCAGCCTGCAGGAAAGGGTCGACTTCAATCTCGCAGACGTCCAGCGCGTCTTCGACGAGGCACAGCTCACGTTTCCAGACCAACTTGCCCGCGATTACAGTGCTCTCGTCGACTCCAAACGACGCATACGCACGGATCGACGCACCAATCTCAAACCGCGTGCCGACGAACTCCGGACAGAGATTGCGAAGTTCGAATCGTCGAACAAGAAACTCGCTGAACGCCGCCGTGCGGCTCTCCAGATTCTTGGCGGCACTGCCAGTCTCCAGAAATACAAAGCCCTCCAGCGCCAACTCGACCACGACCGCGCAAGCCTCACTCTTATGGAGGAAAGAGCCAAAAAACTCGGCGAGGTTATCGCTTTAAACGAAGAGCTTCGCAATTCTAGAGCAACTCGCGATAAACTTGTCGGCGAAATCGAGCGTATGGCCAGCGAAGCCCAGGATAATATACCTCGATATCGGGACGTCTCCCGCCACTTCAGCCGTATTATTAAGGAAGTCCTCCACCAGGATGCCTTATTCTATGTAAAGCAGAACTCAGGGGGCAACCTCGACTTCATAGCAGAATTCACTGACCTCGACAGTGAAGCTGCCACCGAACAGGGGCGTGGTCACACCTACAAGCATATCCTCTGCATTGCCTTCGATCTCGCGGTTCTCATCGCCTACTCCAATGAGCCATTCTTCCACTTGGTCTATCATGACGGCGGATTGGAGCAGATGCAGGATAAGATGAAACTGGCCCTTCTCCAAGTCATCCGCACGACCTGCCGGGACTATAACGTTCAATATCTCCTCAGCACTTTGGACGAAGACCTCCCCAGCAGGGAGGACATCTTAGACCTCTGTCCGAAGCCCGAGGAAATTGTGCTCGAACTCCACGACGGGGGGGATGACGGCCGACTGTTCAAAATGCCACGGTTTTGAATGCAAGTAGATGCGCAAACTGCTTCCTTCACCGAATCCACCGGCGAACAAGCCACTTAGCATTAGATGTTTTTCTGCACCGCCCCGCCCAAATCCTGTTCTACTTCGTACTGTGGTGTGCTGATCCACCGAGACTAAAAGCCTAGATTCAGCAAAAACAAGGTTGTCCGTATGAGGTATGTTTAACCTTGGTAGCAGTGATCGACTTGAGAGAAACCGTTCCCACTCATAATAACACGCAAGGACTAGGATACTGAGCCCGCGAGATTATCTTGCCCCATGTCGCCTATAATCCCAGCATCTGCCCTCCGTGCCTCAACGCCTCACTCAGGCCAACTAGACAAATGTTGGGGTGCCGGTATACAATAGTATTACCGCTTGCCATCCTCGGGTAGGCTGTGCACCCCTCCCCGAACCCTCGGGTGACTTCGACGCTGACGGAGACGTCGACGGCGTTGATTTTGGCAGGTGGCAGGTTGGCTACCCCATGCCCAGTGGTGCGAGCCTGGGCGACGGCGATGCTGATCAGGACGGCGATGTGGACGGCGTTGACTTTGGCATCTGGCAG
>SDBV01007528.1_pt1 | contig 14873 bp, 14 predicted proteins | sample 2277081 | NCBI WGS metagenome assembly SDBV01 (sample SAMN10402039, study PRJNA504765) | marine sediment metagenome | isolation source: marine sediment core GS10_PC15, 223 cmbsf | place: Arctic Ocean: Southern Knipovich Ridge | collected 2010
TCACTATTCCAGGAACGGATAGTCGGTGTAGCCCTCCGCTCCTCCTCCGTAGAAGGTGTCAGGGTTCGGCTTGTTGAAAGGCCCGCCTGCCCTCAAGCGTTCCGGCAGGTCGGGATTGGCCAGGTACAGCGACCCGAAGGCCACGAGATCGGCACGGCCCTCGCTCAAAGTTTTTTCAGCCCGTTCCCTTGTATAACCTCCATTCGCGATATACGTCCCCTCGAAGGCATCCATGACCTGGGTGAAATCAAAGCTTTCGTCGAAGGAAAGGGTATCACCGATGATGGCCTCTACCACGTGGAGGTAGGCCAGGTTCAGCCTGGATAGGACTCCCGCCACGTGGTTGAATGTGGCCTGAGGATCGGAATCGGACATGTCGTTAAAGGAGTTCACGGGGGATATTCTCATCCCAACACGGTCGCTTCCCCAGACCCTGGTGACAGCATGGGTGACCTCCAGAAGGAACCGCATGCGGTTATCGAGAGACTCTCCGTATTCATCAGTCCGGTGGTTGGTCCCGTCCCTCAGGAACTGGTCGATGAGATAACCATTGGCCCCGTGGATCTCCACGCCGTCAAAATCGGCCGCGAGGGCATTTTCAGCGCCTTTCCTGAACTGATCGACCACACCTGCGATCTCAGTGGTCTCGAGGGCGCGGGGAGTTACAAAATCCTGGAGCCCCTCGTAGGTGATGGCCTGTCCGGCGGGGCGAATAGCGGAGGGAGCTATCGGCAGCTGTCCGTCCGGTTGCAGAGAGGGATGGGAGATTCTGCCTACGTGCCACAGCTGCAGGAAGATCCTGCCCCCTTTGCTGTGGACGGCGTCAGTCACCTGTTTCCAGCCTTTAATCTGTTCCGGTGTGTGGATCCCGGGGGTGGCCGGATAGCCGATACCCGCCAGAGCCACCTGGGTCGCACAGGTGACCATGAACCCGCCCGTTGCTCTTTGGGAGTAATACCGGGCATGCAGGGGTGTTGGCACGTTTCCCTCTCCGGCTCTGTTCCTCGTCATGGGGGCCATGACGACCCGGTTTTTCAGTTCAATCGGGCCAAGCCTGAAAGCAGTAAAGAGGATGGATTCTGCGGACATGGGAACCTCCTGAGGCTGAAGGGTTAAACGCCTACACAGTAACAATGTAACCGCCACTGGCTGTCAGCGCAAATGGGGGGGCCGACGCCGGCGCCGAAAAGCAGTACCTGGAACCAGGCACTGATCTTCTTTACTAGGCACCAGGCACTGTTTTCCATTATACTCCCCCCATGAAAATTAATCGCATTGCCGGCGGTTGTCTGGCCGTCGTCTCCTTCGCCCTCTTCGGGATGGTCATGTCCTCCCGGGGATCCTCCACGATGGGGCTCGAGCTCATGAACCGTCTCGGGCTGCCCTTCGTTTTCCTGTTCCTGGCCGCGCAGCTGGTTCTCTGCCTGATCTACCTCCGGCCAAAGGATCGGCTGGTGCCGTTGCTACTCTTCGCGGGGGGTACGATACTGTACGCCGTGATGACCGGTACCGGAGGCGGCGCGGCTGTGGCGGCCCGGATTCCGCTGCACTATGCCCTCTTCGCCGGGGCCAGTTTCAGCGGCTTTGCATCGGGAGCCCTGGTGTGGATCGGGGATATATAGGGAGTTGAAGTGGAAAAATCACGTACGTGCGTTAGTGCGTAAGGCGTGGTTGCGACAGCCCTTTCGCATGGTCAAATTCTTGCGTTACTCACTCAGTCTCAAAAATAGACGCGTGATCGCGTCAGGAGGCCGTTTGTGAGAAGAGCCAGGATCATCTGCACCCTCGGACCTGCCAGCGGTTCACCGCGGATGATCGAGCGCCTCGTGCGGGCAGGAATGGATGTGGCTCGCCTGAACATGTCCCACGGCACCCACGAAGACCACAGAAAATATATCAGGGCTGTGAGGGCGGCAGGCAGGAAACTGGGCCGGCCGGTTGCTGTCCTTCTGGACCTCCAGGGGATCAAGATCCGCATCGGTGAAGTAAATGGTGAACAGGTCCTCCTGAAGAAGGGCAGCCGGGTCCTGCTGCGGGCCGGTGATCGCCAGTCCAACGCAGAAACTCTCTATATCTCCTGTCCCTCACTGGCCAGGGATCTGAAAAAGGGACACCGTGTCCTCCTGGATGACGGGCTCATGGAACTGGTCGTCACGGGGCGGCAGGGAGACGCTCTTGTAACAAATGTGAGAGAGGGCGGGTTCCTTTCCTCCCGAAAGGGTGTGAACCTTCCTGATTCACATGTGTCCGCCAGATCCTTCACGACCAAGGACCAGGAGGATCTGGCCTTCGGCCTCAGTGAGGATGTGGACGCGGTGGCCATATCCTTCGTCACCAGTGAGTCCGATATTCTGGCGCTGAAGAGCCGGCTGAGACAGGCCCAGTCCACCATCCCGGTTATCGCCAAGATCGAAAAGCCCGCCGCGTTGGACAGGATCGAGGCCATACTCGACGTGTCTGACGGGATCATGGTGGCGCGGGGGGATCTGGGTGTGGAGATGCCGGCTTATACCGTCCCTATCACCCAGAAGGATCTGATCCGAAGGGCCAACCGCAAACAGAAGCTGGTGATCACGGCCACACAGATGCTTGAATCCATGCGACAGAGCCCGGTTCCGACCAGGGCCGAAGCCGCTGACGTTGCTAACGCTGTCCTCGATGGTTCGGATGCGGTCATGCTTTCGGGGGAAACCTCCGTGGGCAGGCACCCCGTCAGGGTTGTCCGGACCATGGCGCAACTGATCGAAGAGACCGAGCGGACCGGTCACTCCTTCAGTGCCGGTCTGCCCTCACCGGAGCCCGTTTTCGGCGCGGATGTGGACCGGACCAGCTTTGCTGTCGCCGACGCGGCAGTGGGGGCAGCGGCGGATGTGGGGGCGCGCTGTATTGTGGCGTTGACAAAAACAGGCTACACGGCCAGCCTCATTGCCAAGTTCCGCCCCACGGTTCCCATCATCGCCTGTACTTCGGACAGAAAGGTGATACGGCGGATGAAACTCCTGTGGGGTGTCACGCCCCAGTATATAAAACCTCTTTCGGGCACCGATGCCCTCATACGGGAGGTGGAGCGGGTACTGAAAACGCACGGATACTCGAAACGGGGACAGGATGTTGTTCTCACCGCAAGCATCCCACTGGGGATAGATGGCAAGACCAACTTCCTGAAGGTCCACAGGGTGGGCTGAAATCAGATCGATTGGATTGGGGGTGTGTAATGCGCTTGTTCAAGTTGGTCGTGCCGGTTCTGGTCGTTGCCTTTCTACCGTTTTCGGTTTTCGCCGGCGACGGGTTTCCCGATTTCATCACCAGCAATGATGATTACTACATCACCCGCATCGGTAAACTCCCGAACATAAAGGAGTCTGAATACCGTCTGGAGATCACCGGGCTGGTTGACAAACCCGGTAATTGGACCCTTGAGGAATTGCGGGCTCTTCCCAGTGTCGAGATCCCCCTCACCGTGGAGTGTATCGGAAATTCCCGGGATGGGCCGCTGCTTTCAACGGCTGTCTGGAAAGGCTTTTTGCTCTATGACCTTCTCGTTTCCCTTGGTCTGAAGGACGGGGTGACGGGAGTTCGATACGAGGCAGCCGACGGATACTATGCCTCCCACACTCTTGACCAGATCCGGGATAACCACGTCATGGCTGCCCTGTACATGAACGGGGTTTCCATTCCCCGTTTGCATGGCTTTCCCCTGCGGATCCTCAACCCGGGCTTTTACGGTGTGAAACAGCCGGCGTGGGTGACAAGGATCGAAGTGATCGACAGGCCCATGAAAGATTACTGGGAGGACAGAGGCTGGGACTGCTCACCGCCCATGCAGGTGGACAGCGTCATTTTCTTCCCGGAGAAAAACAATAAGTTCAAGGTGGGTAAACCGGTGATGATAGGAGGCGCGGCTTTTGGAGGAAAAAGGATCGCCAGGGTCGAGCTTACTGCCGACGGTGGTAAGACGTGGACCGAGGCGAAGATCGTTAATAACAGAGATGCCGATAATGTCTGGGTTTTCTGGGAAGGGGAGTTGACCTTTGCCGGGAAGGGAAGTTATGTGATCAATGCCCGGGCCACTGACATTATGGGAAACATTCAGGTGGAAAAGGACCCGGCGCGTTTCGACGGTACGGGCGACTGGCCTCTTGTCAAGGTGAAGATCCGATAACAGGAAAGATACAAGAGACAAGATACAAGAAAGCGCTTTACCTTGTCCCGGATACCAGGACCAGCACTATTACTATTACTATTACTATTACTATTACTTCTCTCTTTCCAGCCCCTCACCCAATTCAGTCAGTTCCTCGATTATCAAACGTCCTTCACGTCCCAGGCGTTCCCTCAGGTCCGGGTTTTTCAGGAACAGGAAAAATGTGCGGCTGCGGTGCCAGATGTTTCCCATCCGGTCCCGGTACAGGATAGTGAAAAGACCGCTGAAGGGAAGGGAGGCCATATACAATCCGGCCCACAGGGGGGTCAGATACAACCATGCGGCTGTGATCTGAACCGCGTAGAAGAAGGGGATGAGAACGATGGTGGGGAAGACAACGTTGGAAGCCCACTTGTCCCTTTCGGTCGAAAAGTGGACGGCGATGACCCTGATGGTGGCAGCCGGGAGGAGGTGGTTCAAGTATCCCCAGGCGGCGATTGGCATCCCCACCACGAGAATCACCAGTTCCCTCACAACGAAGCGCAGCCCCCGCCACGCCGGCATCCGGATGTACACCTCCGACGGCTTTATCCCGAGGTCGCGCAGCTCCAGCCGATAGACCCCCACCCGCTTGCGGAGCTCGGCTATGGCCTCTGCCTGATCCTCCTTTAACTGCTTGTATCCCTCATTGAGGAGCCGAACCAGTTTGAGGCGCCTTGACACGGTGCTTTGGTCAAGTCCCAGACGCGCCGGGGGCGCTGCGCCGGTCTCCAGGATCTTGGCCGCCCACATGAGCAGGACCGAGTCCGGGCGGTCTTCGAAGTTCAGCGTCAGTTCCCTGATGCGGGTTTCGATCTCGGTGGTCAGTTCAAGAGGGCCGCCATCCGGATTCTCGTCCTGCCACTTACGAGGATCGAAGGGCTTCCCGAAGCGGACCCATACGTCCGAGCGGAAGCGGTCCTTCTCGGGAAAATGCAGACCCACCGGGACGATCACCAGGTCGGCGGCCAGCCCCCCGGTGTGAAGCCCTCCGGAGTGTATATAGTCCAGGGCGATGCGGGCTGCGCCGGAGCGAAGGGGCCTCAGGCCCGGGTCGGAGTGGCTCTGGCCCTCCGGGAAAATGAGGATAGCTTCACCCTGCTCCAGCCTTACCCGGCACTCGGCAATGGCGTCCACGTTCCTTGACGGGTCGGCCCCCTTCGCCGCGTCCTTTTTCCGGTGGAACAGGATGATGTTGGTGGACTTTATGACCTGCCGAAAGAGAAAAATGTCGGCCAGGGTGCTCTTGGCCGTCAGAGAGATGGGCCGCTTGAGGTGCATCAGGACCACGAGGGCATCCACCAGGGCGTTGGGGTGGTTGGGGACCAGGAGGACCGGGCCCGACCCGGGCACGTTCTCGATCCCCTCCACCTCGATCCGCCGGAAGAATATACGCACCGAGATACGTAATAACCAACGCAGTATCCTGTAGACCATTTCGTGTCTCCCTGCCGCGAAAGAGCAATGCCGGATATCCCAAAATAACATTTTCAGTCCAGGTATGAAAAGTGCGGCAAACGTGGAGGTACATCTCCCGGGATCGGATATCGGTGTCGGAGGGGTGTTTCATCGCTACGGCTGCCTACGGCACCGACATGGCCGACGATGTGGTCCTGCTTCGACAGTTCAGGGACGAGGTGCTGCTGGAATCGGCCGCCGGCCGCAAATTCGTGGAGCTTTACTACAGGTACTCCCCACCAGTGGCCGACTACATCAGGGAAAGGGAAACGCTCAAGGAGGTGACGAGGGCGGCATTGAGACCGCTGGTCTGGGGAGTGGAAAAAATAGTTGATAAATATTGATGACTTTGCAAAAAGTCATCAACGCGCCCCGTGTGGGGCGCCCAGATCAATGACCGTTAATTAAAGTCATTGATTTGTAAGGAAAGCGGAAATGACATTTTTCGCTTTTAAGTGGAGCAATAAGCCACGAATGGACTTTTTGCGACCCTATTAATAATTGAAGTGAATAGTGAATAGTGAATAGTGAATAGTGCTGGATCTTCCATTCACAATGCACTTTTCACATTTCACTAAAATTCAATCCTCAATTCTCAATTCGTAATTCTCAATTTCCCCTTTCCTTCGGAATAACCGCCTGGAAAGTGATGGCGGCCAGGATAATGGCGCCCCCCACCAAAGCCCACGGTCCCGGTACCTCGCCGAGGGCGAGGAAGGTCCACACGGGGTTCAGCAGCGGTTCGAGGAGCAGGATGAGGGCCGCGTCGATGGCGGTGACGTACCTGGTCGCGACGGAGAATAGGGAGGAGGCGAATCCCAACTGGACGACTCCCAGAAGAAGAAGGACGGCAATGCCTTGTCCGCCCGGTGAGCCCTGGAACATGAAAGGGAGGCAGATAATTCCAGCGAGGATATTGCCCAGGAACAGGGAGCCATAGGGCCCGTCTTCCTTCTGGCGGCGGAACAGGAGGAAGACCCACGCGAAGGAAAAACCGCTGCCAATGGCGACCATGTTGCCCCAGAAACCGGTGAAGGTCAGTTTGTCCATAAAGAACAGAACGACCCCACCCATGACCAATGAGATGGTCACCCAGTCCGACCGGCGTATTCTCTCCCTGAGAAACCATGCTGAAAAAAAGGCCACCCAGGCCGGGGCGGTGTACTGGAGGAGCACGGCGTTGGCAGAGGTAGTCATTTTGTTGGCCACCACAAAGGTGATCATGTTGGCAGCGTAGGCCCCGGCGCCCGCGAGTTGATAGAAAGACCAGGAAAACTTCATCCCGGGGAATGCAAACCACACGAACACAGCGGCGATCAGACTTCGAGCCCCTGCGATGGCCATGGGATTCCAGTCGACCCACTTGATGAGCACACCGCCCAGGCTCCAGCACAGGGCTGCGCCTATGAGCAGAAAAATTGATTTTTCCCTTTTCATATATTGGTCCTTCACTGTGAATCTGATGAAGTTTTCCGACAAGCTCCTGATATCGGTTTAGCATGGGCAAAACCTCGGGCAAAGAGAAAAAATAAACCAAAAATCCAGGATAGGTTTTACATACTCATGGTGTATCCGGGCTCCACTGAAACGATTGCATTATTTTATTGAAAAGTGTGCATGTGGGAGATATAAAGGTTATCCTTTTGGTGGCTGCTGGTTCATGATCACAATTAAACAAGCATACAAACCGGATGGGTTCAACGAACCTCCTAATAAGGGCGCCCGATGTCCTATCTTTGGAAAAAAATGCGTAAAAACAAGGTCGCTTTATTCGGGGCCGTTATTGCTCTTCTAATTATATTTACGGCTGTTTTTGCCCCTCTGCTTGCGCCTTACGACCCATACGAACAGTTCTTCGATGGATTGACCCTTGAAGGGTCACCCCTTCCTCCCTCGCAACAATATTGGGTGGGTACCGACCTGTTGGGGCGGGACCTGTTTTCGAGGCTGCTCTTTGGAGCGAGGACATCGCTATTAATCGGAGTGGCGGCTAACGGTGTTTCAGTGGTTATCGGCACTATCCTCGGTGTGATGGCGGGGTTTATGGGAGGGTTCGTGGGTTGGAGCATTATGCGTTTCACCGACCTGATGATGGCCTTCCCGGCCCTCCTGTTAGCGATCGCTCTCGCGGCGATTTTTTCTCCGAGCCTCTGGATAGTGGCTCTAGTCATCGCCCTGGTCAATTGGGTCTGGGTTGCCCGGGTGATCTACGCTCAGACCTCCTCTTTAGCCGAAAGCGAGTTCATTGAGGCCATCCGCTCGCTGGGAGCCAGTTCCCCCCGGATCCTTTTCAGACACATCCTTCCGCACCTGATGCCAACGACCCTGGTCTGGAGTACCTTGGGGATTTCGACAACGGTACTCCTGGAGGCAACACTCTCGTTTCTCGGCATCGGTGTGAGACCGCCGATACCTTCGTGGGGTGGGATTATTTTCGAAAGCCAGTCATATTTCCTTGACGCTCCATGGCTCGTGTTCTTCCCGGGTGTGGCCATTCTTCTTCTGGCCCTGTCTTTTAACCTCGTTGGTGATGCTTTACGTGACATCCTGGATCCGATGCAGAGGGGGCGCGGTTAATGCTCAGCTTCTTTCTGAAAAGGCTAGGTGCGTCCATCGGTATCATTATCGGGATCACATTGATCACCTTTCTCCTTACTTTCTTCATACCGGCGGATCCGGTCAGAATGCTGGCGGGCCGCAGCGCAACCCAGGAAACGGTGGAAAACATCCGCCATCAGCTGGGTCTGGACAAGCCGCTGCATATACAATATCTGAAATATCTGGGTCGTCTCTCTCACGGTGATCTGGGCAGATCCTACAAGCAAAAGACCAGGGTTTCGGAACTCATTCGCAGCAGGCTGCCGGCCACACTTCTGCTCATGGCCGGGGCGATATTTTTTGAGCTTGTCATAGGATTGTTTGCCGGTATCATGGCTGCAACCAGGAGAGGGCGGAAGACGGACAGTGTGGCCATGATCCTGTCTTTCGTCGGTGTTTCAGCGCCACAGTTCGTTATGGGGCTGCTGATCCTTTACACCTTCGCATACAAGTTCCCCATTTTCCCTCTGGGTGGATACGGGACGCTGAATCATCTCATTCTCCCCGCCGTCACCCTGGGGATAACAGGGGGTGGCTGGTATTCCCGTATGATGCGCTCGAGCATGATTGACGTACTTATGCAGGATTACATCAGAACGGCCCGTGCCAAGGGTGTCAAAGAGCGTAACGTTGTCCTGGTACACGCTCTTCGAAACGCAATTCTGCCCATCATCACCATGGTGGGCCTCGATATTGGGTTTTTCATGAGTGGAGCTGTGGTGGTTGAATCGGTCTTCGGATGGCCGGGAATCGGACAACTTGCCTGGCAATCGATTCAGGTGATCGATATCCCTACGATCATGGGAGTAACCATGGTCGCGGCACTTTTCATCGTCATTGGTAATTTCCTCGCTGACATGATAATGCCTTTGGTCGATCCCAGGATAAGGCTGCGATAAAAAAGCTCCACACTAAGAAGGAGGAGGATTAAATGAAAAGAACTGTGATCTGTTTTATGGCCACCGCGCTGGTGCTCATGCTGCCCCTTGGCGGCATGGCCAAAGCTATCAAACAGGGCGGCGATATGATCGTCACATACAAGGACGATGTGGTGACCCTCGATCCCGCTATCGGGTACGATTGGCAGAACTGGTCAATGATAAAATCCCTGTTTTCCGGGCTCATGGATTACAAGCCGGGAACGACGGAACTGACCCCTGACCTGGCCGAGAGTTTCGAGATCTCAGCCGACGGGCTGGTATATACCTTCAAGCTCAGGAAGGGAGTCAAGTTCCACAACGGCCGCGAAATGGTGGCCGGCGATGTCAAGTACTCCCTCGAGCGAACTATTAATCCCAAGACCCAGAGTCCGGGTCAGGGTTTTTATGGAATGATAAAGGGTTTTGACGATCTGGCTGGCGGCAAGGGCGAGACCCTCTCAGGCATAACAGCCGTTGACGATTACACCGTGCGGTTTAACCTGAGCAGGCCAGATGCCACTTTCCTCCACGTTCTTGGGCTCAACTTCGCTTTCGTTGTGCCGAAGGAGGAAGTGGAAAAATATGGCCAGGACTTCGGTAAGCATCCTGTCGGGACAGGAGCATTCTTTCTCAAGGAATGGAAACTGGGTCAGAAAGTCGCGTTCGCCCGGAACAAAAACTATCATCACCCAGGTGTTCCCTTCCTTGACAATGTTGTTTTCGAGATCGGCCAGGAGCCCACTGTGGCGCTTTTTCGGTTGCAGCGTGGTGAAGTGGACATCCTGGGTGACGGGATCCCTCCCGCACGGTTTGTCCAGATCATGAAAGATGCCAAATATAAGGATATGGTGGTCGAGGGTGGTCAGCTGCAGACCGGCTATGTCACCATGAACGTCAAAGTGAAGCCCTTTGACAACGTCAAGGTCCGCCAGGCCGTGAACATGGCAATCAACAAACAGAGAATAGTCACTATCATCAACAACAGGGCTGTCGTGGCCAACCAGCCGCTGCCGCCTTCCATGCCGGGCTACGACAATAACTACAAGGGGTATCCCTTCGATCAGAAAAAAGCCAAGTCCCTACTTGCCGAAGCCGGTTATCCAAAAGGGTTCGAGACAGAGATTTACGTAATGAACGTGGACCCGAACCCGCGCATTGCACAGGCCATTCAGCAGGACCTTGCCACCATCGGCATCAAGGCCGATATCAAGAACCAGAGCCAGGCGACGGTTATCGCTGCAGGAGGCGAAGCTGACCAGGCTCCCATGATCTGGTCAGGCGGAATGGCATGGATCGCGGATTATCCTGATCCCTCAAACTTCTATGGTCCCATTCTGGGCTGTGGCGGTGCGGTGACCGGAGGCTGGAACTGGGCCTGGTACTGTGACGAGGAGATCGAGAAAATGGCCATCAAGGCTGACTCCATGAGCAAAGCGGGTGACGAGGCCAAGCGTATTGAGCTGTGGCGATCCATCTTCATCAAGGTCATGGATGCCGCTCCCTGGGCTCCGGTCTTTAACGAGCAGCGTTTCACCATGCATACGGCCAGGATCGGAGGCGATGACAGCCTGTTCGTCGATCCGGTTCACATTCCGGTGAACTACGAGAATGTCTATGCAAAAGATGCCCAGTAAAAACAATATCGGTGGAAGCAGTTACCATTTCGGCTGGGATAATTCACTGGACCCGGTTCTTACGGTGGCTCCAGGTGAGGTAGTCGAAATCGAAGCCATGGACGCCGGGGGTGGACAGATAACCCCCGATTCGTCCCTGGTCGACGTTACGGCCATCGATTTCGGTAAGGTGAATCCTGCTTACGGGCCGGTCTGCGTGGATGGGGCCGAGCCGGGTGACGCACTTAAGATAACCGTTCTTTCCGCCGAAACACATGGGTGGGGCTGGACAGCAAACATTCCCGGATTCGGTCTGCTGACCGACAGGTTTCAGGAGCCGGCTCTGCATATCTGGAAATTCGACACCGGTGCTCAGGAGCCTGCCCCATTCGGGGCTGGGGGGCGTGTGCCCCTCAACCCGTTTCCCGGTATTCTGGGCCTTGCTCCGGCCGAGAAAGGCGTTCAAAGTGTAGTTAACCCCAGAAGGGTCGGTGGTAATATGGACACCCGGGATATTGCGCCGGGTACAGAGCTGCTCCTTCCTGTAGAGGTCCCGGGAGCTCTGTTTTCCTGCGGAGATGGTCATGCCGCCCAGGGAGATGGCGAGGTATGTGGAACCGCCATTGAAGCGCCGCTGACAATTGCCGTTAAGCTGGATCTGGTCAAGGGGGCGGATATCAACTTTCCCAGGTTTACGACCCCGGGTCCAGTGAGCCGGCATTTTGATCAGAAGGGATACATCGTCACAACGGGCGTCGGTCCCGATCTCATGGAATCGGCCAGGAACGCTGTCAGCGACATGGTGGACCTCATCGCCTCCAGGTACGGGATGGAAGAGGTCGAGGCCTACATGCTTTGCAGCGTGTGCGCTGACCTGAGGATCAGCGAGATTGTGGATATCCCGAACTTCATTGTCTCGTACTACTTTCCGAGAATAGTCTTTGAGTAATAACTACGAGGTCCGGCCGGCTGAAGAGTCGGCTGGACCCAATTCCAGAGCGCTCCTCGAGGTTGACGCTCTAACCGTGAGCTTTGCCAACGAGGACGGTGAACGATTCAGGGTCCTTGAGGATGTTTCATTCAGCGTTCCCCGTGGCAGGACCATCGGCCTGGTGGGTGAATCCGGTTGCGGTAAAAGCGTCTCTGCCATGAGTATCATGAAGCTTTTGCCGTCGCCCCCGAGCTTCGTTGATTCCGGGCGAATTCTGTTTGAGGGCGAAGACCTTTTGACTATGAACAATTCCCAGAGCCGGGATATCCGTGGTGACCGAATCGGCATGGTATTCCAGGAGCCTATGACAAGTCTCAACCCCACCTTTTCAGTCGAGTTTCAGTTGTCTGAAGTGTTCCGCATCCACAGGAGAATGAATAAGGCCGAGGCTTTTGAAAAAGGGGTTGAACTGCTCAAGATGATCGGTGTCAGCGCTCCTGAAAAGCGCATGCGTCAGTACCCTCATCAGCTATCCGGTGGTCTCCGTCAAAGGATCATGATCGCCATGGCCCTGGCCTGCCGTCCCGACCTGCTAATCGCTGATGAACCCACCACAGCTCTGGATGTGACCATCCAGGCCCAGATCCTGGATCTACTGGCAAAACTCCAGGAAGAGCTCGATATGTCCATCCTCATGATCACCCACGATCTGGGGGTAGTCGCCGAATTCTGCAAGGATGTCTATATCATGTACGCCGGGAGGATAGTGGAGCATGCCCCGGTGAAGGAACTGTTTGAAAAACCGGCGCACCCATATACAAAGGGTCTTCTGGCTTCCATACCGAGACTGGATGTGAAACGAGAGTGGCTTCCCGCTATTTCAGGCGTGGTTCCTCCACCTGCTCAGCGTGCAGGCGGCTGTTACTTCGCTGATCGCTGCGAACGAGCGGCTGAAAGATGTCGTCACGATAAACCGGTACTGGAATCTGTCAGCCCAGGTCATTTAACAGCTTGCTGGTATCCATACAGATGAGCGATCCGGCAAAAATCATTCTTGAGGTCGTCGATCTCAAAAAGTATTTCCGGCTTAAGGGTGGTGGGCATATACAGGCTGTCGATGGAGTCTCCTTTACCCTCGCAGAGGGGGAAACCCTCAGCATTGTTGGAGAATCCGGGTGCGGAAAATCAACAATAGCCCGACTTGTCAGCCGTCTACATCAACCCACAGCAGGGACGATCAACTTCATGGGTGAGGATCTCCTGGCCCTGGCGAAAAACCGTATGAACGGCATGCGCCGTAATATGCAGTTGATCTTTCAGGACCCTTTCGCTTCCCTGGACTCTCGTAAGAAGGTCAGCTACACCATAATGGAGCCGTTGATCATCCATGGCATCGGAGACCGGAAAAGTCGCTGGGAGACCATGTTGAGGCTTCTCGAAACAGTGGGCCTGGAACCGGAGGCGGCCAATCGCTATCCCCACGAGTTTTCTGGAGGGCAGCGCCAGCGCATAGGGATAGCGCGTGCTATTGCGTTGGAACCGAAACTGATTCTGGCGGACGAACCGGTTTCGGCCCTGGATGTTTCGGTCCAGTCACAAATGCTCAATTTGCTGGTCAAGCTCCGCCAGATGCTTGATCTGTCCTATATATTCATTTCCCACGACCTGGCAGTGGTAAAGCACATCAGCGACAGGGTGGCCGTCATGTACCTTGGACGTTTCGTGGAGGTCACCGATGTTGACAGTCTTTTTGAAAACGCTCTGCATCCTTACACGGAATCCCTTATCTCGGCGATTCCCATTCCCGAGGTTGGGGATCGGGAGGCGCGTATAATACTGGAAGGTGACGTGCCGGACCCCTCCATGCCTCCTTCCGGTTGCCGCTTTCACCCCAGGTGTTCCAAGGCCATGGATATATGCTTTGAAATCTCTCCCCTCGCCAGGAACGTCGGCTCTACCGCAAGACCTCACGTTGTAAATTGTCACCTTTATAATTGATCTCGGGGGCGGGAGGGATCTGATCTGCAACTGCAGTTGGTCTTTCGATTCCCGCCAATCAATACTCCTGGGAATCTGCCGGAAAATCCATTCAGGCTGCTAGGAAGTGGACAGGCTTACGGATTCGTTTTTAATCTGGCGGATGATCGCCTGGAAGGTGATTGCGGCCAGGATGATGGCTCCTCCAAACATGGCCCATGGCCCGGGGACCTCCCCCAGGGCGAGATATGTCCACACCGGGTTGAGCAGAGGTTCAAGCAGCAGGATCAGCGCTGCGTCAATGGCAGTGACGTACCGGCTTGCGATGGAGAAGAGAGAGTAGGCGACCCCCAGTTGAACGATTCCCAGAACAAGAAGGCCGGCAATACCTTGTACGCCAGGTGACCCCTGGAACATGAAGGGCAGACAGATAATTCCTGCGAGGACATTGCCCAGGAACAAGGAGCCATAGGGTCCGTGTTCCTTCTGGCGGCGGAACAGGAGAAAGACCCAGCCAAAAGAAAACCCGCTTGCGATTGCGGCCATGTTGCCCCAGAAACCGGCAAAGCTCAGTTTGTCCATGAAAAACAGGACCATACCCACCAGTACCAACGAGATAGTGCCCCAGTCAGAACGACGGATCTTCTCCTTGAGAAACCATGCTGAAAAAAGAGCCACCCAGGCAGGGGCGGTGTACTGGAGAAGAACGGCGTTGGCGGCAGTGGACATCCTGGTTGCCACAACAAAGGTAATCATGGTGGCCGCATAAGCTACCGCTCCGGCCATTTGGTGGAACGACCAGGTGATTTTCATCCTTGGAAAGACAGCCCACACCACAACAGCGGCGATGGAACTACGCGCTCCCGCGATAGCCATGGGGTTCCAGTCGACCCACTTGATGAGCACACCGCCCAGACTCCAGCATAAGGCCGCGCCTATGAGCAGGGCGAGTGCCTTTTCTCTTTTCAAACCATATTTCCTCCACACATGATTTCCGGGACGAGTACTGCATAATAGAGTCAAGTGGCTAACATTACCACTAGCGCACAGGGTTAAATCAAATAAAACTTTAAAGACAGTTCTGTTTCACCACCCGTTCGTCACCTACTTCATCCTCCTTCGCTAAAGCTATGGCGGACAAGGGAATGTGACTCACTGGAGACACAGAGAAAAGCCGAGAAGAACGTTGATGG
>SDBV01007529.1_pt1 | contig 14873 bp, 7 predicted proteins | sample 2277081 | NCBI WGS metagenome assembly SDBV01 (sample SAMN10402039, study PRJNA504765) | marine sediment metagenome | isolation source: marine sediment core GS10_PC15, 223 cmbsf | place: Arctic Ocean: Southern Knipovich Ridge | collected 2010
AATTAATACAACATAAGCTTTAATAGAACCGGATGTAAAATTAGTTAAAGATTCTAATAATATATCAATAGATAACTGTGTGCTTTCATAATTTACAATACCAGCGATATTAAAGAGACCCAGTCTTTCATATTCGTTATCAATATGCTCTTGTGTAATTGATGCTGGACTTCCATTAAATTGGTTACCAGCAACATAAGCATCAGGTACTCCACCGACATTATAAAAATTTACACGAGCATTGCTTTCAGTTGTATTAAAACTATACATTGGGTCGGTCCCTGGCCAGGAAGTATGATAAGCAATGTGAGCAATTGTTTCCGAATTGTTTCCGATACTCATTAAAGCAGCAAGAGCTGGGTTTTGTGCAGCACAAGGAGCACACGAGGCATTAGTGAAATGTTCAATTAAAACTAATCTTTGGGCAACCTTTCCCAGAACATTAATAATAAGAAATAAAGAATCATTAGAAGGATTTCCATCCATACCACCATTCACATTTGATAACCAAACTGCTAAATTATAAGTTCCTGAGTTTAATAAATTAAGAGAATCGGAATGAGTAAAATCATAAGTCTCTGTTACAGCGATATTCAAACCTGAAAGATTATGAGTATTAGGAATACCTCCATCTACGCTCCAATTAACATCTATTGAATTAATAGTATCAGCACCTTGATTCATAATAGTGCCGGTAACATCAATATTTCCAACAACAACATAATTATTTGTATTAATTGATAACAAAGCTGCATCTTTGGCAAGAGGAACATTTAATAAAACATTATCAATAGCAAAACCAGAAGCCCAATTACCATTATCATTATGATGAAATCCTATTTTAATATTAGATTGACCTGCATAATATGTTAAATTAACAATAACAGTTTGCCACGAGTCATTTTCCTGTAATGTTTTAACAAGATCCCAGGTACTACCACCATCAGTGCTAACTCTGACATATGCACTTGAGCCGTAAGCACCGTCAAAAAAAGCTTCAAAATTTAAAACTACAGCATTATATGTTGTTAGGTCTAATGCAGGAGTAATCAAATAGTCAACACTCATATTACAATCACAATTATCATCATTTGATGCAGCATAAGTTGTATGAGAGGGTATGGACCAGTATGTACTGCTAAGGTTAGTTCCAAATAGCCAGCCATCTGAGCCGGCAGCTTGAGTTCTTGTCCAACCTGCTGGCAAAGAACCACTTTCAAAGTCTTCACTTAAAATCGTTGTCTGGGCATTTATTGTAATAAGACTGGTGAAAGAAAAAGTTAAAATAATAAGTACAAGTATTTTCATTATATTCAATTTTTAGATTAATTAAAAAAAACAAATATATATAATTCAATAAACTTTACAATAATATTTAAAAGATTTTTTATATTTGTATAATTATTTATTTAAAATATTTCAAATATGAAAAAAAATATTCTTTTTGTTGTTAGCTTTTTAGTAGTTAATATAAGTGCTTATACCCAAAGTCTTTCATTAACCGATACTTTAGGTGCAGATATTACAGGAGATACTTTAACGGTTTCCGGAACAACTGATATAACTACATTAACAGCTTATGTTTATATTACCAACAATAGTGCTTCAAGTATCAATGTAAAAGTAAGAAAAAAAGAAATAAGTATTATTGGTGGAAGTGTAAACTATTTTTGTTGGGGTCTTTGCTTTGGTCCAACTGTTTATGAATCTCCTAATCCAATATCAATTCCTTCAGGTGCAACCAATAATAGTGATTTTTATGGTGATTATCTATCAAATGGAAATGTTGGTACAAGTATAATTGCCTATACCTTTTTTGATTCAGACAGCCCCAAAGACACTGCAAGGGTTACTGTTAAATATATTGGGGCTCCAATTATAGATATAGGTGTTGTAGCAATTGACGCACCCGTTTCAGGATGTGGATTAACTGCAACTGAGGAAGTAACGGTGAGAGTAGCAAACTTTGTAGGCGATACGGTTACTTCCATTCCAGTTGCTTATAGTATTAACGGGGGAAGCCAAATAATACAAGTATTTACAAATCCAATATTACCACCAGGAGATACCGTATCTTATACCTATGCAACCGGTGCGGATCTTTCTGTACCAGGCATCTATATATTTGATGCATGGACAAGTTTAGTGGGTGATGTAGATAATACCAACGACAGCACCGTTAACTATTCGGTTACCCATATTTTAGCTCCTGCTGTAAATTTAGGAAATGATACTACAGTTTGCATCAGTATTTTATTAGACGTTACAACTGGAGGTGCTACCTACAACTGGTCAGATGGTTCTACGAATCCAACACTTTCAGTAAGTACTTCAGGGACTTATTGGGTAGATGTAACTGTGGGTGGCTGCACTACAAGAGATAGTATAGATATAATTGTCAATTCAGGTCCACCAGTAGTGAACCTTGGCCCTGATACTACTGTATGTGGCGGTATAGTGCTTGATGGCGGGGCAAATCCCGGAGCCACTTTTGCATGGAGTACCGGTGATACTACTCAAACTATCTTCGTTAGCATTTCAGGCACATATTCAGTTGATGTAACCAATGCGTGTACAGCTGTATCTGATACGATTACAATAACTGTAATTCCTGTACCAGTTGTCGATTTAGGCAATGACACGATCATTTGTCCAGGTGATACCATTATCCTGGATGCAACTACTGCAGGTGTGGCTTATATCTGGTCAACTGGTGATACTGTACCAACAATCTCTGTTAATACTACAGGAACTTATAGCGTTGTGCTAACAGACACTGCTACTTGGTGTACCGCTAACGACACGATTGTTGTAATAGTGTCAAGCGGACCAACAGCCAATTTTAGCTTTACTGCTATAGGTTTAACAGTTACATTTGATGCCACTTCATCAGTAGATGCTACATCATTTTTCTGGGACTTTGGTGACAGCATAGGCACTTCTACACAGGATACCGTGACCTATACCTATGCGGCTGCCTGTACCTATGATGTAAAGCTTATTGCAATCAATCCTTGCGGCAGCGATACTATAACAATCCCGGTTACTGTAACTACAGGAATTGCTGAAAATAACATAGCTACAGAGCAGATTAATGTTTATCCAAACCCTGCAGGTTCATTTACATACTTTTCTTATAATATTAAAAACAATTCAAAAGCATACATTGCAATTCACAATGTTTTGGGTTCACAGCTTAAAAAAATTGAATTGACAGGAAAATCGGGCAAAATAAAAATTAATACTGATAGATTAACATCCGGGTTATATTTCTATTCTTTTGTTATTGATGATAAAGTTATAAAGACGAAAAAGTTGTTAATTTGCCATTGATTTTGTATCTGAATTTCAAAATTATATACTGATAATTAGTTAGTATTTACAAATGGTTAAATCAGACTACGCTGAAGCTACGTCTGACAATGTGGCTATATGGTTAAATTGTTAAGCAATCAAATAAAGGCATAATGAAACAATAAGACAGGATAGCCATAAAACAATATAACAATTTAGTCACCATCTATTTTATATACATATATTTTTGTTATTATTTCAAGGCTAAATTTTGTTTTTTTTACAAATATCTGAAACCTTTTGCCTACCTTAGCCTCAGCCTTAGCCTAATAAGTAGCTCTATAAATTAGCAAAATAATTCTATTTTTTCCATTTTTTTTAGATTGCATCTATTTATAAGTTATTTTTTATTATCTCAACAATTTTATCACTTGCTTTCCCATCGCCATAAGGATTTACTGCTTTTGCCATCTTAGAATATTTATCTTTATCCTGAAGCAACAAATTTATTGACGAAACAATGTTTTCTTTTGATGTGCCAACTAACAAAGCTGTTCCTGCGTCAATTCCTTCCTGACGTTCGGTAACATCACGCATTACCAATACAGGTTTTCCTAAACTCGGAGATTCTTCCTGAATTCCACCCGAATCAGTTAATACAATATATGATTTGTTCATTAACCAGATTAATTGCGGATATTCCAGAGGTTTGAGCAAATGAACATTCTTTAGTTTACTTAAAATTCTATTTACAGGTTTTTGCACATTAGGGTTTAAATGAACAGGGTAAACAAATTCAATCCCGGATTGTTCACTAATTTCTTTAATAGCAAAACAAATATTTTCAAATGGCTTACCAAAGCTTTCTCTGCGATGTCCGGTAACAAGTATTATTTTTTTTGAAAAATCAATAAGATTAAAAAATTTATAAAATTCATCATCTTTGTTATTAATAATATCAAGTCCTGAATATAATGCGTCAATAACGGTGTTTCCAACGGTAAATATATTGTGTTTAATTCCTTCGTTTATTAAGTTTTTTTCAGCCTGGATTGTTGGTGAAAAATGAAAATCGGCTATGTGGCTGATTAATTTTCTGTTTATTTCTTCGGGGAAAGGTGCAAATTTGTCGTTACTACGTAAACCTGCTTCAATATGTGCAACTTTTATTTTTTCATAAAATCCTGCTAAAGCACCTATAAAGCTTGTAGTTGTATCACCCTGAACAAAAATCATATCAGGTTGGCACTGGCTTAAAACATTTTCTAATTTTTTTATTCCCTGTGAAGTAATATCATATAAAGTTTGATCTTTTTGCATTAAGTTTAAATCATAATCAGCTGTAATTTTAAAAAACTCAAGCACCTGATTTAACATTTCTCTATGTTGAGCAGTAACACAAATTTTTACCGAAAATTCATCAGGATATTTCCGGAATTTCTTAATAACAGGAGCCATTTTAATTGCTTCCGGACGGGTGCCGAAAATAAATAGAATTTTTTTCATCTTTATTTTAATTTATTGCAAAAGTAACAGAACTTTTTGAAAAACTGAATTTAAGCCACGAATTTCACTAATTTTTAACCACAGATTACACACCCGCCTGCCAAAACGCAGTGGCGGGCAGGGATTTCATTGATTTTTTGTAACCATTCACATAGTTTAAACAGTTAATTATAATTTATTGGACTTTGGACTTTGTGCTTTGTTCTTTGTGTTTAATTAATTTGATATTGTTTTACTGTTCGTTTAACCATTTAACAATTTAGCCATATAGCCATTTAACAATAGCACAACGAAACAAGTTATTTTATCACTACAAATGTTTCAAAATTAAATTGTTGTAACATTAGTGTTTTTTTCTAATTTTGTATTCAAATGATAGATCAGGCAACCATAGGAAAAATTATTGATACTGCTGATATTGTTGAAGTAATTCAGGAATTTGTTAGTTTAAAAAAAAGGGGTGTAAATTATATAGGGCTATGCCCGTTTCATAATGAAAAGAAACCTTCGTTTACAGTTTCACAGGCAAAAGGAATTTATAAATGTTTTGGTTGTGATAAAGGCGGAAATGTTGTTAATTTTATAATGCAACATGAGAGTTTAACTTATCCTGAAGCTCTAAAATACCTGGCAAATAAATACCATATTGAAATTGTTGAAAAGGAACAAACTCAGGAAGAAATTCAGCAAAAAAACGAAAGAGAAAGTTTATTAATTGTTTCATCATATGCACAAAAATATTTTACTGAAACATTGCATAAAAATGAAGAAGGAATAGCTGTCGGATTAAGTTATTTCAAAGAAAGAGGATTTCAGGACAATATTATTGAGAAATTTCAATTGGGATATTGCCTTGATAAAAAAGATGGGTTTACTAACTCAGCATTAAGTAAAGGCTATAATCTTGATTATTTAGTAAAAACCGGGTTAACAATTAAAAAAGACGATTATAAGTTCGACCGCTTTTCTGCAAGAGTGATATTTCCTATTCACAGTCTTTCGGGTAGTGTAGTTGGTTATGGTGGAAGAACCCTGAAAAGTGATGATAAAGCTGCTAAATACCTTAATTCGCCTGAGTCAGAGCTTTATCACAAAAGTAAAGAATTATACGGGATTTACTTTGCGAAGAAATCAATTGTTGCAAATGATAAATGCTATTTAGTTGAAGGTTATACTGATGTATTGTCTATGCATCAGGCAGGGATTGAAAATACTGTAGCTTCTTCTGGAACTGCTCTTACTGATGAACAAATACGTTTGCTCAAACGTTTTACTAAAAACGTAACAATATTGTTTGATAGTGATATTGCAGGAAAACAAGCATCATTACGAGGGATTGACCTGATACTTGAACAAGGAATGAATGTTAAAACATTATTATTACCCGAGGGGGAAGATCCCGATTCATATTGTCATAAGCTAAATTCATCAGAGTTAATTAATTATATAGAGAATAATGAAAAGGATTTTATTGCTTTTAAAATACAATTATTTATTTCGGAAGCTAAAAACGACCCTGTAAAAAGAGCTAATTTAGTAACAGATATAGTAAGATCAATTGCTGTTATTCCTGAAAAAATTGTTCGTTCTGAATATATAAAAGAGTGCAGCAATATTCTGGATACAAAAGAGCAGATTTTGCACTCAGAGGTAAATAAAATTATAAGTCAGAAAGCTAAATTAAAATACTATAAAGATAAAAGTGATGATGATGCTACAATAAAACCAGTATCAGCACCACTGCCTTATTATATTAAAGAGTATTTTTATGAACCTCAGGAAAGAGAAATCATTCGTTTGTTGTTAAATTATGGTAATTTTGAGATTACCTTTCAAAACGCCGAAGATGACAAAGAAAAGAGTTTAACTATTATGGAATTTATAATAAACGAATTTCAATCTAATGATTTAAAATTAATATATCCTGTTTATAATAAAATATTTGAAGAATATCAAAATCATTTAAACAATGGAATACGTTTAGATGATAAATATTTTATTAATCATTCGGATGAAGAAATTAGTAAATTAACAGCTAACCTTATAAGTTCTTCGTATGATTTAAGTAAGATATGGAAAAGACACAAAAGTGAAGTTCCTACAGAAGAAATGAAATTAAAAGAGATTGTGATTGAAACTCTTATTTTATATAAGAACAAAAAAGTTTGTATGGCTTTAGAAGAGACCGAAGAGCAGCTGAAAAAAGCACAGGAAGAAAACCTAACTGATGAATTAAAAGAATTGCAACAAAAAATTATTGTTCTGAATGACTACAAAATGTTACTTTCAAAAGATTTGGATATAACTATTTTATAGTTTAGCTATGTTATAAGGAAGCTTTGCAAAACCTGATAATAAATTGTCATTGATTTGTTATTTTATCAGCGGAAGATAAATTAAAGACAAGCTTTATTATAATCGGCAATGAATTTTTTTAATCCAATATCTGTTAAAGGATGATTAAGCAGTCCTAAAATAGAATCTAAGGGACAGGTAGCAACATCAACACCTATTTCAATACATTTAATAATGTGCATCGGATGACGGATTGATGCGGCAATCACCTGTGTTTCAAAGCTGTAGTAGTTAAGCATTTCTACAAGCTTTTCAACCAGTTCAAGACCGTCGGAGGAGATATCATCTAACCTTCCAATAAAAGGCGAAATGTATGTTGCACCGGCTTTCGCAGCTAATAATGCCTGACCTTGCGAAAATACTAAAGTGCAGTTAGTTCTGATACCTTTCCGGGAAAGATATTTTATTGCTTTAATACCTTCTTTTATTGCCGGTATTTTAACAACAATCTGAGGATGCAGGGCAGATAATTTTTCTGCTTCACTTATCATTCCTTCAAATTCAGTAGAAATTACTTCAGCACTAACATCACCGTCAACTATTTCGCATATTTTTTTGTAATGTTCTAAAATATTATCATCGCCATTAATGCCTTCTTTAGCCATTAATGACGGATTGGTAGTTACCCCATCAAGGATACCTAAATCTTGTGCTTCTTTGATTTGCTCAAGATTTGCCGTGTCAATAAAGAATTTCATAAATTACTTGTATATTATAATTATATATGAATTCAAAAAATATTAAGAGAAACCACAGATTTCACTGATTTTTTTTATCAAACACATAATATATAATTGTTTGATAAATCTGTGAAATTAAAAAAATAATTCAAAATAAATATATTTAATAATTTATTTATCTGTGTCATCTGTGAAATCTGTGGTTTATTTATTTGCGAAGCTATGTTTTTAAACTGGCTATTAAGATTTGTGATTACAATTATTTTGTAAAAAAGGGTAAGCTACTTACATCGCACCGCTCAACTATTTTACCCTTGCTTCCTTCCGGATCTGGGGGAGTTCAACAGGAGCTAGTCGTATAAGACTTACCCTGTGCAAAATTAATAATTAATTATATCTTTTCAAATTTTATTAATTATTTGTATAAAAAATACTAAATTCTTATCTTTGTTAAAGCTAAATATAAATTTGGTATTTTTAATTCTAACTTTGTGAAACTTAGTGTCTTCGTGCCTTTGTGGCTGTAATATTTTGCCACGAGACACAAAGACTCAAAGAAACACAAAAAAAACTATACTTATTTAACAATGCCATAAATTTTAATCGTGAAAATTAACAAAAAAGGTAGGTTGATACTTGATAATCAATTAGAAATGCTGAGAAAAAAAGTAAAATCAATTATTCATATTTTGTTTTTTACATTACTGATTTATCAATCAGGATTTTCTCAGATACAGTGGAGCAAATATTCTGGCAATCCTGTGCTAATTAAGGACACCACGCTTATCGGGATATGGGAGTGGGCAGGTATAGGTCAACCTTCTTGTATTCTTGATAACGATACATTTAAGATGTATTATGTAGCTGCAGGGGTTCAGTTTCTTGGAGATACGGTCCTTAGAGGCAGAATAAGTTATGCTTATTCTATAGATGGAATTAACTGGATAAAAAGTGACAGTATTCTACCTGTATTAGATGTAGATACAGCAGGTGGCTGGGACTCGGAATGGCTTGATGCACCTGAAATATTAATGGATCCTGGAGGTTACAAGCTTTATTACTTTGGTAATTCCAATTATGACGAAGTTTTTAATCCACCTCCGGTTAGTTCCGCATACGGTGTGGCAATTTCCACAGATGGCATCAACTGGCAAAAATATGAGAACAATCCTATTTTAGAAAAAGGGAATACCCTTGACTGGGATGGCTTATGGGTGGAATCACCTGCTTTATATTATGATGCTCAAACAGGGAAGTATATGATGTGGTACACGGGTATAGCAAGTAATTATGAGATGAGAATTGGATTGTCCACTTCAACAGATGGAATAATATGGACAAAAGATACCATTAATAATCCAGTAGTTGACATAGGAATATCTGGTTCATGGGATGACCTAATAGTGGGCGTCCCGGCAGTAATTAAGAGCGGTTATATATTTGAGATGTGGTACAACGGCTGTCAAATACCTTATGGATTGGACACTATCAAAATTGGATATGCTGTTTCTATTAATGGAATTGATTGGCTCAAATATCCGGGAAATCCCGTTTTATCAATTAATGACCCACCAAACGACTCTAACGGTCCGTGGGCACCTGATGTTATTTTTGATAGCATTAACAATGAATATAAAATGTGGTATGAAACAGAATTTGAAGATCTAACAATTTTTCTTGCCACTGCTCCAAGAACGATTCTTTATTCGGACAGTTGTTATACAGCAATAAGTTCTGATACAACTATTAATCAAGGCGATAGTATAACTATAATAGCAAGTGGGGGTACTTTTTATCACTGGCACCCTTCTGAAGGTTTAAGCAACCCAAACATTGCCAATCCTTCTGTAAGTATTGATTCTACAATTACTTATACCGTATTAATTGTTGGAGATTCCTGTATTACAACCGAAACAATAACAATCACTGTAATCCCTCTTTCTATTGACAATGTTGAGAAAAATTTGAATAGTAATATTAAAATATTTCTAAATACAGATAATAAAATTGTTACTATAATACTTGAAGATATTGGTAATAAGTTATTTACAGCTGAAATTATTGATATTAACGGACAGATTATATATAACAAACAATTAATAAAACCTGTTGAACAAATTGATTTATCTCATTATTCTAAAGGAATATATTTCATTAAAGTAAAAGGATACTCTGCTCAAGATAAATCAACATTCATTAACGAAGTGCGTAAAATAGTAGTGTTTTAGGGTCTTTTTAAATTCTTCCATTTTTCTTTTTTGATTAAAACTTGATGAATATTTTAATAGAACTTGACTGATTTTTACGTAAAATAAGCGTAAATAAATATCTTGCAAATAAAGGGTTTTACGTTTATTTACGGATATTTTACTTGATTGTCTTATAATACCGTTTCGCCACCGTTTTCTATCCCGTTTAATTAGCGATGATTTTTCCGTTAATTACAGGTATAAATTTTAATATTTATAGTTTCTTAAATAAAATTTGAATAAAATTATTAGTTTTGTTATATATTACTAAAATTGCCTGATTTCAACTTAGTATTTAGGAAACCGAAAAAGTATTATAAAATGATATTTGCCATACATATATTTTAATCTTATAAAACAATGCAAATCGAAACTTTACAACAATTCTATAAAGCTATGCATCAAACAATTGATGTGCGAAAGGATATTGTTAAGCAGCTATATAATGATAAATCATCAATAATTGATAAGAAAAAAATTAATTTATTGAGGCAAGTTTTACAGGCCCTTAAAAATATGCCTGAAAAAAACGGGAAATATTATTTACAGCTCTACAAAGATAAAAATATTACAATTGATGTAAATTATGAAATCAATGAACTTAAAAAAGATTTATTTTTTATTGAAAATTCGGAAAATAAGTTTTTGTATTATCTGGAAAATATTTACAGCGACTTTTCTATACAGGTAAATAAAATAGTTGAGAAATTACAAAACATTAATTTCAATAATTTCATTACTGACAGAGACGGAACAATTAGTAATTATTGTAACAGATATTCTTCATCTGTTCAATCAATTTACAATGCTTATTTTCTTTCAAATTTTGCAAATAATAAGACCAATAACCCTATTATAATAACATCTGCACCGTTGATAAATATTGGATTAGCAGACATTAGCGTTAATCCTGAAAATATTTTTGTTTATGCAGGTTCTAAAGCCAGAGAATATCTTGACAAAAATGGAAACATAAAACAGTTTCCTGTTAAGCAGGAAAAACAAAAAAAATTGGATGAAGTAAATGATAAACTTACAGAATTGGTTAAACAACCTGAATATGAGATGTTTTCTTTAATTGGCTCCGGATTACAGTTAAAATTCGGACAAACGACAATTGCAAGACAGGATATTTCCAATTCTATACCCAAACAGGGATCTTTAAAATTTTTTAAAATAATAGAAAATATTGTTGCTGAAATTGACCCTGATAATAAATATTTCCGAATTGAAGACACTGGCTTGGATATTGAAATATTATTAACAATTGGAGGAAACGACCAATCAGGCAAACTTAGAGATTTTGATAAAGGCGATGGAATAAACTTTTTAAATACAGAACTTAATCTCAATCTGAGTAAAGGACCAAATTTAATTTGTGGAGACACCAATTCTGATGTCCCAATGGTCGCTACATCAATGGAAAAAACGAAAGATACATATTCTATCTTTGTAACAAATAATGATGAACTAAAACAAAAAGTTAAAAATGTTTGTGCAAAAACTATCTTTGTTAACGAACCGGATATCTTAGTTACGGCATTATATTATTTATCAAAGAATTGAATAGAAATAACTAAAAACTTATTTAATATGAAAAAATTACACACAACTGGTACTCAACCTTTGACTGAAAAATTTAAAGGTGTAATATTTGACTTAGACGGTGTAATAACACAAACAGCACAAGTTCACTTTAAAGCGTGGAAAAAAACTTTTGAGTCTTTTCTTAAAAAAATAAACAAATTTGATAAACCCTTTACTTACGAAAAAGACTATGTTCCTTATGTTGATGGTAAACCAAGATACGAAGGTGTTCAATCGTTTATGGAGTCACGAAATATTGAACTTCCTTTTGGTGATATTACCGATAAATCCGGAAAAGAAACAATCTGCGGAATAGGGAACAGTAAAAATGATGCGTTCCGTGCAGTAGTAATTGAAGATGGAGTTCAGGTTTATGATTCTACTGTAGCATTAGTAAAAGAACTAAAAGAAAAAGGTATAAAACTCGGTGTTGCTTCTTCAAGTAAAAATTGCTGTTTTGTTTTAGAACAAACAGGACTGATAGATTTATTTGAAACAATTGTTGATGGGAATACATCTAAAGAGCTTAATCTAAGAGGAAAACCTGAACCGGATATTTTTATAAAAGCAGCCGAAAATTTAGGACTGAAACCGGGTGAGTGTATTATGGTTGAAGATGCTTTTTCAGGAGTTGAAGCAGGGAAAAAAGGTAATTTCGCCCTGGTCCTTGGAATAACCAGAACAGGGAACAAAGAAGCATTATTAGCTCACGGTGCAGATATTGTTGTTAATGACATTGAAGAAATTACTCTTGATGGTATTAATAATTGGTTCTCACACGGTATTGCTAACGATGGCTGGAACCTTACTTATTATGGTTTTGACCCCCCAAATGAAAAACTAAGAGAAACTCTTACAACTATCGGTAATGGTTATTTTGGTTGCAGAGGAGCAATAGAATCAGGAAAAGCACTAGAGGAAGACATCCACTACCCCGGAACTTACATTGCTAATTTATTTAACAAAATACCTTCTAAGGTTCACGATAAAACTATTTATAATAACGACTTCGTGAATTGCCCTAATTGGTTGCCTGTTTTGTTAAAAATTGGTAACTCCGAATATATTAATCCTGTAAAAGAAGAAATACTCAGCTATAAACAAAATCTTGATATTAAAAATGCTCTTTTATATCGAAAAATAACTTTTAAAGATAAAAAAGGACAAATAACAACTATTGAATCAAAGCGTTTTACAAGTATGCACAATCCTCATTATGCAGCAATAAAATATACTATTTCCCCTCATAATTATTCTGATAATATTATGCTCAAATCAGCTCTTGATGGTAATATTATCAATTTTGGTGTTGCACGTTATCGTTCTTTAAATTCTAAACATCTTGAACCTGTTGCTCAAGGCGAAAAAAACAATAATTTATTTCTGAATGTGAAAACTAATAGTTCTAATGTTGATATTATTTACAGAGCTCAAAATATTGTTAAATTTAATACAAATACCAGAGAAATAAATACAAAAAAGGCTTATGTAGCTGAAGAAATTGAATTTAAAGCCAAAGAAAATACTTCTTATACTTTAGAAAAAATTGTCAGTATTTATACTTCTAAAGATAAAGATATTGATGATTATAAAATTGCTTCTGAAAATTCATTAGAAAATATTGATGATTTTGATGGAATGTTTAATGCTCATATAAAAGAGTGGGCAAAATTATGGGAAAAAGCAGATTTTCAAATTGAAGGTGACCGTTTTGCACAAAAAACAATAAGATTACATACTTATCATTTATTAAATACTGCATCACCACATAATAAAAAAATTGATGCAGGAATGCCTGCAAGAGGACTTTCAGGAGAAGCATACAGAGGGCATATATTCTGGGACGAATTATATATTTTCCCGTTTTATAATATTCATTTTCCGGATATAACCAAATCATTATTAAAATATAGATTTAACAGGCTTGACGGAGCGCGCGAATATGCAAAAGAATTTGGTTATAAAGGAGCTATGTATCCGTGGCAAACTGCTGATGGTGCTGTAGAGGAAACTCAATCTGTTCATTATAATCCTAATTCAGATACTTGGGGTCCTGATTTAAGCAGAAGACAAAGACATGTATCTATTGCTATTGCTTATAATGTGCTTGAATACTATAAATGCACCGGCAATACAGATTTTTTCAATAAATACGGTGCGGAAATGTTAATTGACATTACCCGTTTCTGGACAAGCATTGCTGAATATGATAAAAATGATAAAAAATACCATATCAAAGGAGTAATGGGCCCTGATGAATTTCACGAAAAATATAAAGGTGCTTCTGATGAAAATGCGGGGATTAAAGATAATGCCTATACAAATGTGATGGTTAGCTGGCTAATAAATAAAACAACCGATATTGTTAAAAATCTGCCACAAAAAGTTTTAGAAAGAATTTCATCTAAAATCAACTTTAATACAAGCGAAACAGATAATTGGAATGATATTGCATCTAATCTGAATATTATTTTTTCTAAAGATGAAATTATGTCGCAATATGATGGTTATTTTGATTTAAAAGAGCTTGACTGGAATCATTATAAAGAAAAATATGGCAATATTGGCAGAATGGACAGAATTTTAAAATCGGAAAATGATTCTCCTGATAATTACAAAGTTGCTAAACAAGCAGATACTTTAATGATGTTTTATTTACTCACACCTGCTCAAGTAAAAAAAACCTTAAATTCTATGGGATACAATATTAATGACTCTATTGAATTTATGAAAAAAAATTACGATTATTATATTCAAAGAACAAGTCACGGCTCAACATTAAGTCAGATTGTGCATTCTGCAATTTTAAAATATATTCATGGATATAAAAATGATATGTGGGAAAGATTTATGAATGCTTTAAAAAGTGATGTTGCCGGCACACAGGGAGGAACAACAATTGAAGGAATTCATTGTGGAGTAATGGCTGGAACAGTTGATATTATTGTAAAAGCATTTGCAGGTATAACTTGTTATGAAGATGGAAGTATCTGTATTAATCCAAACATGCCTAAGCACTGGAACAGTTTATCATTCAAATTGTTGCACAGAAACAACTGGGTAAATATAAATATTGATAAAAAACAAATATCAATTAAAGACTTCAATTTAAAAGATGATTTTGTTAAAATAATATCCAATAATAAAGAATACCAAATAGAAAATGGTAAAGAAGTTGTGGTGGATTTTTAGGCAATGTGTT
>SDBV01007530.1_pt1 | contig 14871 bp, 13 predicted proteins | sample 2277081 | NCBI WGS metagenome assembly SDBV01 (sample SAMN10402039, study PRJNA504765) | marine sediment metagenome | isolation source: marine sediment core GS10_PC15, 223 cmbsf | place: Arctic Ocean: Southern Knipovich Ridge | collected 2010
GTCGGGCTGGACCGTTTGGGCGGTTTTTGCGAGAATTGCGTCTTGTAGCCATTCCAACTGTCTCCTGTTCTGGGGAAAAAGGGTTTGTACTTTTCCCATAACGAACAGTTGGAATGGTTTTGTCGATTTCTTGTCAAAAGAAACGACATACCAGGGGTCTCACGCAAAGGCGCTAAGACGCAGAGAAGAGTTGGGGGAAGACGCCCCTTCCTTCCTTTGCGTCTTAGCGCCTTTGCGTGAGACCCTTTCGTATCGACGGTTGACGGTTTGTCAGCGACTCCAATGCTTTACGAACTCTTGTAGTATCTGTTTCAGGTCCTTGTCGGCAAATTCAGGTTGTGCAAGTGCCGTTTCCGCTACGGCACTGATACGATCAGCTAACTTGCGATTTGCTTCCAAGAAGGCCTGCTCACTCCGAGTCACCGCGCAAAGCAGATCGCCCGGATAGAAATCACCTTCTGCAAGCGGACACTGTTCAAGGACATCCAAGGCTCGTGGCAGTAGATGTGCGAGGCCGATCCCCTGGCCAATCATGATGCGGAAGTCTTCAACGGTGAAGTCCTCGATCGGTTTTGTCCGCAGGCGATGGCAGGTCGTAACAAGGTAGGAGTCGTGCCGAGGCACGTCCCAAACATCGTTTTCAAGTTCTTCAAGTGTTGGACTCACGACATTTCTCCTGTCCTTTTAGGATCGTAGGAATCTTCCTTCCTTTGCGTCTTGGCGCCTTTGCGTGAGACCCTTTCGTATCGACGGTTAACGGTTGGTGCGTGGGTCTTCGCTGCTCGACCCACCCTACCTTGCTATACTCTGCTTACAGATCGACTTTCTCGGCGGCAGCTTGGACCTGCTCGAGGGTCTTTTCGGTGCTGTTGGGGTCGACCTCGCGGCAGGTTTCGGTGAGCCCGGCGGCGATGTCTTGCAGGTCAGCTCGCCATTGGTCCTCGGTCACGTCGGGTGGGCAGAGTTGTATTAGTTCACCGATCAATAGGATCAACCGCAGCAGGTGCCGGAAGACGACGCCCTCCTGCTTCTGTAGCGACTTGCTGGTGACATACTTATTGAAGTCGCCGAACTGGAGCACCTCGCCGGCCGCCCAGACGCCGGCCGTGCGAACGTCGTGCACGCCGGGAAAGTCGTAGTCGAACTGCAATCGCAGCTTGTCGGCCAAGGTCAACACCCAGACGCGATCTTCGTCGTAAGTGCGTCGGGGACGGTACTCTTCTTCTTGCGGCGGTGCGACGAGCTGATCGGCGGTGACCAACCCCAGCCGCAAAAGCTGATCGTTCAGTCGCGTGGTGGCCAAGGGACCCGGCGGCAACTCGTCGTGGTTCGGCACTCGGACGAAGCGGCCGACCGAGCCGGGTAACTCCAGCACGCTTTCCATCGCCTGAATCCGTTCCTCGCGATTGGCGATCCCCATTTGATTGACCAGAAAGACCCCGTACAGCGGATTCATCCCGCGCAAGGTCACCAGATGATGCAAGGTCTCGGTCGGATAGACAAACTCGGCCTGATAGGAGGGCCGTTTCTCGGGCTCCTTCGGCGGCGGCGCCTGCCCGGCGTTCACGAGCGATTCTTGGATTAGCAACTGCGTCTTGGTCTTCTTGGGTTCTTCGGTTTCGGTCGGTTCCGGTTCGTCGGACTTGGGCGGTTCCGGATCGAGCAACACGTAGCCGGCCCGCCAGAGTGTGATCAACATCGCGTCGAGCTCTTCGCGGGCCATCTGGAGATGCTTGCTGTCCATCAGGCGCTTGCCCACCAGCTTGCGCACGAGGTCCACGTTCGGTGAGGCTTCGATCATGTAGGCCAACAATCGCCACGGCAACTGCCCGGTACTGCGCAGATCACCCGGCGGGGCCTCGCGCAGCTTGTCGTACTGGGCCTCGGTCCAATACTGTTCCGTGGTGCGGCGCTTAGGCATCTTCTTCTTGAGCTTCTTCTTGGCCTTCAGCAGCCCCGGGTCTTTCGTGTCCTCGGGAATCTGCTCATACTGCTCGCGCCATCGGGCGATCTTTACGTCGTCTTCGTGGGCCAGCACATAGACATAGCCCTGGGTGTCGAACTGCGGACGGCCCGCGCGACCGAAGATCTGATGGGCGCTGCTGGCTTCCATCACCCGCTTCTTGCCCGGCGGACCCTTGAGGATGTTGGGCAACACGACCGATCGGGCGGGCAGATTGATACCTGCCGAGAGCGTCTCGGTGCAAATGGCCACTGAAAGGAGTTTTCGTTGGAACAGTTCCTCGACGACCCGCCGATACTTGGGCAACAGGCCCGCATGATGCACGCCGACCCCGCGCAATAGAAGCTGTCGCAATTTCGGCCCGGCTCCCTGCGACCAGTCGTATTCCTTGAGCTTTTCGACCAGTCGGGTCTGTTGCCCGTCGGCCAGCATGCTCTTGCCCTTGAGCTGCTCGGCGACCGTCCAGCATTGCTCGCGGTTGAAGCAGAAGACCAGCGAGGGCGTTCGCCGGGCCTCGTCGTTGCCCTTGGCCATCTGTTCAACATGCTCGGTCAACAATTGGTCGCCTACCCAGTGGAACGTCAGCGGCACCTTGCGCTGATCGCTTTGGACCAACTCCAGATGACGATCGAAGCTTTTCTTCAGCCAGCCGACGAACTCGACCGAATTGCCGACCGTGGCCGAGAGCAGCAGCGTGCGGACGTGCGGGGGTAACAGGGCGAGCGAGAATTCCCAAACGATCCCGCGCTGCGGATCGTTGAAGCTGTGGAACTCGTCCATCACCACGGCCCCGACGTCCGTAAAGTCGAAGGCTTCGGTGTGTAGCAGCCGGTTGAAGAAGATTTCGGCCACCACGACCAGCACCCGGGCGTCGGGATTCTCACGGCGGTTGCCGGTCACCAGCCCCACGTCCGTGGCGGCGAATCCCCACTTGACGGCCATCTGCTGCATCTCGCGAAACTTCTGCTCGGTCAATGCGATCAGCGGCGTGGTGTAATAGGCCGTCTTGCCGGTGTGCAGCGCCTCGAACAGCGCCGCCTCGGCGATCAGCGTTTTACCCATCCCGGTCGGCGCACAGACCAACACCCCTTGCTCGGCCGAAAACCAAGCCAGCAGGGCCTCCTCCTGAACCGGATATGGATCGTAGCGGAGTTGATCGAAGTAAAGCTCGGCAAGTTCGTCCCGTGACGGCATAGGGGCCATGGTTTCTCGAATGATCTTGTGGGAGGTTTCCGTGCAAACCATCATTTTAGCACTAAAGCGCCACAAATTCACCCCGGGGGGAAAGGATCGTACCGGGTAGCACGGACACTTTGCCGGAGAACGCGCTGCCATTGGAAGGCACTTGTTCGGCAAATGTGTCCGTGTGGCGCAGCCACGAGAGGACCTTCTGCCGTCACCGATCCTCTTGTCGCTTCGCGACACGGACAGTTCTCCGAACAAGTCTATCACAAGGGCAATGTCTTCTGCGGAGAAACTGTCCGTGCTACCCACTACGACCAGCGTTTCATCCCATTACGAGTCAGGCCACGTGGAGTGACTGCTGGGGATCTGCCTCGTCGACAATCTTGCCGTCGCGTAGCGTGAGGGTTCGCTTGGCGCGCTCGGCCGCCTTGGGGTCGTGGGTGACCATTACGATGGTTCGGCCTTCCTGGTTGAACTCCTCGAAGAAACCGATCACCTCGCGGCTGGTTTCCGGGTCGAGGTTGCCGGTCGGCTCGTCGGCGAGGATCACCGCCGGGTCGTTGGCCAGCATTCGGGCCAGGGCGACGCGTTGCTGTTGCCCGACGCTCAGTTCGCTCGGCTTGTGGTCCATTCGCTCGCCGAGCCCGACGCGTTGCAGCAGGGCCGTCGCCGTTTCTTCTTGTTGGGAGTCGTCGGCCCCGGCCAAGAATAGCGGGATCTGAACATTCTCGAGTGCCGTGAGGTAAGGCACCAGATTGAACGTCTGGAACACGAAGCCGACGTTCTCCTTTCGCAGCCGGGCACGCTCGTCCGAGTTCAAGTCGTAGACCGACTGCCCGTTGAGCATCACGCGCCCGGAGGACGGGGAGAGCATGCCGCCGAGCATCAACAGCAGGGTGCTCTTGCCGCTGCCGCTGGGTCCGACCACGGAGACGAAATCTCCCTTGGGGATATCGAGTGTTGCACCATCCAAGGCGTTGACCGGCCGGCCACGATGCTGATAACTCTTGCTGACTTCTTCCATTCTCAACATCGATTAGACCTCCTGGAACGTGGCAACGGGATCGAGACGTGCGGCGCGTCGGGCGGGGAAATAGCTGGCCAGCAGCGTGATTCCTGCGGAGATGCCGACCGCCCACAGCGCCAAGATGGGCATGGGGAGCACGGGCACTCCGGCCAGTTTTGGACCGAGCGTGACGGCCAGGATCGTACCGATCACAAAGCCGCCGATTCCACCGGCAAGCCCCAGCGCCAGTGCCTTGAGCAGGAAGATTCGCAAGACCAGACCGGACTCGGCCCCCAAGGCCATCAGGGTCCCGATCTCGCGTCTCCGCTCGAACACGTTGGAGTACATATAGTTGGCGATGCCGGCTCCGCCCACGACCACGATGATCGCTAGGAAGATCAGCGACAATCGACCCATCATGTGGTTGACGTTTTGCTGCGTTGCGACGATTTGCTTGACGGTCACGACTTTCGCGTCGGGGAGCAACTTGTTGACGTTGTCGACTAGCCCGGCCGAAATCTCCTCGCAGCAGCCGACGATCTCGATGCAATTAACCACGGCGTCGTTGCCGGAAAGCCGCTGGACCGTGTGTAGGTGGGCGAAGATGCGGGAGTCATCGATTGTCCCCGTCTGGGGCAGTACGGCGATCACGGAAAACGTTTCTCCCAGGAGCGTCAAGGAATCGCCTTCCTTGGTGCCCAAGGTGTCCGCGACATCCGCCCCCACGAGCGCCTCGTCGGGTTCGAGCGTTTTGATCACGCGTTTACGAACCAGGGTCTTCTTGTCCTCCGGCTTGGGCTCGGCTTCTACATCGATGGCGCCGCACCCGATGGGCCGCGAGAAGATTCCCGCCCCGCCCCAGGCCGCCTTGGCCTGAAACTCGCTCTTGGGCAGGATCCCCGTCAGCGCGAAGTTCTTACCCCGCAACTCGATCGGCACACACAGCTTGGGCGAGAGGTTATCGACGCCTTGGATGTCGGACATCGTCAGTCGCATGACGTATTCCTCGGGAATCACTTCTTCGTGCATGTCCGCCGAGTAGTAGTCCTGCAAGGTCGTCGACTTGGGTAACACCAGGACGTTGGCGCCCAGGGAATCCATTTCTCGCGCCACAGCCTTTTCGGAGTAATAGGTGACATTCTTGATAGCCACTACTGCCGTGATCCCCAGCAAGATGGCCAGGAAGCAGGTGAGCATCTGGCTCTTGCGTTCGAACAATTCACGCCAGACGAGGGTTCGCAGTCGCATTCGATCAGCTCCTATTTCTTAGGCGGGCAACAACCGCCCGGGCCGCATTTTCCGCCTGCGCAAGGCCCCGCTTTGACCTTGGCAATGATTTGATCCTTGCTCACCGCACCAACAAACCGGGCAACCGGCTGACCGGGCGGGGCCAACAGCACGGTGACGGCTTGCGTGGTCTTAGGATCGACCTTGAGGTCTTGCAGGAATGTCGTCTCCGCCGGATCGGCCGGGTCCACGGTGATAATCTCGCTGGCCTTGGCATAACGGGCGTCCGCTTTGAAACTTTGGGCGCCACTGAGCGCGGCCTGGCTGAACTTGGTCTGTTCGTTTTGAACACACAGCAGAACCAGCTTGCCATCCTGAATCGCCTTCATGCATTGCGCCGTACAGGGGCTAACAAAGGCCTGCTGCAGTTGATCCTCGTCAAACTTCACGGGGAAGCCTTTCGTAACGGCCCCGTTGGGAGCCAGGGCCAACACCAGCGGCATGGGGGCACGGCTGACATCGAATTGGTCCACCAGCGGCTTCTCTTTCCGGTCGATGATCGGAATGCTGACCGAGTCGGCCGAGTCGGTCCACTTGCCCAGGGCCGATTGGAACACCTTGTGCATATCCTGGCTTTGCTTGTCGTTTTTCTTCCAGAAGAAGATAAACAGGTACTTGCCGTTCTCCGCGGCCGTATCCATCGCGGTGAGGCCTCGGCTCGTATTGGAAGACGCGGCTCTTTCGGGAATAGCGTCAGCCATTGTCAGGCAGGGTGCTGCCAGGAAGAGCCCAAGCAGTGCAATCGTCATCCCGACTGCGAGTTTCTTGCTACGGTTCATCGTACGGTTCCTCATTAGGTTGTTGGGGTTACGACGTGTCGCTGAGGGAACTAATCGCGGCAACGTCCGACTGCCGTTTGTTTCCTTTGCGGGGTGAATCTTCGGGGCATAGATCTCCGCACTCGGGCAGATTCCCCAAGGCGTCGAAGTCGGCGGCGGCCAGGGGGATCTCGCTGTCCGCGCGGAGCAGCCACTGGATCAACTCTCCGTGCAGCCAGCCGTCCGGCGGGGCCAGTGAATAGTGCATCCAAAGGCCGTCGCGGCGGTCTTTGACCAAACCCGCGTTCTTCAGATGGGCCAAGTGCCGCGAAGCCTTCGACTGGCCGATGCCAAGCGTCTGCACGATTTGACAGACGCACAATTCTTGACGACCGAGCAAAGCAAGGATTCGCAGCCTGGTTTCGTCGGTCAGGGCCTTGAACAACTGCACACTATTCGCCATCGGGACCTCCATGTATCTGGATATGCGAATATACGAATATATCCACTCTATCGGCCGGCCGCAAGGCGGGGAATCAGCCAGAATACGCCCAACACCGTACAACTACGGCGTTGGCTACAGCCGCCGCCGCCTTGCCGTTTGCCAAGAATACGTTACCATGCTTGTGTTCTGTCACCACGACCCAGTATGGGGGAGCCAGCATGTCGAGGATTGAACCGATCGTCAAGCAGATCTGTTCGACCAGGAAGTACACCGAATCGCTACTCGACGGTTTGAGTCCCGAAGACTGGTTTCGGATGCCCACCGAAGGCGTAACTCACATTGCCTGGCAAGTCGGCCACATCGCAGTGGCCGAATACTACCTTGCTCTGCAGCGCATCCGCGGCAAGAGGGCGGAAGATAGCGAGATCGTTTCCGAAGAGTCGATGGGGCTGTTTGGAAAAGGTTCGACCCCCCAAGCCAAGACGGATGCTTATCCAAGACCGGATGCCATCCGGCAGATGCTTCACAACGTTCATCGGTATGTCGCGGAAGAAGTGGGCAACTTGCCGGACGCCGTATTGGATGAATCGATCGATCCTCCCCATCCGATGTTTCCTACCAAGCTGGAATTGTTGCTGTTTTGCCCTCAACACGAAATGCTCCATGCCGGACAGATTGGCCTGTTGCGAAGACTGTTGGGAAACGAACCCCTAAGATGAGTAGAGACGGCATCGCTTGCCTCTCCACTTCACTTGCCTTACTTGCCACAGGAGAACGCCATGGCTTTCAGCGACCAACAGGAACAATTGATTCAGCGGGCGGTGGAGATAACCAACGAAGCCGACAACGTGATCATGGATGAATATACGAGATTCAACACGATCTATGTCGGCAATGTGGCCAAGGAGCGGGTCAATTTCGAGATCCAACTGATGTATCCTGCCATCGCGAAGCTTCTCGACTATGATCTGGGGCGGTATTTCGACGACCAGTACTATAACTTCGAGAAGACGCTCGAGTACCGGATATGGCACTACGAGAACGTCCCGGACGATTCTCCGTTCATCGGGATCTACGAAATGGAGCACGGCGTGTATGCCATGGAATACGCGCAGTTGGGGATGGATATCCGCTGGATCAAAGGAGACTACCCGGTCGCCGGCCGTCCGGGTATCAAGGATTCTGACGACCTGAAGAGAATCGGGATACCCGACTTCTTCACGACCGGACACATGCCGCGTGTCATCGAGAGCTACCATGCGTTGAAAGAGGATCTCCAGGGCCGGTTGCCCGTTGGAATCCGCAAGTTCTTCCACGGCCCGACTCAGTTTGTCTGTGACATCTATGGGATAGAAGCTCTCTACATGGACATGCTTACCAATCAGGCGTTCGTCAAGGAGCTCTTCGATTTCTATTGCGATTTCCTAAGAGCATGGGTCAACGGCTGGGAGCAACTTCACGGGCGGCCGTATGGCATGATCCATATGGCCGAAGATCAGGTGGACACGCGGTGCATGATCCGGGCGGAGACTTACCGGGATCAGATCCTACCGTATCATATCAAGCTCGGTGAAGAATACGGCAGCGTCCATTGGCACAGTTGCGGTGAAGTGGACAATATCATGGAGGATGTGCGAACCATTCCGAACGTTCATCTGGTGGAAATCGGGCCGGACACCGACGACTATGAAGCGGCCAAAGTGTTCCAAGGGACCGACGCCGTGTTCTACAAGTGCGTCAGCCCTCTCGATATCCTAACTCCCAAGCCGGGAGCACAGGAAAAGGTTATCGAGAATGCGATCAAGGCCAGTGAGCTGGTGCCCATAAAGCTAGTGCTCGAGACGCCCGATCTGGACGCGGCCCTGAAGATGCTGGAGAAGTTCAGACAGATGTATAACTAATACGAGAATGAAAAGGATCAAGAACCAATGCTTAGCAAACTACGTGTTACGAGTCTTATGGCAGTAACAGTTTTGTCGATCAATGTCTGCGCGTCGACATTGATCGCCCCGACCGTTGCTGCTGCTTCCGATGCTGCCTCTACGGAGACGGCGGAAGCAGCTATTGCCACACTGCCGGCCACGCAGCGGACCGAGGTCATCGCCCGATGGGAAGCGCTAAGGTATGGCATGTTCATCACCTATGGTTTGGGCACCTTCGCTGGGGAGCAATTTGGAGAGACCCTGGATGTTCCCAGCTCGCTGTACAATCCCACCGATCTCGATGTAGACCAGTGGATCCGTGTTGCCAAAGATGCCGGTATGAAATACGCCGTGCTGATTACGCGGCATTGCAGCGGGCACTGTCTGTGGCCGAGCAAATTCACGGACTACACAGTGGCTAACAGCGCGGAGAAGAGCGATGTCGTGCAATTGTACGTCGATGCCTGTCGCCGACATGGTATCGCACCTGGACTGTACTACATGCTTGGATGGGATACTCATCACCAGAAACGCATGGACTACGACGAGTATGAAAAGTTTCTCAAAAATCAATTGACTGAGCTGCTGACCAATTATGGGCCGATCGTCGAACTTTGGCTCGACACCCCCATGGGTGTGGGGCCGGGAGGGCAGGCTCGGTTGCAGCGTATCTACACGCATTGCAAAAAACTTCAACCCGACTGCCTTGTGCTGCTGAACCAGGGATCAAACATCGGCGAGTTTCCATCGGTGGGACCAGAGCAGTGGGTCGGCGGTGGGAAATCTTTCGACGGAACGATTATGGATTGGCCGATGGATATTATCAATAGCGAAGCCGCTTTTCCGCCTGCATACGGTCATATTCCCTGGCTGACGGTAAACGAAAAGCAGCATTACATTCCCATGGAGTTTTGCGAGACCATCCTGGGCTCGGAGGGCGATGAGGCTTATGCGCCCCCGATGGGCTCATGGTTCTATCTGGAAGACGCCCGGATCAGATCGGCTGCATTTCTGAAGAAACAGTACGATACGATAACACAGCGTGGCGCCAACTTTCTGCTGAATGTTCCCCCGGACAAGACAGGCCGGATCCCTGAAAACGAGATCGAAGTGCTGATGCAGTTGAAGAAGGCGATCGACGCCGATGCAAGTTATAAATCCCTGGCATCGGGTCGTCCATCTTTCGCCTCCTCGGTTTGGGAAGATGACCATAAGACGTTTGGTCCTCAACGGGCCTTTGACAATAACTCTAATACCAGGTGGACATCTTCCGGTACGGACAAGGCGTGGCTGGAAGTGGATCTGGGCGAGCAACGTCAGATTGGACAAATCGGCCTATCGGAGTGTGGCGGTCACGTTCAATCTTTCCAGCTGCAATACAGTAACGGCAGCGGTTGGAAGACTTTTATCAAAGGCAAAGAGATCGGCTATAAGTGGCGGGAAAACTTGCCAACGCCCATTAAAGCACGCAAATTCAGACTGCTGGTAACAAAGACGAAGAATGGACTCGCGATATGGGAATTTCGGTTGTTCGAGGCCGCGCGACTCAAACCATAGCGGCATGAACCTAACGGAGTAACGTCATGGACAGTTTCGAAAACAAGCTATCGCGGATGCAAAAGACATTTTCCTGCGAAGAGCCGGATAGAATACCGCTGTTTGATCTGTTTTGGAGTGAGTTCGTTCAGAAGTGGAGGAAGGAAAAGGGACTCGGCTCCGATGTGGATATTTATGAGTACTACGATATGGATATGTACGTAGTCGTTCCAAATACTGATCCCAAGATCGAGTCATATAAGCTGATAGAAAGAGGCAGTGATTACGAAATCTACAAGAGTGGGTTTGGCTGCACGTTGAAGAAAGCAGATTATTCTCCCATGCCCCAATTCCTGGAGTTCAGTGTTAACTCGGCTGATGAGTATGAGGCTTTTGTCCTTGAGGACCCTCATGACGAAAGAAGATGGCATGAACCGAGTGCGAATGTATTAGGCGGAGCAGGCAACATCGAGCTTCCTTCCTTTCATGATCAAATGCAAGCGGTCAAAGGCAAGTTTCCCACGATGGGGATCGTTCTGGAAGGAATGGAAAAGAGTTGGCGAATCAGAGGCACCGAAGGCGTGCTCATGGACATGGTCTTGGAAAAAGACAAGTTCGTGAAGTTCTTGAAGAGGTTGGAAGAATTCGAGATTCAACTCGGGCTGAAGCAAATCGAGATGGGCGTGGATTTCATGATGATCGGCGGAGACGTAGGATACGACAAAGGCATGTTCTTCTCGCCCGACATGTGGAGAGATATATTCAAACCCTATCTCTACAATCTGTGCAAAGCCTTGAAGGACGCGAAGCCTGACATCAAACTAATCTATCATGGTTGCGGGAATGCACTGGCTATCTATGAAGACCTGATAGAATGCGGCCTGGATTCCTACCATTCATTGGAAGTAAAGGCTGGCATCGATGTGGTGGAACTGAAGAAGAAATACAAGAACCGCTTGTCCTATATCGGAAACATCGATGTACGAGATATCCTGACCGGCAGCAAAGACGGCATCAGGAAGGATGTTCTCCGAAAGCTGAATGCGGCGAAAGGAGGAGGCTATATCCCTGCCTCCGATCATAGTGTGCCCGATAATGTACCGGTGGAAAACTACGAGTGTTTTGTTGATCTGGTCAGGAAACATGGAACCTATCCCCTGGACCTGGAAGAGTATGATATACCAGAGTTAGGTGGCTGATAACTCAAACTGTAAACGGCGTGGCTTTCAGCAGTCAGCTTTCAGCAATGAAAACAGGGTCGACACATCGCCAAAGGTGATGAACTGGGCATGCAATTCGTCGTCGTAGATGCGTCGTGTGGACATGCCCGTATTGTTGCTGGAACCCACGGAAGGTACAATTCTCTTGTTGCGGCGCAACACGGACACATTTGCCGAACAAACGCCATCCAATCGCAGCGCGTTCTCCGGCAAAGTGTCCGTGCCGGCCGCGCTTTGGTTGACGGACCAATAACTATCAGTCAGTCCGGGAGGTACTTCGTATGAACCGACGTGTCTTTCTCAAGATGATCGCTGCGAGCGCGGCGTTGGGGGGCTCGGGCCGACCGGCGCTGGCCGAGCAGGGAGCCAACCCGATGCGGCGTTTCCTGCGGGTCCAGGATAACGGCTACTTCGCCTTCGAGGACGGAGAGGGCTTTCTCCCCTTGGGCGGGTTCTATGGCAACTTCGTCCATCGCGTGGTGGACGGCAAGATCACGGTCGAGCGGATCGGCAGCATTCGCGATTCGTCTGAGGCCCAGAAGCGCGCGTGGTTCAAGGTACTCGCCGAGAATGGCGTGAATTGTCTGCGCATCATGAGCCGCGACCACGCGAGCCGGGGCATAGACGAGTGGGACAAGGTAGGAGCTCTCAATGAGTCGCTGTTGGCGGCGTGGGAGGACTACTGGGACGTGGCCCTGGAGTATGGCATCCATATCCTGCCCACCATGCACGAGAGCTTCTACGCCACCTACGCGCCCTACCGTAACCCGGAAACCATGAAGCAGATGGTGGTGCCGCTTTACGGCCAGCGCGAGATCGAACAGCTCCCGGACTATCGCCGTCGCCTGCTCGAGGGCAAGAAGATCGGCCCCAAGGGAATGTATCACGACGAAGACATGGTCCGTGCCCGCGAGGACTATGTGAACGCACTCATCCCCCGGCTGCGGGAGCACCCAAGCATCCTGTTGTACGAACTGGAGAATGAGCAGGACGTGGCCATCTTCGATTGGACGAACCGCAACATCGAGTGGATCCGCCGGCACGACAAGAAGACACCCATCGGCATCAGCCATAGCGGCGCGGGTCTAATGACCGCCGACCCCGTCCCGCACGCACGGCGAACCAAGATCGATTTCTACTCCTACCACATCTACCCGGTCGACCGCGTGTGCCAGGAGGAACTGGACTACGGCATGGCCGTGTCGATGCTTGCTCGGTACGCTATGTGCGGTGCGCCGGCGGGATCGGGTGAGTCGGGGTCGCACATCATCCAAGACGGCCCCACCGGGTCTTGGCGTCGCGCTCTGGCCCGCGACACCGCCTGGATGCCCTTCCTCTCGGGCAACAACCACATCATGTTCTGGGACGCGGCGCAGCCGGAGGTGACGGCTTGCAGGGCCGTAGCCGAAGCGGCCAGGCTCTTGAAGCTGGGCACGTTCCGCAGGAAGAAACCAGCCATCGCCGTCAATGTGGCGCATCCGCTCGACGACGATATCTACTTCCGCGGCGAAGCGGGCTACGCCCTGTACACCAACATGGGCAAGTACGAGAACCACTTCGCCCGCCTGGGTATCGACTTCGACTACTGCTTCGGCGAGGAGGGCTACGACACCGTCCTGCCAGGCGACCACTTCGAAGCCCACGGGCCAGCGAGCCGTCCCTTCGTGTTGTCCCCCGGCTTCCAGATGCGGTCGCTCACCAGCGCTGATGACGGATCCCTGGTGGCCTACATCCGCAACGAGGGCGAGAACGTGCCGATCGGCAAGGACTGGCATTCGGGCTGGGTCCGCAAGCCCGCCGCGGCCCCCTTCGAACTGAAGGTCAACCTGCCCGGAACCTACGAAGGCTTCCTCCACACGTTCGACGACGAAACCCGGGAAGACGTGCGGATCGACGGCGAGGGTCGAATCGGCGGGAAGGAGCCCACCGACCGGGACTTCTGGCTGTACCTCAAGCGCGTCTGAACCCGGGGCCGTCCTCAAAGTTGACCCATCACGGGGTGTCGCCTCAGGGAGTATCGGAATGCAACTCGGAGAACAGGGTCAGGCTTTGAGAACGCGTGGGAGAACATGGGGGCAGGCCCGAGTTGAGCATCAAGGTTGTGATCCGCAGGCTTGGTGGTTAGAATCACGGCACGGCATCGGCAGGACCGTGCGTCGCATCGGACAGGGCGCGAGCGCGACTCCAGCAGACTGCCCGCCGCTTGAAACGGAAGCTGCTTAGTACCTAATACCGGCCTGACCCGAAATGCGAAATGTGCCCAGTGCCGTGATTAGTGATTAGCGAGAGGCCGAAAACCCCGTAGAGGTCTTTGGTGGGGCTGGTCAACTCGATGCGGTGCGAAAAACGCCCCAATGCCCCTCTGAATGGTGCATGGCAACCGACCTTGCAGAGCTCATTGAAACCCTCTACGGGCTGCGTTTGCGACCGATGATTGACAACCCTGGCCCGTTAGGCTAGACTCAGGGCGGATTCGAATCCCTCTCAGTAGCCACTGTTCCGATTGACCCAGACAGTCGAACTCGTACGAGGATAGCGCCCATGAGAGTCACGTTATCGATAGGGTTCATTGCGGTGTGCTTAATGGGATGTCCCACCGCGGTTGGCCAAGAGGAGCACGGCACGCTCATTGAACCCCTTCGTCCTTACGTCGAGCAGATTCTCGCCGAATTGGACAAGGTATCACCGCAACGCCGAGAGAGTCTCGATGAGATAACCGCCGAAATCGCTACGCGTCTGAAGTATCGGAAATCTGCAAACCTGACGTTCATCTGCTCTCAGAATTCGCGCCGCAGCCATATGTCCCAGCTTTGGGCGCAAACCGCGGCGTATTACTATGGGTTCGATAAAGTGCACTCATTCTCAGGCGGTACGGGGGCAACCGCCTGCAATACGAGGACCGTTACCGCCTTGCGCAGGGTCGGCTTTTCGGTAGTCAGCACCACCGAAGGAGAGAACCCGGTATACTTGATCCAGTTCTCGGACCAGCGGCCGCCCATTCGAGCATATTCCAAGCTGTATGATGCCGACGGGAATCCCCAAGAGGACTTCATTGCCTTGATGTGTTGCAGCAAGGCCGACAAGAAGTGTCCGATCGTACTGGGCGCCACCTCCCGCTATGCCATCCACTACGTTGATCCGAAACTCTGCGACGACACGACGGAAGAGACTTCGCAGTACAACGCCCGTTGCCGGGAGATCGCTCGCGAGATGTTCTACATCATGTCACAAGTTCAGGAGTGGATGGATAAAGTGTAGGTTCAGAAAAAGGGGACGCAGCCAATCCTGTTCGGCTCGATTGTTGCACAGGTGGGCCTTGATCTAGGCCAGATCTGAGTCCAATACGCTGCGAAGCCAAAGCGAGACACCCAGCCCGAGAGGGGCTGCGGGACGGGTTCTCACGAGTTTCGGGACCATTCGGTTGCAAACCCACCCCACTCAGGGTAGACTCAGGATAGTCGTGAGGATTCAAATCCCTATCAATTCCCTGACTACGTTTCGGGATGCGCCTCATGTGTTCACCCTGCTCCTTTGAACTCGATAATCTCC
>SDBV01007531.1_pt1 | contig 14871 bp, 14 predicted proteins | sample 2277081 | NCBI WGS metagenome assembly SDBV01 (sample SAMN10402039, study PRJNA504765) | marine sediment metagenome | isolation source: marine sediment core GS10_PC15, 223 cmbsf | place: Arctic Ocean: Southern Knipovich Ridge | collected 2010
TTCCCTATGATCTTCATGGCCATGGCGGGAGTAATCCCTGTCGCGTAAAAATGGAAGCCTGCTCGCGCATCCAGCAACGAGGCCCCTTCGCTGACCCAGTCGTACTTTCCTCCCGGGAACGGGTTCAGCCAATTACTTTCGCCCGGGTAGAAATAGAACATCTCATCGCGGGGATACGACCAGATAGTCTTCACGGTGACGGCCCCTGCATTGGCGGCTTCGGTCAGGATTTTCTTCATTCGCGCATCGGGTCTGAAGGGCTGTCCCTTCTTGATGCCGATGGAGGCCAACACCCCCAGGATCTCCGGGTTCTCTCCGTCGCTGGGCTCAGCCTGAACCACCTCGTTCATCTCCTCGAAGATTTTGTAGTCCATGCGGTGGATCGTATTGACAAATTGACCGGATACGTTGACGAAGTTCATCTCTGGCGGATTATCCTTCTTGGACAGTGGGTAGACACGGAAGGCTTTCTTCGTTGCCTCAACGGCCGGTTTCGTAGAGCCGTCCACCTGGAAGCCTCGCCAAATCACCCAATTTCCGTAGGTGTTGGTGCGGGCCACATGATAACCCTCCGGCACGTCTCCCTCATATCCCGGGGGAATGATTAGGAACTTACCACCCTTACCTTCATCCGGTCCGAGGCGCCCGAAGTCTGCGACGTATCTGAACCAGTGATCGTCAATAATTCCCAGAACATCAGGCGGAGTTTCGATGACCATCGGCTCATCCTTCAACTGGAGCCATAGCATCTGGTAAACACTGGTCGTGTTGGCGGTCAGGAACAGCGCCTTGGAGTCCATCAGGTCCTCGAAGAGAACCGCCGTAGTATTGGCCGGCCCGAATTCCAGGATCCCTTTCTTCAGCGCATCCATGGAAGCAATCTGGATACCGCTCAGGAAGGCCTGGAATGCGTGCTGGAAGTCCAGGTTGTCGTAGACCTTCTGAACGGTCTGCTTGTCGGGCACTCCGTCGAAGAAATTCAGGGTGCCGAAGCGGGTTTCCAACTCGTCCGGCGTCGCGATCCCGGGCGGGATCTCCGTTGTCATTTCCATCTTGGGCGGCTCTTTTGCCCAACCTACACTTGCTGCCATCAACGCAACCATAATGACTGTCATCACCTTTTTCATCTCAGCTCTCTTTTTTTTTGTTTCTGGATACAGTATCTCCCTCCTGCTTCATCTTCTCCACATCACCCAGTCTCCAAGTTTTGTCAAAGAGAGGTTTGTCGGGTCCGTAAAGACGGAAGAGGAGAAAGAAGTCTTCTCCGGTCGGTATCCAGTTGGATTCCATTCCACTTGGCGCTCTGGGCGCGAAGTAGACGTCCACGGAACCGTCGTCGTTCTTTTTCATCTTTTCAATCTGTGCAGAGGAGAGCCCCACGCGATCAACGCCTTCCATAAAGCCTTTTGTCTTCATGCTGTAAACGATCACCGACCAGAAATCCTTTGCCGGTGTATCGGCAGAAACCCTCAGTCTGTAGGTGTCTGTTCCGTTCAGTAGTTCTCCGTTCTTATCCCTCAAGCCGCCGAGATAGAAGGTGCTGCCTCCGAGGCTTACCGGGAGATAGGTGCCATAGAAATAGTACTGGGCACGTTCATCGCTGAGCACTCGGTCACTTTGCACAAACGGAAAACCAAGCTTCACCTGCTCCGGGGGCAGATTGAACACTCCCCATTGGCGGTCTTTCCAGAACCGCACCAATGCTCCACCCTCAGTGACGAAGCGATGCTGCAGGAAGTTATAGGCGCACTCCAGGCCTTCCAACATAGCCTTCTTGGTCTCGTTATCGGGCTTAAACTCTTTGCCCTTCTCGATTCCAAGGGTGGTAAGCAGCGCCATCATGGCCTTATCGCGTTCGAGGATCGGCTCTCTCTGAATGAACGTGTTCAGGTCGGTAAAATAGGTCCAATCGTAGACCGGAAGTGTGACCAACTTTTCCGGGTAGGCATCAATGAATGTTGTCTTGGGTGGGTTGGCAGCTTGAGACAAACGATAGACCTTGAGGGACCGTGCGAGAGCGACCTGGTCTTCATTCGTGCCGCCGTTCTTTGCCACTGGCCGGAAAGCAAAATGCACGCCGTAGCTGTAGGGACGGTAAACGAGATACCCGTCTGGGACATCCCCTTTGTAGTCAGGCGGCAGAAAAAGGTACTTACCGCCTTTTCCCTTATCAGCCCCACGTGCACCAACATCCACGATAGGTGCTTGCCAGGCATCAACAAAAGAGCCGAAGAAGGTCGCCTTCTCACTGGACGGAGGAACTTCCACCACCAGCGGGTCGTCCTTGCAGCTTTGTCCGCTGAACACGTAGGGCGTCACGTCATTTGCGGTCAAGAAGCCATGGCGGGAAGTCATAGGCTTCGTCAGATACGCAACGTCCCCAAACTTTCCGCTAAGATCCCGTCGAATGGAAAGCTCAATGTCGTAGATACTTACGGCAGGCAGAGCCCAGATGGCTACCTCACAGGCCCGTTGGACCTTCATCTGGTATTCGATGGATTCTGCTGAATTGCTGGCTCGTGCGGTGTTTGCAGTGCACAGGAAAGCGACAGTAAGAATACTAAACAGCAAGTAGAATGTTCCGGGTTTCAAGGGTTTCTCCCTTTTGTTTGTGCTTTGATGTTTGGAGTCGATACTTTTCTTCGCGACAAGTGATTATCAACAAAAACTCTCTTTATACCTGACTAATAGATCTTCGCAGTCATAAATGTCAATAAAATGCGAGGGGTCAGTGTGAGGGGTCTATCGTAGGATTTTGCAGATGACGACTTTGTCGAAATAGAGTATAATCTTTAGACGACGAAGGTGTGGCTATTGGGGTCCGCGGACAATTATTCTTTTTTAGCATTTAATGGGTTCGATTTTAACAACTTAAAGAGCATATGCAAATAAAAAAAACTGCTGTTTTCTATTTTTACTTTATGTACATGTTTTGCGTCTCATAGATGCTCAGAGGTATATTTGGGCGATTTTTTTGATGTAACTTATGACGAGTCTCTTCAGGAAGATGCTTTCTCAATAGGCAAGGAATTACAGAAGAAGTACCAAGCTGTAGCGAAGCAATTTTCTACAAAAGAACCCACTCAAACAAATCAACAATTTTTACAAACTAAATAAAAGAAGGAATGTTTTTATGAAAAATTCAATTTATATAATTTTATTATCTAGCATAGCTATAACTTTATCAAGTTGTGCAACAATCATGCATGGTACTACCCAAACTGTTGGGATAGCCAGTAATCCGACAAGTGCGAACGTTTGGGTAGATAGGAGATTTGTTGGGAATACACCAACAATCGTTGAAATGTCTCGGAAAGATAACCACGTCGTACGAATTGAGTTAGAGGGATATCAACCCTATGAAGCTACTTTTACAAGACAGATGAGTGGATGGGTTTTTGGTAATCTTGCATTTGGTGGCGTAATAGGATTGGCTGTTGATGCTGTTTCTGGTGGAATTTACGTATTAACACCAGATCATATACAAGCGGAAATGCAAAATCAAAATTTAGCATGCTCCAAAAAATCAAAAGGTTCATTTATTGTTGTTGTGTTAGAACCCAATCCGTCTTGGAAAAAAATTGGAAATCTTATCGCAGCAAAGTAAGCCCTAATTTAGGCATAAGACAAGGATTACAACTAGGGGTCGAGGATCTCAGATCTGACCCCGCTTCCTACTTCTGAGGTGGTAAACGTAGTTTCTATAAACGAGATATTTCCTCCCTCCATTACGGTACCGAGGCCAAGTTGATATTCCGTGTTAGGAACAAGAAAATTATTAGGCACCTTAAACGAGGTTGTGGAATTGGGTAGTTTCGCTGAGAGATTAACATTTAGTTCATTCTGTTCAATATAGATGATGTACGCAGCCAAATTCTTTACTGGGGTCCAAGTGATTTCTAGATCCTTTATCCCTATACCTTTGGCGGCAGTTCTTGGCTGGAGAAAAGCGGTGACTGCTGGCAACGTGTGCCTTAGTGAGGCCTTGTCTTTGAGTTTTACTCCTGAAGAAGTAGTTCCTGAGAAGGTGTATCTGCCTTCCGGATAAGCTGATATTAAACTATCGACATCCCTCGGTTCTGGAGTCTCGAAACGAAATTGCCGTATCCCTAATGTGGAAGCATCAGCAGCAGTAAAGTCGATTACCGTTCGACCGTCCGGAGATATCACCTTGAGATTTGCCAACCCCTCATCATCACCCTTGACCTCGAAGACTACTTCAACGTCACCATCCGTGGCGTTTTGTTCAAAGTGGACGTTTGCCACTTTAAATGGCTTGGGTGAAACTGATTGATTTCCGCCGGCCATTGACAGACCAAAAAATGCTAAAAAGATAATGGCCAAAGAAACAATCTGCAATAGCTTTGTCAATGTAACTCCTTCTATTAAATTCATTTAATGAGTTTTTGCAAATTTTTATGCAATAATTTTCTCATTAATCCAATTTCCACTCCAGAAAAAGGCACAGTATCGATTTTAACGCGAAGACTCGCGAAGTTAGCGAAGAATACGCGAAGAAAATAAAAAGTTTTAAAAATTGATTTTTTTGCCACTATTCTTTCTTTCACTTCTTTCATGACTTTACTCACTAAAATTTTCTTCGCGTATCCTTCGCTAACTTCGCGAGTCTTCGCGAGTCTTCGCGAGTCTTCGCGTTTTACTTTCTTGGAAGAAAAATGGAGTCAAATCTAAAAAAAATTATGGCTTAAAATACGAAAATTGTTGACAGCCCATCCTGTGACTCCGATCACTAATGTAAGGGGGCAGACGAAACTGGGTCAAAACCGAGCCCGTTTGCTGTTAGTCTGTTATTTGCGGCGACAGGAAGCAAAGTTGAAAATGAGGTCGCAGAATAAGTGTCCACATTATATAAAAAAAGAAAACCGAGGAAAGACCATGAAAAAAAATATCGGGTTCTTTAAAACGACGATTCTTGGTGGGTTGATCTTTTTGCTCCCCCTTATTCTTCTAATAACCCTCCTGGGGAAAGCAATTTCCATTATGATGAAGGTCGCCGAGCCTCTCGATGAAATAATTCCTGTAGGGTCTATCGGCGGCATTGCGTTTGTGAATCTCTTGGCTATAGCAGGAGTCATCCTTGTCTGCTTTTTTGCAGGGATAGCTGCTAAAAGTGTTTTTGGGAAAAAAATCTTCCAAAATATTGAGGATAAAATTTCAATCTTTCCTGGATACACCCTTTTTAAAGCTCGAATGACAGGAAGGATAGGAAAAAAAGCAGGGAAAAAGTCACTTCAAATCGTCCTTGTCAAATTTGATGATCTATCTCAAATTGCTTTCGAAATTGAGCGAACACCAGGCGGCCCCGTCGTATGCTTTTTACCTGGTTCTCCAGACCCTTGGTCAGGATCTATCGCCATCGTTTCTGAAAACCAAGTAGAATTAATAAATGCAGAAACGAACGACACAATAAAGGCTTTTGAGAGAATTGGCACTGGAATTTCTGCCATCCTAGAAAAAAGAGACCGTTGAAATGCATGTACTAAATGCAAGGGGTTCAGTCGTAACTTGTTGACTTTTTCTGAGTGAGTCAACAAGTCACGACCCCTCGCCAAACTTGGATTAAGAAGCTTCCATTGCTTCCAAGTTTCCGGTAACTCTTTCTAACGCTTCGACGTTACGCTCGATAGCTCGTGTACTGCTCTCAACAGCACATCTGTTTCGCTGTATAGCGCTAGAGCTGCAATTGACTTCATTGAGCATTTGACAGCCGGACAAGCAAACTACCATTCCAGCCAATAAAATTAAAGAAAATGTCTTCATGGAAAACCTCCAAATAGTTTCCTAATAGAAAGGTTTTTTCATAACATAATGGGGGTTTATGTGTAAAACATTTTTTTTAAGAATCAGGGTGAACGGACTTGTATGACGGAGCCGCCGGAAAAACGCTTTTCCAAGGATCCCAGTGTAACCGTTATCTCCCAGCCATGGTAGGGATCACGGATGCGTGCGCTATCTGTTATTGACTTACTCATACAATATCTCTTTACTATAAATTAACATAAGCTTGATATTTTCTTGATCTTGGCCGCCTACCATTGGGGAAACTTTACAATTCATAGAAAGGAGAAAGAAAATGAATACTTTAAACTTAACACCCGGATACGTCACACAAGGATTTTCCGTTGCACGTGCTGAACTCTTCCATGCTGCAGAGTGGGCAAACGAAAAGCATCATGTCGCTGGCTATATTGCTGGGGTTACGGCAAAACTTCTCAGCAAGGGAACAGAATACCTCGAACTCCCTGTGCGGATCATCGAAGATGTTGCGTTAACGATCATAAACCTCGTAGGAGCTACTTTCAAAGAAGGTTGCCGTAAGAACCTAGGTCACTGTTTCCGTTGTCTTGGCAAAGACTTTTATGACAGCTTGATCACCGCACCGATTGTTTGTATCCACTGGTTAACAGCTGCAGTTGCTGGCTACCATATTGTAAACGCTATTTACGATTTTAATCCAAAACTTCAACAAACAGAAGATTATCACCGTGTAGACTTTTATCGTGTACAGGTGATGAGAAAACATGGACATGAGGCCCTCAAAAGTTTAGATGATCTACTTCCCAGCAAACTACGGGATAAAGATCCTTCCATACTGTTGAACTTGTATAAACAAACTCTTCAGTTCGATTCAGAGAAGTTAAAGATATTTATTGACGGGATGAAGGAAGAACAAAAAAGTCATAAGGCCGAGGTACCAGAAGGTAGTACAGAAGTAAATAATGGATGGGATTGTCCGGAAGAGCTAAAAAGAGACAACTCTGATATGGGAAAGGTCACCAAACGCATTCTGGGACTTTCCTATAATATCGACCTTTCCAAATTAACTAAGCTTAAGCTTAAAATCAAGGGACTCCTTTGCAACATGCTAAACATCCACTACACTTCCGGTGATGATAAAATACGAAAGCAAAAAAATGCTCTGATTGTACTGCTGCATCCCGACAAAAGTGAGAATAATGAAAACTACAGAAAAGCATTTGAAGTTCTTTTAGAGACGCATAGAGCTTACGTCAATGCCTAACCGAAAAATATCCTTGCTAGAGTCGGAAGATCTTGGTAAGATTATCAGCCATCTACATGAGGTTGGAGCATCGGATGACTACGGCCACCAAGAACAAATCTGAAGAGAAAACGACACCTATGATGTCGCAGTGGCATGCCTGCAAGAAGGCAGCGGGTGATGCTGTTTTGTTGTTTCGGATGGGAGATTTCTACGAAGCTTTTTATGAAGATGCCTCGGTGATCTCTAAAGAGCTGAACCTCACTCTCACCAAACGGCAAGATGTCCCCATGAGCGGCGTTCCTCACCACACGTGCGAAAACTATATCGATAAACTCGTAGGCAAAGGATATCGTGTCGCTGTCGCCGAACAGACCAGCGATCCAAAAACCAGCAAGGGCCTTGTGAACCGGGAAGTGGTTAGAGTGGTGACCCCCGGCACGTTGATCAACTCCTCCTTGTTATCTGATAATTCCAACAACTTCTTCGCCTCCCTCACCCGAGTAGGTGCTATTTTTGGATTCGCCATCCTCGATCTCTCAACGGCAGAGTTCCGGGTCTGCGAATTCGAACATGAGCAGGATCTTCTCAACGAGATCTATCGCCTCCAGCCTGCAGAATTTCTCGTGTCCCAAAAGTGTCTAGAAAAACACCGGGATCTCTTTCATGAGATACAGCAAACATACGATTTTCTTCTCAACACAGAAGATGAATGGCGTTTTGACCACCAGATCACCCTCGACTTTCTTCTCTCCCACCTTGGAGTACACAATCTGAATGGTTTTGGATTAACCGGGATGGTTGCCAGCATCAATGCGGCAGGTGCCCTTCTCCACTATCTTCAAGACACCCTGTGTTTGCCTGTGGAGCACATCAAGGAGGTTCACCCCTACTCCACCTCGCACTACATGACCCTCGACAGGACCTCACAGCGCAACCTCGAGCTCACCCGTTCCCTTAACGATGGAAGCCGAAAAAACACGTTATTGAGTATTGTCGACCGAACACACACACCCATGGGAGGGCGCCTGATCCAGCATTGGGTCAAGCAACCCCTTCTCGATGTACAAGGTATTATTCATCGTCAGAATGCGCTAGATTCCTTTTTAAAAAGACCGTGGGTACTGGACAACTTCAAGCCTCTGCTCGAAAAGGTCCGGGACATTGAACGACTGATGATGAAGGTCAGTGCCAACTATGCGATGCCGCGAGACCTTGTCTCTTTACGATTTTCGATGGAGCCTTTGGCGCATATCAAAGCTGCTTTACTTGAAATCGCCGAGGCATCCCCTCTTATTCGTGAAGAAGCGAACAAATTAGACAGCCTTCCGGAGATGACAACCTTTATTGCGAGAGCCCTTGTCGACGAGCCTCCGGCCCGTATGAGTGAAGGGAAAATCATTCGGGATGGATTCCATCAAGAGCTCGACGAATTGCGAGAAATAAGCCGAGACAGCAAGTCGTGGTTGGCTCGCTATCAAATGCAGCTTCGTGAAGATGCCAATATCAAGAATCTGAAAATTGGCTTTAACAGAATGTTCGGCTACTACATCGAAGTCAGCAAAGGGCAAACCGATCGGGTTCCTGACACCTTCCAGCGTAGGCAAACTCTTGTGAATGCTGAGCGATATATTACTCCGGAACTTAAGGAATATGAGCAGAAGGTGTTAACGGCGGAAGAGAAAATTGGAGCTATAGAGGGCGAATTGTTTAGTGCCATCAAAAAAGAGGTCGCTAAATTCTCTGGACAGGTTATCCAAATTGCGCAGGCCTTGGCGCGGATCGATGCACTGCAGTCCCTAGCGGAAGTTGCTCGAACGTATGACTATGTCTGCCCTACTGTGGACGACAGTAGCAAACTCGAAATCTCTCAGGGGAGACACCCCGTCATCGAAGCATCAAATATTGGCGAGAAGTTTATTCCAAACGACACTCTTATTGACGATCAAGAGAACAGGCTTCTGCTGATTACTGGTCCGAACATGTCGGGAAAATCGACCTATATCCGTCAGGTTGCTTTGATCACAATCCTGGCTCAGATGGGCTCTTTTGTTCCTGCAAAAAGCGCACACATAGGAATCGTTGATAAGGTTTTTACGCGTATTGGAGCAAGCGACGACCTCTCTCGCGGGCAGTCGACCTTTATGGTGGAAATGACGGAAACCGCAAATATCCTAAATAATGCTACCGATCGGTCACTGGTGATTCTTGACGAGATCGGTCGCGGAACCAGCACGTATGATGGAATCTCCATCGCCTGGTCGGTCGCGGAGTTCCTCCTCACAGCTGAAGGAAGAATGGCAAAAACGTTGTTTGCCACGCACTACTGGGAACTGACGAAACTCGAAGAAAAAGTGCCTGGAGCGGTGAATTACCACGTTGCTGTCCATGAAAGTGACGATCACATCGTCTTCTTGCGAAAAATTGTTAAGGGCAGCACAGATAAGAGCTATGGCATACACGTAGGTCGCTTGGCGGGCCTGCCATCTTCTGTGATCGATCGGGCAAAAGAGATCTTGGTGCATCTGGAGGAAAATGCCAACAGGAAGAGCACCTTTGAGCCTTCACGTCCCAAGCGCCGCCGAAGGGCCAAACCAAAAACGAACGAATATCAGCTTACCTTTTTTAGTTGATTCTCAACCACTTACGATATAATAAAATATTTTCTAACCATTTTTCTTGACTTCCATCTCTCCTAGGAGGATAGATTGAATAAATAGCACATATGAACCTAGAGGAGGTGGATTATGGTCCAGAAAACCACAATAAAAGTAACAACAATAGCACGCACGCCAACAAGACATCGAACATCTCGAAGAATCCCAACTGCGGTAAAGAGAGTCATACGCCGCACAAAATAGCACCAATCTCTCGCGATCACCACTACGGTGATCGCGCTTTTCCTTTTTTTTTTCTCCACACTTTGCTAATCTAGGCTTTCCCTTAGAGAAATCAAAGGAAAAAGTGACTGCTAAAATTGAGCCCCCCAAATTTCATCTGACTACCTGCCACGACAACAACAGCATGATCCTGCAATTTGTCTTGTTCGAACTCCTCAAAGCTTTTGAAGAGTTGTATAAAATTGAACACTCTATTTCAGAAGTAAAGCTCACCCCAACAAATAAGTTATCCAAAAGCGACCGTGTTCATCTTCATTCTATAGCCTCTTCTCTAGCAAAGCTGATGGGTAATACCTCAAAAAATGTGCGGATTACCGCATGGACCATCAATGATGGAGTCCTCGCTAAGCTAAAAAACTATTGCTCTTACTTTGCAAATAACCTCGACCCCGACAGTGCTAATGGTGCTGCTCTGCTACGCATCTCCGATCAAGCCTGGACTATTGGCCTTGAGAGTTTAGAACTTAACCGAACCGCGCAGCAAGTACCCTCTCGGGGGAGTCCGAACGTTCTAGGTTTGAAGACAACATTTGAGAGATTGAAAACTAAATTGCTTCGCCTTGCGAAGGTGGTAGCAAACATTTGCACCGAGTTTCATGAGGATGAAAATGTTCTTTTCTTCCTTCTCCGTCATCGTGAGGAGCTAGATCGCGCCATAAAAAAAGGTTTTGTGTCGAAGCTTTTCTCTCAAATGTTCCCCAACGGGTTGAAAAAAGTAGAGAGGATCCTTAAGAAAAAATACTCCTCCAGAGGATTTGAGCATCTGATTCCTGTAATTACCCAAAAACTCTCAGAACTTGATATGGCACAGCAATGACGCAAGATAACGAAGATTTTGCCGATCTACTTGCTATGACTGAGATCCATCTCCTTCAGGAATATTCTCGAAAAGATTGGCTCCTAACGGATAGAGAAACATACGAATACTTTAAGGAGTTCTCTTCAAAAAATAGACCGGCACCCTCTGCACAGAAAGCGCCAAAGGCTCCACCTCCCCCTGTCATCCCTAAATCTCCAGCCATCCAGAAACCTCCACCTCCACCCCGCAAACCTATTCCTCCGAAAAAGCCTACCCCGGAAGCTCCCAAACCGGAACAGAAAAAAGAACCCTTAACATCGTCTACACCTATAGAGCTGCACCCTCCCTCCTCTCCAAAAGCAGCAGAATTTGCCGACATTCACAAAATTCTGACAACGAAAGTCCCTTCTCAGAAAATTATTGATTCTATCCCTGATGACACCCACGCCAAAAGTGTTCTAAACCAGTGGCAGAAAAAAGACCAAAATCTTGAGGTTATCATCCTCTGTTCCGATAAAGAAACCTCACATCTCACCTTTCTTGCAAATCTTGCCAAAGCGATCGAGGTCCATTTTTGTTCCGCTTCCGTCATCTCTACCAAAGATCAGAAGCTAGAACAGCTTTTGAACACCCCGGAGTTAAAGCTGGTCATCTGCACAGAAAAGAATGTGACCTCTTTGGGAGATAGCAAAGCCCCAATCCTCAGACTTCAAGATCTTGAGGAATACCTGAAAGATCCACAACTCAAAGCAGGACTTTGGAAGGAATTGTGTGAGGTAAAACTCGCCTCATCCTGTTGAATGCCATGACAAAATTTGCTAAGTATGTTTCAGTAGTCTTAGATGTCGCCCTCGACAAAACGCTGGACTACGGAGTGCCCGCGCACCTTGTCGATCAAGTGAAAAGAGGCATGCGTGTGGAAGTTCCTGTGCGAGGGCATAAGAGGTCGGGCTATGTTTTTGAGATCAAAGACAAACCTGCATTTCCTCGAGTGCTGCCAATCGCTGGTGTGTTATCTGATCATGAACTCGTAACGGATGATTTGTTCCAATTGGCATTGTGGATTTCTGAATACTACTACGCTCCCCTGTCTCGGGTTTTAAAGGTGATGCTCCCTTCAAGCATTCGCAAAGGAATACAACCTAAACAGCAGCTGTTTGTCATGAGAGCAGAAACTCGTGAAAAGCTCCGAAAGCTTTGTGCGGATATCAGGGGGAAGTCGCCAGGGCAAGCAGCTGTTCTAGATGTCATGTTAAATGTAAAAAAGGGAATTCTCTTATCGGAATTATTGGAAAAAACAAAAGGATCTCGAAGCCCCGTCGACACCTTAGTGAAGAAAGGATGCTTACTTCTCGATATTGTCAGAGTTGACCGTTCTCCACTGGTTGACGAACAGTATTTCCGTTCCAAGGCAAAGGTTCTCAATGAAGATCAAGAATGCGCATTAAAGAGTATCTTGGAGAGCCTCGAAAATCACCGATTCCAACCTCATCTGCTGCATGGAGTGACCGGTAGTGGAAAAACCGAGGTTTACATGCAAGCAATCCAGCATGCTCTCAAGGCTGGAAAAGGCGCCATCATGTTGGTGCCGGAGATCTCTTTGACAGCGCAAACGATTGAGCAGTTTCGAAGCCGTTTCGAGGAAAGTATTGCGATCTTGCATCACCGGCTCAGCCATGGAGAGCGGTGTGATGAATGGAATAACATCCGCCAGGGCAAAGCAAAGATCGTGATCGGAGCAAGGTCCGCGGTGTTTAGTCCCGTACAGAATCTTGGACTCATCATCGTTGATGAGGAGCATGAGCAGTCCTACAAGCAGAGTGAAGAAGCCCCCTGCTATCATGCCAGGGACGTTGCTGTGGTGCGCGGAAAGATGACCAACAGTACAGTGATCCTTGGGAGCGCCACACCTAGCCTGGAAAGCTATTTTAATGCGAAGAGTGGAAAATATGCTCTCAGCCATTTACGGAATAGAGCGGAAACGAGCTCCACACCGGAAGTGGAAATCGTGGACATGAAGAGGGAGTTCGAAAAAGCCCAAGGGTTTACAAATTTCTCCGATACCCTCCTTAAAGGAATCAAAAAGCGACATGCTACAGGAGAGCAAACGATCCTATTTTTAAATCGTAGAGGATATCATACCACTCTCTTTTGTCGGGAATGTCGACAGTCGGTGCAGTGTAAACATTGTGACACAACCCTTACGTTCCACTTGGGAGAGAATACCCTATCCTGCCACCTGTGCGGCTATGCCCTTACACCCCCGCCGAACGAATGCCCCGAGTGCCAGAGCCCCAATCCGATGAAATACCGAGGAGTAGGCACAGAATTACTACAAAAGTCGTTGCACGCCATCCTTCCGGAAATTCGCACGATCCGGGTTGATGCCGACACCACCCGCCATAAAGGGAGCCATCAGAAGCTGTTGCATGACTTTGGAACAGGAAAGGCCGATGTATTGATCGGCACGCAAATGATTGCAAAAGGCCTGCACTTTCCGGAGGTCACACTCGTAGGGATCATCAACTGCGACACCAGCTTAAACATCCCCGACTTTCGCGCTTCCGAAACTGTCTTTCAGTTGATCACCCAGGTCGCAGGACGTGCTGGTAGGGGTGTGACCCCTGGAGAGGTTGCCCTGCAAACGTGTATGCCGGAAAACAGCACCATCAAACTCGCTGCAAAGCAGGATTATATCGCTTTTTATAATGAAGAGATCGCCATACGGGAAATGTTCCACTTCCCTCCCTTTTGCAGTATGGTGAAGGTCATGTTCTCGGGCACTGATAAGAACATTACGAATAGCATCGCGACAAGGTTTCGAGAGCAACTTCTCCAGAAGTTGACTTCCAATGTTGAGTTGAATCCCGTCATTCCCGCGGGTCACGCCAAAGTCAAAGACAAGCATCGCTTTCAATTTTTGATCCGCGGCCCCAGCATTTATCCGATCACTCGTGCGATAAGATCTGTGCAGGACCACACACGCCTTCCCTCAAAAGTTAGGGTGTTTGTAGACGTAAATCCCCTGTCCACTTTTTTCTAGACTTTTAGTCTTTCGACATACTAATCTTTTGAACCGGATAATGACCTCCGACCGTATCTCCCAACAGCTTGACGTTGAGTGCACACAAAAAATCAATCCCCTAGTGAGCCTCATGAAAACGGCGATAGAGAAAGGTCAAATAAGGACCGTTCTTGGTCTGATGTAGGCAGGCTGCTCCCCTACTTAATAGAGAGCTCCAACTGAGAAGCAATAAACATCAAATTCTTAAACTCAACTTCTTCATAGAAATGCGATTTTGAATAGAATATTCTCCCTAGCAAACCTCTTTTTCTCAAGCAAATGAATATCTCCTCATCCGTTGAAATATTGAATGTTTTCCACAGATGACCATACCCTCTCCCTATCGAAAGCATATCATAAAAAGCCTCTTTATTATCCATATAATCAAACCCATATGAACCCTTTTTCCTGAGCAAATAGCTAGTATTGACCTTTTCACCTGAACGCTCCAAGATCTCCCATCCTTTTGCTATTTTCTTTTCCGCCAGCCAATCTATCATCGTTCGTTTATCATCAAAAAGGAAGGCTTCTTCTTCACCCCACCTCTTGAATTTAAATGTGAGTAAAAAAGTTCCATCTGTTCTTGTTTTGAACTTTATAGTATTCATTGTTACACACCGTAACACCTGACTAATGAGACGATTGATATTATTGACCGTTTCTGGTGGAAGGCTTTGTAATTCCTGAGGATGGGCCATCGAAAGTGATAGTAATAACTCAGTTTCAGAAGCTGAAAGCCCTTGAAATTGGGTTTTCTGAGAATGAGAGCTAAAGCTAGACTGTGCAATCGCATCTGCATTGTGAGTCTCTTTTCTTTGCTTGTCTCTTTGACAATCACCTGCTTGAAAGGAAGAACTACCTCCCACATTAATAGGTTGTGTTACATTGTTCATAAATATTTCCTCAATATGTTTATTTCTATCCACCTCTCTGCAAAGAGGAACCCTCCTTCAAGTAATTCACGTATTATCCTAGAAAACGCAGTTGAAAATGATCTATAAGTGCAAGATTTTGGTTCATAACCGCTTACAATGGAGGGTCACATTCCCATACGGTGAAGGGGCCCTCCATTGTAAGCGGTTGTGGG
>SDBV01007532.1_pt1 | contig 14870 bp, 9 predicted proteins | sample 2277081 | NCBI WGS metagenome assembly SDBV01 (sample SAMN10402039, study PRJNA504765) | marine sediment metagenome | isolation source: marine sediment core GS10_PC15, 223 cmbsf | place: Arctic Ocean: Southern Knipovich Ridge | collected 2010
TCGGCCCGTTAAGAGACTACCGATTTTCTTGATGCACCTGATTGTGGGAGGCGACTCGAGAATGCCGGCGCTTGCCAGCGAGGGTGGTTTGTTGTAGAAAAAAGGACGCTTTGGCCCTTCATTCTCGCGCTGCGGGGCGGGCGCGAGCAGTACTTCTTTACAGCACCGACGCAAGAATCCATGAACGAAACACGCCGTCGAATCATCACCACTGCAACCTTGTTTGGGTCTCTGGTTTTCTTTCCGCTGGCCGCAGGCGCTGGGGCCGCCGCGCCGGGCAAGGCGCCGAACCTGTCCCAGGCCAACTGGGTCTGGACGGCCGGGGGTGGACCCGGCAAGACCGGGCCGCTGGGCTACTTCCGCCGAAAGTTCGTCCTGCCGGCCAAGCCCGTCGAAGCCACCATCGCCCTGACCGCCGACAACGGGTACGAGCTGTACGTGAACGATCGGCGGGTGGCCGGAGAGCTGGGCTACGATTCGCGCTACTGGAGCAGTGTGGAGCGGCTGCGGATCGAGCAGTATCTTCACCAGGGGGCCAACGCGATCGCCATCAAGGCCGAGTGCCTGGGCGGACACGCGGGCCTGGTGGCGGCGGTCTACGTGAAGACGGCCGACGGGCAGGAGACCGATTTCGTTACCGGAGATACCTGGCTGGCAGCGGCCAAGGTCGACGGCAACTGGACCGAGCCGGACCATGACGACAGCCTCTGGAAGCCCGCCGTGGTGCTGGCCAAGATGGGCGGCGGTCCCTGGGGTAACCTGCCGGTCCCGGGGCGGCTCACCGATCCCAAGCAACTGGTGATCAACCGCAGCAGGCCCGGTCAATTCGTGCCCCAAAGGGCCGATCGTTTTACGGAGCCGGGCGGCGGATTTCGGTGGCCCCCCGGCGTGGTGTTCGTGGGCGGCCGGACAGCGCTGCACTCCACCCAGGCACAGCGGGCAAAATGGGAGGTGCAGGGCAGCCAGGCCTCGTTCGAGTACGACACGCCGGCGCCCGCCGCCTCCGGCCACAAGCTCTACACGCTGGTGCCGGCGGTTCCCGGCGCCCCGCCGCGGCTGTTGTTGGACGCCCGCAGCGGACTGATCGCCTCGCCCACGTGTTCTTACGACGGAAAGGAGATCATCTTCGCGATGGTGCCCGAGGGCGAGAAATTCTTCAAGATCTTCCGCATGGGTGTGGACGGCTCGGGCCTGGAACGTTTGACGACCGGCCCTTGGCAGGACTACGATCCGGCCGTATTGGCCGACGGGCGGATCGTGTTCGCCTCCAGCCGCGCGGGCAGCCGCGACGAGTACCACGGCAACACGGCCCGCAGCCTGTTCTGTCTCAGCGCCGATCGGGCCAGCATCCGCCCGTTGACCTATCACATCGTGGCCGACAGCGAGCCGGCGGTGATGCCCGACGGCCGGATTGCGTTTGTGCGTCACGACAATTTCATGGAACGGGCAAAGGTCGAGACGCGGATCCACAGCGTGCACCCGGACGGCACCGGCGGTCAGACCCTGATCGGCCCGGACCGCGGCAAGATCCAGTACGATCGGCCGACCGGGGCGGAGCACGAGTACCGCTGGCTGCGCAACTTCGGTTTCGGCTCGCCGGCCCCGCTGGCCGCCTCGTCGCAGGGGGGACAACAGCGGGTGGCCTGCCTGTCGTCGTACGGTCCGCTGATCACCAGCGTGTTGTTGCGGGAGCAGGTCCAGCAGCAACGGATGCCCAGCGACGCGGCGCTGTTCGACATCTCACCGCTGCCCGACGGACGGCTGTTGTGCAGTACGATCAGAGGCGCGTTGGGTATTCTCGATCCCGACTCGGGCGAGGTGGTGAAGCTGGTTGAGACCGACACCGGCGATCTGCATTCGGTGGCCTACCTGGGGCCGCGGCCGAAGCCGCGGGCGATGGCCCCCAGGGTGACCGCGCAAGCCCAGCGCCGCCACGACAAGAGCGGGTACCTGCTCTGCCAGCGGATCTTCGACAGCCAGCAGATCGACGGCGATTGGCGGCGGGTGAAGGCGGTTCGGGTGTTCCAGGGCAAGCCGTTTACACTCCGCTCCGCACACCATCAGTACTGCCACATCGGCGTGGAAGGGATCGAGCTGGGCACGGCGCCGCTGGCTCCCGACGGATCGTTCTTCGTGCGGGTTCCGGCGGACCGGGCCTTGGCCATCCAGGCGATCGACGCGGAAGGCCGGCCGGTGGTCAACGAGATGAGCTGGATCTACGTGCGGCCCGGCGAGAAGCGATCGTGCACCGGTTGCCACAACCACCGGCAGGCCACACCCGACTTCGGCTCGGCCACGGCCCTGGCGGCCCTGGCCCGGCCGGTAGATCTGCGCCCCACGGCCGCGGCCCACCGATTTCGGGCCAACAACGCGGCCAACGGTGGTGTGTTGAATCTGCAATTCGACCGTTTCCGCGAGGCGGCCAGCATCGACCTCTACGCCCAGCCGGTCTTCCCGCCGGGTTTTGACGCCACCCGGCTGCCGCCCGGACGCAGGGCCGAAGTCGAGGAATTGATGCGGCTGCTGGCCGAGGGCTCGTCGGACCAGAAGCTGGCGGCGACCCAGCGGCTGGCGATTTTCCGCGACCGCCGGGCGGGACCGGCATTGGCCGGCGCGCTCGCCGACCAGAGCGAGTCGGTTCGCTGTGCGGCGGCTTTGGCGTTGGCCTCATCTGGCGATCGGCGCGCGGTGCCGCCGTTGTTGCGAGCCTTGCGAGATCCTTCCGCCAACGTAGCCCAGGCGGCCAACGTGGCCCTGGAGCATCTCACCGGACATACGCAGCAGTTCAATCCCTACGGCCACCGGGCCCTGCAAGCCAGGCATGCAGCCGCCTGGAACCGGTGGTTTGAGGCCCACGATTGGGCCGCCATCGAGAAGGACCTGGTGGCACGGGTCGGTTCGCAGGACACGATCGTCTCGCACCTGGCGATCGCGGCGCTGGGCCACGTCGGGTCGGAAGCGGCCCAGGCGGCACTGCGGAGATTCGTCGAGTCGGGCCCCCACGACAGCCTGGTGGTCCGGCTGGCGGCGATCCGGGCGTTGGGGCATCTGGGCGATCGCGGCGCGGTCCCCTTGCTGGCCGCCGTGCTCGAAAAGAACATCGCCAGGACCCCGGTCAAACCGCAGAAGAGTCACGAGTTTGGCTGGGCCGCACCGCCCGACCATTTGGCCGGGGCGGCGGCCGAGGCCCTGGGCTGGATCGGTACTCCGGCAGCCGAAGACCGACTGATCGACGCCTGCGGACGGCTCGTCGAGTTCTGGTACTACACCTTCCGAACGGCCGACCACAGTTGGTTGATGGGCTGCCACAGCTCGATCCCCCATTACCGTATCGCCGAAGCCCTGGACGCCATCGGATCGCGCCAGGTGGCCGGGCTGACCGGAAAGCTGCTGGAATCGGTGCCCATGGACCCCGACCGCGGCCTGCTCTACGAAAACGACGCCTACGAAACGGTGATCGCGCGGGTGATCCAGCGCAACGGGATGGGCCCCCAGGTGGTCCAGACGTGCCTGGCCGTGCTGGGTGACGCCCGCGCTAAGGGTCCCTCGGAGCTGACCAAGGCGGTGACGGCCTCGCCGCCGGCGGTTTCGGTGGGGGTCCTCTCGGCCGAGTCGCGGGCCGCGCATCTGCTTTCGGTGGTCTGTCTGCGGCCGGAAGACGCGCCGCGTGTGCGGGCGGCGTTTCAGCGGTATCGCAGACAAGAGCCCTCGCGCCAGCGGAGTTGGACCTGCTTCTTCCTGGCGCGAACCCTCGGCAAACTCCGCGACCGCGGCTCGGTGGCGGTGCTTCGGGCCGCTTTGGACGAGGAACCGACCGAGGCCAGTTTCGGAGTGCCCGATCCGCCCAACGTGTTCATTCATCAGGCCATGACGCCGGTACACCGGGCCGCGGCGGCCGACGCGCTGGGCCGGATCGCCGCCAAGGAGGCGGTTCCCACGTTGCTGGCGGCGGTGGGCAACTTCGACAATGCCATGGAGGTCCGCCAGGCCGCCGCCGACGCCTTGCGGCGGATCGCCGACCCCGCCTGCCTGTCGGAGTTGCAAAGGCTGGCCGAGAACTACCCCGAAATCGCCACACAGCAGACGCTGCGGGAGGCCTGTGCGGCGGCCAGAGATGAGGCGCGGGGCCGGCGGTAGGCTGGCAACTGGGATAGCCGCTGAACTGCGAAGATGATAACACCGGTCCCGATAGAGCTCGACCGGGATCTGTTGACCTCTCCGGCAGATCCCACGGCTTGCGGATGATGACGTGCATCGCCGTTTCGTCCTGAGAAGCAGGAGCGCGACTCCGCTGACCGTCGGAAATGCATGGTAATCGACGCGAGGCGTTACCGCACGGGCCCGTTCGATATTCTGAAGCGACGCCTATTCCCTAGGATCGCCGCTGGCCGCAGTCGGTGGCGGCACAGCGGCCGGCTGCACTTCCTTCAGCAAACGGAACAGCTCGCTGTCGGTTGACAAGATCAGGCGGGTATCCCGGCCGAGCGAATTCTTGAAGACCTCCAACTGGCGAAGGAACTCGTAGAACTCCGGCGCCTGGCCGTACGCTTCGGCGGTAAGCTGGATCACTTCGGCATCGGCCTTGCCGCGAATCTCCGCCGACTTCTGCTTCATTTCCCCCTCGATCCCATCCAGCTCCCTGCGCGTCAGGCCGAGAATAATATTCTGCTCCTTTACTGCTTCCGACTCAAACAGCTTGGCGATCCGCAATCGCTCCGAGATCATACGTTCATAGACGGTTTTGCGCACCGACTCGACGTAGTTGACTCGTTTAATGTGGACCTCGGTCAGCTCCATGCCGTATTCTTTCAAGTCGATTCCGGCCAGGATCTCTTGCTCCACTTTGTCGCGACCCTTCTCGACCACGTCGCGCGCGGCAGCAGTGCGGGCCAGTTCCTGGTTCTCGGCAACGAGCGGGTCGTTCGAGTTGCGGACCACGTCGATCAGTTTGTTGCTAGCCACAACGTTGCGGACTGCCGAATTCACCAAATCGTCGATAATCTTTTGTCCCTGGCTCTCCGTCTTCAGCCTTTTGAAGAACAGCATGGGGTCGACGATCCTCCAGCGTGCCCAGACGTCGATGTCGATTCGCTTCTTGTCGCCGGTCTGCATGCTCTCCGGGTCGCCGTCCCAGGGAAGCAGCCGCTTTTCCAGCAGGTGCACTTCCTGGATGAACGGCGATTTGAAATGCAGGCCCGCCTCGGTCACTATGCGTACGGGGTCTCCGAACTGGGTGATGACCACTTGTTTGCCTTCCTGGACCACGTACACACTCGCGTACAGCACGATGGCGGCGACCCCCAGAACCACAACCACAACCACAATAGCGGCAATCCTAGTCTTCATCGCTGAACTCCTTTCTCGACGGCAGGCCGACTAGCGCCTTGGTCAAGGTTCAACACTGGCAGCACTCCTCGAACCGACTCGTCAATGATCGTCTTACTGCCCACCGCCCCCAGGATCTCTTCCATGGCCTCCAGGTACAGCCGGGTCTTGGTTACGTCCCGCGCCTTTTCGTACTCGGCCAACTGGGCCAGAAAGGCGTTGACCTGCCCTTTGGTCTCGAGCACGACCCGCTCGCGGTATCCCTCGGCCTCGGAGATGGCCCGAACACGGGCGCCTTCTGCAGCAGGGATCTGGCGGTTCCGCTCACCTTCCGCCTCGTTGACCACGCGTTCTTTGTTCTGCCGGGCGCGGTTGACTTCTTGAAAGGCGTCCTTCACCCTGTCAGTGGGCGGCGAGGTCGTTTGCAGCTTGACCGTTACGATTTCGACGCCGGCGTGGAAGCGGTTCAGCATCTCCTGGATCTGCAACTTCGCGTCGCTCGCAATAACCACGCGCCCGGTCGTGATCACGGCATCGACGCTCGTATCGCCCACCAGTTTTCGCATCACCGACTCGGAGACGTCGCGGATCGTGTCGGGGACCGCCGGGTTCACGTCGCCCACCGCACCGCTGGGAAGGGACCCCCGGGCCACACCCTCGCTCCCGCCGAGGTTGAACAAATACTCAAGCGGGTCCTTGATCCGGTACTGCACGATCCATTCCACGTGGCCCAGATTCAAATCGCCGGTCAGCATTTCCGCGACCGCCAAATCACCCGGTCCGGACGGAACGTACTGCGTCACGCGGCCGGGTTCCGCGGTCGCGAAACCGAACTCCAACGTCTGAATACGCTGGACCGGAACCTTATACACTCTTTCGATCGGCCAGGGCAGCTTCCAGTGCAGTCCCGGACCAACGGTCTCCTCATGCTTGCCGAACTGCAGCACCACGCCTTCGTCACTGGCGTCGATGCGGTAGAACATCGTCGCAAATTCCATCAGCATGACGGCCAAAAGCAGAAACACCACGATCTGCAGCCGAAACTGCCTCAGCCACCGGAGAAGATCCTCCGGGCCGGCACGTCCCTCTCGAAAATCACGCAGGTCCATGCTGAAATCCTCCCATAAACGTCCACGCACCGCAAGCCACTGCCATCCGTGATCCTCTCAGCGGGGCGCCATGAGGTGTATCCGGTTCTGTGGACAGTCTGCCTGCTTATTCCAGGGTTGCCTCAAAAGGGTGGGGATAGCGGCAAGCGTGCGCTTCAAAGGCATCGCGCCAGCCGCTGTAGCTCATCCCCCAAAAGCGCTCCAATACTAGATTGCCGTTGGCACCCGGTCAAGCAATTCGTGTTGCTTAAGGTAAACCTCGCGGCCAGGGTCTAGCGCCTGGAACGATTGTCTGCTTCCCGCCGCTTTCAGTGACCACAACGACTCCCTGTCGCAAGTCCGTTGCCCACTGGGGGTTGTTTCAACAGATGCCCCCCGGCCGGGGGAAGCCGGAGCAGGTGAGCCGGCCGGCGGCATGTTGCAAAAACCGTGCGCCCGCGCTGCCGAAGCCGTGTCTCTGACCACGGAAGGAAACGTGGGTTCGGCTTCGTCCAGCGATTTGTCAACGCCGTGACGGGTAGATCCCGCTCGCCGAGCGCGATTTGAATGAGATCCCGCTTGCCGAGTGGAATCGAAGGGGTGTCTCGCCCACCAAGCAGGACTGAAGCGGGTCCCGCCCGGCAAGCGGGATTCAGGGGTGTCCTGCTCGGCAAACGGATTTGAGCACGTCCGGCCCGGCGAGCCGGACCTACCTGACCCGACTGGGGGTTGCCAAAGCTGGCCGCAGCGTGTCCAATATTTCCGTATTTCCCAGCGCGGGGCGGGGTTGAGACAGGTCCAGACCAGGAAGACCCCCCGTTTCCGGAAAAGCAAAATGAAAACCGATCTGCGTTCCGTGCTGCTGGCCGTCATCTCCATCATCCCGGCGGCCGCCGCCGATCGGGCTCGTGCCGATTGGCAGGTCTGGACGGTTACCGAAACCAGACGCGTGTTGCGCGACGAGCCGGCCGGGCACCATCCCCAGGATGGTCGCGGCGCTGCGGTGAAGCTGGCCGCCGCCCGCAACGAATGGGAGAGCTTTCAAATCTTGATGCGGTCCGATCAGCCCGTAAAAGGTGTCGGCGTCGAGGCCGCCGAACTGAAGGGGCCGGGCGGAGCGGTGCTGCGCGCCGCCGATGCGCGGCTCTTTCGGCAACACCAGTTGCAGTTGACCGTGGGCACGTACCGAAACGAGGACTTCAAGCCGGGCTGGTACCCCGATCCGCTGATCCCGTTTGAGCATCCTGTGTCCCGCAAACCGCTCGAGGGCGCACGGCTGGGTGCCGTACCTTTCGATCTGCCGGCCGGTCAGACGCACGGCTTCTGGGTCGATCTCTACGTGCCGCCCACGGCCAGGCCGGGAACGTATCGCGGCACGTATCGGGTCACGGCGGGCAGCGGGAAGGCCGTGGAGGTTCCCGTTACGCTCGACGTGTGGGACTTCGAGCTGCCGCGGGTCTCGGCGTTGCGGACCGCCTTGGGCTCGCCGGCCGGGCGAATGAGGGGCTACTATCGGCAGCGGGCGGCGGACGGAAAGGAGAAGGAACCCTCGGACTGGGCGGCGGTAGAGACGCAGTGCGCCGCGATGCTCAGCCGGCATCGCATCAACGCCACGCCACCTTCGGGAAGCCTGGTGCCGGCGGCCCAAGGCGACGGTACGTTTCGGATTCCCCAGCAGCAGGTCCGCCGGTTGCGCGAGTTCGTCGATCGGTACCACGTCAACGCGCTGCAGGTCCCGCGTCCCACCGGAGTGGTCAAGGATCCCGACACCGATCGCGAGAAGCTCCACGCTTGGCTGGCGAGTTGGGACCGGGCGGCGGCGGAACTGGACCGGCCGCAGGTCGTCTTCTTCACCTATCTGCGCGACGAACCGAACGACGAGGACGCCTACCGGTTCGTGCAGAAATGGGGCGGGGCGATTCGCCGTGCCGACTCGGCGGTGAAGGTGATGGTGGTCGAACAGACCTGGACGCAGGACGCGGCCTGGGGAGATCTCTACGGGGCGGTGGACATCTGGTGCCCGCTGTTCTGTTTGTTCAAGGCCCCCAGCGCCGCCCAGCGGCAGGCCCTGGGCGAGACCGTCTGGACCTACACTGCGCTCTGCCAGCGCGAGCAGACGCCCTGGTGGCACATCGACTATCCGCTTATGAACTATCGCGTGCCGGGGTGGATCGCCTGGCGGTACCGGATTCGCGGCCTGTTGTATTGGGGCGGGATGTCGTACTGGAAACAGGTCGACGATCCCTGGACGGACCCCAAGACGTATTGTCCCAGAGGCCCCAACCAGACCCCCATCTACAACGGCGAGGGGACGATCGTCTATCCCGGCCGGGCCGTGGGCTACGACGGCATTGCGCCGAGCATCCACCTGAAGGCCCTGCGCGACTCGATCGAGGACTACGAGTATCTGGCAATCCTGGAAGGCTTGGGACGGGCAGGCGAGGCCGAGAAAGTGATCCTGCCATTGGCGGGCTCATGGATGAAGTGGGAGAGCGATCCGGCGGCGTACCAGAAGGCCCGGGCCGGGCTGGCCGAGATGATCGTCACCGCGAAGTAGTAACCTGTAGGGTGCGTGCTTGCACGCACGAAGAGTGTGCGTTGAACATGGCATCAACTGACGCCGGCGCGTGGGTGCAAGCACCCCACCCTACCACTGCATCTTCAGAAGGAGCAAATCATGAAGCCCCCAAAAGTGCTCTCCGCCGTATTGCTTTGTGTGATTGCGGTTGGGTTCGTCGTCTCCCGCAGAAGCGGGGCAACTGCCGGAGATCCGCCGAACATGGCCGACGGACCAGCGGCCGTGATCGATGCGGCGGCGTACCCCAACCTCCAGGCGGCGCTCGACGCCGTGCCCAAGGCGGGCGGGCTGGTGAGGCTTCCGCCGGGCAACTTCGAGATCAACGCCCCCCTGGTGCTCACCCGCGAAAACACTCGTATCGAAGGCGCCGGGGCGGCCACCCACCTGATCAACCGAAACCAGCAGGGCAAGCCGGCCCTGATCCTCAGGCCCGCGAACCGGGCCGACAAACCGCGGTCGCGCATCTGGCGGGTGCAGTTGGCCAACTTCCGTATCAGCGGCAACCCGAAAAGCGGCGACGGGCTGCTGGGGGAAGGTGTGAATGAAATCTACATCCACGGCCTCAGCGTCGATCACAACGGCCGCCACGGGGTGAACCTGATCGACTGCTACGAGGATCCCCGGATCTGCGACTCGATCCTCACCTACAACGGCCAGGCCGGGTTGAACCTGCTGCGGTGCCACGACATCGTGGTCTGCGGCAACCAGTTCGAGGAAAACCTGGACGCCCTGCGCTGTATCGACAGCTTCAACCTCTGCTTCAACGGCAACAATCTCGACGACCATCTCCGCCACGGGGTGGTGATCGAGAACACCTACGGGTCGGTCCTCTCCGGCAACATGATCGAGGAGTGCAAGGGGACCGCGGTGGTGATGGACCGGGACTGTTACGGCAATACGGTCAGTGCGAACGTGCTGGCCCATAACTTCAGCGGAGGAGTGGATCTGCGCGACGCCTGGGGCTGTGCGGTTTCGGCCAATACCTTCACCATGGACACGCCGTTCGGGGTCAGGGTGGGCCCCGGGGCCGGGCGGATCACGATCAGCGGCAACAGCTTCTCCAACGCCTACATCGGCGGAAAGGTCAAACGCGACGACGCGGCCGGCGGGGTGCTCTTGCAGGGCACGTCGGAGGTGGTGATCACGGGAAACATCTTCACCGGCCTTGAGCAACAGGCCGTCCAGACCGACACCGAGTGCCGGCGGATAGAAGTGACCGGCAACGGGGCGGCCGACCTGAATCTGGGGGCGGGTCGGTAGCGGCCGACAACGCCGGGACCTCGCCCTCCCGAGCGGGGCTATGGGCGAATTCGGGGCCGTTAACTTGTTCTGGGAGATGTGCTGAGACCGATCATTGCGGCAATAAATGGGATTCTGAAGCATGAGCATGAAAAAGAAAAAGGTTCGCACCGGGATCGTCGGTTCCGGTTTTTCGGCCCGCTTCCACTTCGAGGCCTTGCGGAAGGTCTACGGGGTCGACGTGGAAGTCCTCGGCGTTCACTCCGTCGATGAAGAGGGCGGGAAGGCATACGCCAGAGAGCGGGAGATCGGCTTCTTCGACAACCTCGAGGCGCTGCTGGACGAGGTCGACGTGATCCACGTCTGCGTGCCGCCCAAGTGGCACGAGCCGATCTCGGTCGCGGGGCTTCAGCGCGGCAAGTTCGTGGTCTGCGAGAAGCCTTTAACCGGATACTTCGGCGACGGCACGCCGGATTTCCATTGGGATCGCGCCGATATGCAGGTCGCCCTGGAGACCGCCCTGGCCAGTGTCGGGCGGATCCTGCAAGCCGAGCAGAAGAGCAGCGGCCGCCTCCTGTATGCAGAGAACTGGGTCTATGCCCCTGCCATCCAGAAGGAGCGGGAGATCCTGGAGAAGACCGGCGGGCAGATCCTCTGGATCCACGGCGAAGAGGCCCACAGCGGATCGCACTCGGTCGACTATGCCTACTCGGCCCGCTGCGGCGGCGGGGTGATGATCGGCAAGGGCTGCCACCCGTTGACCGCGGCGCTGTATCTCAAGCGGGTGGAAGGCCGTGCGCGGGACGGCCGGCCGATCCGGCCCAAGACGGTCTCGGCCCGGGCCCACGCCGTCACGCGGCTGGAGAATTTCCGCGACGAGGGCCACATCCGCTGCAACTACCACGACATCGACGACCTCTCGCTAATGCACGTCGAATTCGAGGACGGCACGGTGGCCGACGTGTTCGCCTCCGACATCGTGCTGGGCGGGATCCACAACTGGCTGGAGATCTGCGCCAACAACCACCGCGCGCTGTGCAACATCAACCCCAACACGACCATGCAGACCTACAACCCGGTCGACGAGAACTTCGAGGATATCTACGTGGTGGAGAAAATCGGCACCAAGCAGGGCTGGGCCTGCACCACGCCGGACGAGGACTGGACCACCGGCTACCCGCAGGAAACCGAGGCCTTTTACCGCACCATCGCCTACGGCGAGCCGTTGGAGAGCGACAGCCTGCTGGCGGCCGACGCGATCTCGACGATCTACAGCGCCTACCTCTCGGCCCGGCGCCAGGGGGCGGCGGTCGAGGTGCGGATGCACTGAACTCTTGCGGCTCTTTCCTCGCCCCAGGCCGGGCCGAACGCGGAATTGTGGCATCCGCGGCCGGTTCTGTCTATAATGTGCGGGATTGTGGCCGAGTGCTGCCCACCACCGAACCGGGGAAGATCGGCGAATGCGAAGACCTGGAGTATTGACAGTTCTGGTGATCGGGACCGCCGTGGTTGTGTGTGGCTTTGCTTCTGTGGATTCCGCCGAGTTCGAGCAACGGCCCGGCCGCAAGCGTGTTGCGCAACGGCAGATCACCGCCACCTTCTCGATCGTGGCCGTGGACCCCAAGACGGGTGTCTGCGGGGCGGCCGTGGCCAGTAAGTACCCGGCCGTGGGCAAGGTGGTGCCGTACGTGCGGGCGGGAGTGGGTGCGTTCTGCACCCAGCATTGGCACAACCCGGCCTGGGGCGAGAAGGCACTGGACCTGTTGCAGCAGGGCAAGCTGCCGGAGGAAGTACTGGCGGAACTGTTGCGCAACGATCCGAAAAGCGGCAAGCGGCAGTTGGCGATCATCGATATGCAGGGCCGCGCGGTCAACCGGAACCCCAGCCAGGCCGATCCGTCGGGAGTCTATTGGGGCGCCGCCAGCGGCCGCTATTACGCCTGCCAGGGAAACACCCTGACGGGACGCAACGTGATCGCGGCCATGGCTCGGGCCTACGAAGATACCCGTGGAAGCCTGGCCGACCGCCTGATGGCCGCCCTGTTGGCCGCGGATTGTGCCGGCGGGGACCATCGGGGCCGCCTGGCAGCCGGGATGCGGGTGGCCAAGAAGGGTGTGGAGGGTTACTGGCTGGAACTGCGGGTAGACAAGAGCGACGACGCCGTGATCGAGCTTGCACGGAAGTACGCCGAGTTGAAGCACGAAGCCAAGGGCGATTGGGCCGGGGGGAAGCTACCGTTGAGGCACCCCTGCCCCGATCGTGCCGAGCCGAAACCTCCACCGAAGAAAGGGGAGACTCGATAGCTTGTCCCCGGCGTGGCCGCCGGGGCTAAACATCTTGCCTGGAATTGACAATAGGAGTTCCACCATGCGTTTGATGTCCTCTCCCTACTGCTGGAATCGATCCGATCGGACCATGTTTCCGGCGGCCATGATTCTTTCCCTGGCGGGTCTTGCCGCCGGGGTCACCCCGATCCTGTCCGCCGGGCGGCGGCCGGCGCTGATCGTGCCGGCCAGCGACGTCACGCTGCACGTGGCCGTCGCGCTGCCGGAGGCGATCAAGGTCAGGCCGAATCGCGCCTGGCAACTCGTCGAGGTCGGCAACCCGCAAGTGAAGATCCCGGCCCAACTCGTCCCGGCGATTGCCGCCGACGGCTCGGCCGGCGACCGGCACGGGCGCCTGGTGGCCGCCATTCCGCCGCGCGACGGCTCCAAGGGCCCGCGGCGGTTCCACCTCAGACCGGCCAAGCCGGTTCCCGGTAATCCCCAGGCGGAATTCCGGCTGAAGCAGATCAGCGACAAATCGCTGAAGCTCTCCGACGGCCGGCAGCCCGTGCTGGTCTACAACCACGGCGTGATTACCGGCCAGCAGGTCCCCCAGAGCGACCACCGCCGCAGCCGCGCCTGTTACATCCATCCGCTCTGGGGTTTGAGCGGCGAAGTGCTCACCGACGATTTCCCCCGGGACCACTACCATCACCACGGGGTCTTCTGGACCTGGCCGCACGTGGGCGTGGAGGGAGAACACTACGACATCTGGGCCGGCCCCAATATCAAGGACCGATTCGTCCGCTGGATTTGCCGCCAGACGGGACCGGTGGCGGCGGTGCTGGCCGTGGAGAACGGGTGGTTCGTGGGCAAGAAGAAGGTGATGATCGAACGCGTGTGGATGAGGACCTCGAAGGTCTCCGACGACACCCGGACGCTGGACCTGGAGTTCACGTGGATCCCGGCCGACAAGCCGGTCACCCTCCAGGGCGCCGCCGGCAAGAGTTACGGCGGGCTGACCGTGCGATTTGCCCCGCGCTCGCGGGAAGATACGCTGATCACGGTGCCCAGCGGCCGCACCACCGAGGATATGCCCGAGGCGCCGCTGGCCTGGGCCGATTTCACCTCGAAGCTGGGCGACGCCGCGGCCCGCAGCGGCGCGGCCATGTTCGTCCATCCCGGGCATCCCGACTATCCGCCCACCTGGCTCACACGGCATTACGGAGCGATGTGCGTCGGCTGGCCGGGAGTGAAGGCGAGGACTTTCCAGCCGGGCGAACCGATCCGTCTGAACTACCGTATCTGGATCCACAAGTCGGCCGTGGAGCCGGACCAACTCAAACGGGCCTACGGGGCATACGTCACCGCAACCAAGGTCGAGTGGGAGTGATAATCATGGACAACAACCTGCCACGACGCGACTTTCTGAAGCTCTCCCTGGCCGCGGCTGCGGCCCCGGTCGGTGCCCACTGGGCGGCGCCGGCCGCCAACGCCCAAGAGCCACAGGGCGCCGGCAAACTGACCGTCTATCAGGTCGAGCCGGGCAACCCGCACATCTGGGTCCGCTGGAACAACCGCCTGGTGACCAGCTACCGCGCACATCACACGCAGAAGTATCCCTACATGTACCCGGTGACCGGCCCGGTCTCCGGACTGTCGCTGACCACCGAGAGTTCGCTGCCCTGGCCGCACCACCGCTCGCTGCTGTTCGCCTGCGACCACGTCAACGGAGGGAACTACTGGCAGACCAATCTTGCGGCGGGACAGATCCTCTCCACCGGCCCGCGGCTGGGCCGAGTCACGGCACAGTCGGCCCAGATCCTCGACTCCTGCCAGTGGAAGAAACCGGGCGGGCCGGTGGTCTGCAAGGACCAGCGGAAGATCACCGTCACGGTGGCCGGGCCGCGGCTGCGGTTTATCGACTGGGAACTGAAGTGGACCGCGGTCGAGGAGATCACCGTCACCAAGACCAACCATTCGCTGTTTTCGATCCGGGCCGCGGGCGACGTCTCACCCCTTGGCGGCGGCACGCTGATCAATTCCGAGGGGCAGTCGGGCGAGAAGGCCACCTTCGGCCAGCCGGCGGCCTGGTGCGGCTACCACGGCAGACGCCAAAACGTGCCCGGCAACGTGGTCGAAGGCATCGCCCTCTTCGACCACCCCCAGAACCCCTGGGCGCCGACGCCCTGGTTCACCCGCGACTACGGCTTCATCTCGCCCACGCCGTTTAACTTCATCAAGCAGCCGTGGCAGCTCGCGGCCGGCGAGTCGGTGCTGTTGCGCTACCGCGTGGTGCTGCACGCGGGCGATCACAAGGACGCCGCCTTGGCGGGAATTTACAAGGCCTGGGCGGCCGGTTGAAAAAGTAGGGTG
>SDBV01007533.1_pt1 | contig 14868 bp, 18 predicted proteins | sample 2277081 | NCBI WGS metagenome assembly SDBV01 (sample SAMN10402039, study PRJNA504765) | marine sediment metagenome | isolation source: marine sediment core GS10_PC15, 223 cmbsf | place: Arctic Ocean: Southern Knipovich Ridge | collected 2010
CCGTGCCCATCTTGCAGGGTTTATCAGCCGCTGATCTGGTCGTATGAATACGCAGCGGGGTTTCGAAACGAGGAGTACGTTGACCACAAGGGCAAGACCCGGCATCTTGGCCAAGTGGTTTGGGGAGGGGGAAGGGAGGCCAGCCATTCTCAGGTTATGGAGGCGGGGTATGAGTGCGGAACATGCAAGAAGGTTTGGACAACGATCAAGAAAAACCATGCTGTGGAAAAAGGCAAGATGGTTGTCAGGAAAGACGGCCGACCTCGAAAAATCGGCTATCATTTAAACCGGCTGTATTCTTTGCTTGGACAATCGGGGAACATCGCAAAGATGCTCGATGATTTTTTAACGTGTCTATTATCTGGCGATCCGAAGTTGCTGCAGGGGTTTGTCAATTCGAGCCTTGCGGAACCATGGAAAACGTACACGGTGGAGCGGTCCGAAGATGCAATCCTGGAACTGAGGGATGAGCGGCCTAGGGGTTTAGTGCCGTCGGGGAGTGTTGTGTCATGTCTGCTTGGGACGGCTGACACACAAAAAGACGGCTTTTGGTATGAAGTCCGGGCGTGGGGCTATGGGATGGACTTGGAATCATGGCAGGTCAGAGAGCGTTATGTCACAACCTTTGATGCATTGGAGAAGGTTTTTTTCCAGGATGAATATTTGGACATCGACGGCAACGTATATGTTGTCCGGATGGTTGGGATCGATGCAATGGGGTCGGCAAAGGGGGGGTATACCACCAGTCAGGTATATGATTGGGCGCGGCGCAACCAGGGCAGAGTGATACCGATCAAGGGCGAGCAAAGAAGAGACATGACTCAGGCGCAAGCATGGTCACGAATCGACTCATATCCGGGTACCAATAAGCCCATCCCCGGGGGGATGCAGCTTTTACGGGTCAATACAAAGTATTATAAAGACGTTTTGGCGAACAAACTGGGAGTTGACAAGGCTGATCCTGGAGCATGGCACATGCACAGCGAGTGTGAAATTGACTGGGCACGGCAGATGACCGTTGAATATGTTGATAAGGAAGGCCTCTGGCAATGCCCGCCAGGGAAACCGAATCATGCTTGGGACGTGTCGGTGTACCAATTGGCTTTAACCGATGTGGTACGAGTGAAAAACATACCAAAAACCGAAACGGGCCAGGAAACAAACGGCCGGAAGGTCAGGAGCAGTGGAATTTAAAAAAATAAGGAGGTTGTCATGGAACCGATGGATAAAACCGATGGGGCCGATCGGAGCACGGTCGGATGGCAGTTGTTACCTGGATTTATCACCGACCTGATCGCGGACTTGCAAACGTCGGCGAAGCAGTGCCGGGCTGTCGACCGCGAAGCCGAGGCGAAAATTTACGAGGAGTGTGTCGAAATGCTGGGAGCAGGGACGAAAGGCTTAGGTTCGGATACCCTTGGCGAACCACATCCACAATTCATCAAGCCAAAGGACGTGGCTGGCTATGCTCTGGCCTTAGGACGCATTAAAAGGCTTAAAAAAGAGCTGGCGCTATCTGATGTCTTGCTCAAAGACAGGAGCAAACTGCTTGAAGCTATCCCTCAATGCCCAGCGCATGGGCCATGTGTGCCACATGCGCTTGAATGGATATCGCAGGTGAAAACCCTATCAAAAATTATCAGCCAAGCCTAATGGTTCATTTAAAAAAGGAGATTATCATGAGCAAAAAAAAGGCCAAACAGTTGTTTCCAGGTGGTCCATCACCGATGCCGGGACCGGGACCGATTCAAGGCAAAGTAGCAATGATGTACAGAGACTGTGAACCTATGAAATGTGCTCAGTGTCAGGGGCTTTTGTTTGCTCCAGCTGTGCGGGTCGGCAAACAAAGTTCGGTTCATCCGAACAATCCGACCGGCCATGATATTTTTGGTGAGTTCCCGACAGCATATTGTGTTGAGTGCAAGCTGGAGAAAGGCCAACCGGCTAAAATAGTGAGTTGAAAATGAGAATATCTGTACAAAAAGATGACCCTGGATATTCCCCGTTGGCCACACGTCGATGTGTGCCGTTTCTAAACGGATGGCCTGTGTCCTTTTGCATCACAGCCGATGAAGATAAGGGATATGTCTGGCGCTATAAAACAAATTCAAAAGGGATGGTCATTGTGAATGCTGAGGGGACCGGCTGCGAACGTGAGCAGCTTTTTGGGGTTGTAGAAATAAAGTTAATTAATTCGAATCGTTAGTAAAATGCCGAAATGACTGAAAAATTAAAAACCCGGAAAATGTTGTTTGGTAAACAGGCGGTTTTGGATTATATGACGCAAGGGGAAACCGCCGTGCGGACATTGATCGGGCAGGGGCTGCCGGTCCGGATCGAAAACGGCCGCTGGTCGGCTTATGTCGATAACCTGGAGGCCTGGATGCAAAGATGGACGATGGTTAGCTATGCAGGCAAGGAACTGCCGGAGGAGGAGGAGTGTGATGGAAAAAGATGGAACAAAACTGATTAAAATAACTGGAGGCCACAAACCGGATATCACTAAAAACGCCTTGCGAGAATTTAGGGCAAAGATGGAGTTAACGATAGAGTATGTTGGGCTAATGGCAAAGCTAACGCGTTCCAAATTTGATGCCTTGAAAAAGGAAGGGTTTACAGATGCGCAAGCGTTAGAATTAAGCAAGGTAATATTTTAATATGGAGGGAGGCTATGAAGACATTTAGGTTTAAGCATGTATGGTATGTGGGTGCACTCTTCTGGTTGATAGTGTTTATTTTAGCTATCTTTTACGAATATCAAGATCATGCCGTAAAATTACAAATGTTATTGTCAAGCGGATGGTCTGTGGTGTTATCAATCTTAATCGGGTATAAATATGATCTGATGAAAGGAAAATGAAAGGAGATAATTATGCCTATCAAAGAGGATTTTTTGCGAAAACTGGCACAACTCATTATAGATTATAATGCAGAATTTTTATATACAAACGATGATGATGGAATACACATCAACATTGACAACCCTATAAGCCGATATGGCGAAGAGATTTATATCGGAGGGCTCGATGTCGACGAGGCAAAAAAAATCTTAAATAGATATTAAAAACCCGGCCCTTAAAACCCCTGTCAAGTGCTTTAACTCCCCTTTTACACCCGTTTTAGGCTAGTTTAACTCCCCTTTTACACCCGTTTTCCAAAAAAGCCCCAAAACCCCATGATATTGTGTAGCCAGATTTTAAGACTACCATGCATGGGGTTTTTTTATGGCAAAAACAAATGCTGAACGGCTGGCCGAATACGAAGCCGCCGAAACCGCTGTCCTTCTGTCTCAGTCCTATTCCGTATCTGGAAGATCTTTAACAAGAGCAAACCTCAAAGAAATCCGGGAAGCCATTGATTACTATAGTCAAATGGCCGATCGGGATACCAATGGTGGGATCACCGTCAGGGGCATTACGCCGGTGGGATAGTCTATGCGAAGAAGCCAGCTAAAAATCGAAACCAATTTCATCGATCGGGGCCTGGCGTTTATTGATCCGATCCGGGCCGAACGGCGGATGAGATCGCGGATTTTCCTGGCGTTGACCACGGCCTACCATGGCGCGTCTAAAATCCGGCGGCCGGGTAAGGAATGGGCGCCATCTGCCGGCGATGCAGACACGGATATCATCGCTGAACTGTCCGATTTACGGGAGCGGTCAAGGGACCTGGTCCGAAACTACCCGCTGGCAGCCGGCTCGATCAACACCAAAGTGACCAGCGTCGTCGGAATGGGGCTGGTTTTGAAATCCCAGATCGACCGGAACATCCTGGGGATAGACGAGGAAGCCGCCGACCAATGGGAAAGTCACACCGAGGCCGAGTGGCGGCTTTTTTCGGAATCGGTCAATTGCGATGTGGCCATGACGAATAATTTTACCCAGCTGCAAGAGCTTGCCTTCCGATCCACGCTGGAAAACGGTGATTGTTTTGTCTTGACCCCTTCCCTGGCGGACCCAAAAGGGAGACGACCCTACCGGTTGCAACTTCAACTGATCGAGGCGGACCGGATCTGTAACAAAGATAATGCAATGGATGATGAATTTCTATCCGGCGGGATCAAGAAAGATAAGGCCGGGGCCCCACTCGAATACCACATCCTGGACGGTCATCCTGGCAACATCCATTCCAAAAACAACACATGGTCGGTCGTCAAAGCATACGGGCCAAAAACGGGCCGGAAAAATATCATTCATCTCTACCGGAAATTGAGGATCGGGCAGACACGGGGCGTACCGGATCTGGCCCCGGTGATTGAGATGATAAAGCAGCTGGGGCGGTACACCGATGCCGAGGTTGACGCGGCGGTAGTGAGTGCTTTTTTCACGGTATTTATAAAATCCTCCTCCCCGGGCGGTTTTGCACCTATGAAACCGGAAACAGAGGTCGGGGGCAAAGTGACCGACAAGGATTATAAAATGGCACCCGCTGCCATCCTCGAATTGAATCCGGATGAGGATATATCAACGGCAAGTCCGGGCCGGCCGAATGATTCATTTGACCCGTTTATTAAGGCGATATCCAGCCTGATCGGGGTTGCCCTGGAATTGCCGCAACAAATTTTGCTCAAAGAATTTTCCAAATCATATACGGCGGCAAGGGCTTCTATGTTGGATGTGTGGCGCTTTTTTATGGGGCGGCGGAAGTGGCTTTCGGATAGCATGTGCGACCCGGTGTATGGGTTGTTTTTAACCGAAGCCGTCGCATCCGGGCGAATTGTGGCCCCGGGGTTTTTGACTGGCGACCCGTTGATCAAAATGGCGTATTTGGGGTCGGAATGGACTGGCCCGGCAAGGGGGCAGATCGATGAGAAAAAAGAAATCGATGCGGCGGAAAAACGCGTGGCAATGACAATAAGTACGCTGGCAGATGAAACCGCCGGCTTTACCGGCGGCAACTGGGAGCAAAAATTCCCACAACGGGCAAAAGAGGCGGCCATGATCCGGGAGGCCGGTCTTGAAAATACACTAAAACCTCAAAACCAGGGAGACATAGACGATGGAACGAACGTGGTACCAGATCAGGAATGAAGCGGGCAGCAAAAAAGTTGAAATCCTTATTTACGAGCAGATCGGGAAAAGCTGGTTTAGCGATAGTGGGGTCGAGGCAAAGAAGTTTGTGCAGGACCTCAACAACCTGGATGTCGAGGAAATCGACCTGCATATCAACTCAAACGGCGGCAACATCTTTGACGGAAACGCAATTTACAATACTCTGAAGTCTCACCCGGCCACGCTTAATGTATTTATAGACGGAGTGGCTGCCAGCATTGCATCTGTGATCGCCATGGCGGGCGATACCATAGAGATGCCGGAAAACGCCATGATGATGATCCATGATCCGCAGGGCATGGTCAGGGGAACGGCTATCGATATGATAAAAATGGCCGACAACCTGGACAAGCTCAAGGTCGGGATTGTGGCGGCATACCGGGACAAAACCGAAATGGATGACGCGGACATTTCAGAGCTGATGACCGATGAAACCTGGATGACCGCCAAGGAAGCCGTCAAGTGGGGATTCGCCGACAAGATGACCGAGCGGGTTGAGATTCAAAATAACTTTCAGGCGAACGCATTCAGTAATTTCAGAAACGTTCCCTCACACATTATGGATACGTTTATCGATGGTATACCCGCCGGGCAGTCAAGGCTCGGCACAACTATAAAGAAAAAGGAGAAAGAAATCATGGTAAAAAATCTTGAAACAAAACCGCCGGAGATCACGCTCGATCTTATCCGGTCGGACTATACGGATATCGCAACTGCCTTGACCGAAGAAGGCCGGATCGAAGGCGCGAAAGCAGAATCCAAAAGGGTCAAAGAAGTGTTTGCACACATGACCCCGGGCCATGAAAAACTGGTTCATGACCTGATGCTGGATGGAAAAACGACCGGGCCGGAAGCTGCCGGGCTTGTTTTAGCGGCATTACGGGAGGTCATGAACGATACAAACACAAACCTGGACCTGGACGCCCCGCCTCCGGTCAACCAGCCGGCGAATGATGGCCTTGGTGATCCTCCCGATACCAGCGCACCGCTTGAAGCTCGGTGCAAGGCCAAGTGGGACAAAGACGCCACATTGAGAGATGAATTCATGGACGATTTTGACACCTACCTGGCGGCTGAAAAAGCGATCGAGGCCGGGAACGTCAGGATCATCAACAGCAAAGAATAAGATATTAACCATTTTTTTATAAGGAGATTTGAATCATGGCAACATTAGCAGCGAATAGCGCTAGAGATTATGAACTGGGGGACCGGAACGAATTCCCCATGATCACCACCGATATTATTTATGAAGGGGCAGCCGTCGGATTGGTGATTGCGTCAGGCCACGCCAGGCCGTTGACGAGTGTGGACAAGTTTGTAGGCTTTGCCGAAAAAAAGGCGGATAACTCCGCTGGGGCTGCAGCGGCGATTAACGTGAGAGTCGTCAAAAAGGGCATGATAAAACTGGCGGTTACCGGAGCAGTGATCACGGACGTGAACCAGCCGGTTTATGCCACGGATGACAATGCGTTTGGGTTTCTAAAGGCTTCCGGTGTGTTTATCGGATTTGTGCGGCGGTTTGTTGCGTCAGGCTATGGAATTGTAGAATTCAACGCCGGCGTTTTGGCAGACCCGTTTGAGGGGCTTGTAGCTGAAACCCTTGACGACAACAAAACCCTGGACGCCCTGGATTCTGGCAAATTATTCCAGGTCACGGTCGATGCAAAGGTGATCACGCTGCCTGCAGTTGCGAAGATGGATTTCTGGATCGCCAATGCCGCAGCCTACGGCGTGTCAATTATCACGATTGCGTCCGATGCAAACGATAATTTCCAGGCCAGGGACTTAACAGCCACCGATGACAAGGATCTGATCAACACCAAGGCGACGGCCAACCGGGGGGATTTGGCCCATGTTGCGTATGGCGACGCCACCGGATGGACAGTAAAGGAGCTGGTCGGAACGTGGACGAAAGAATAAGGAGATTCTAAATAACTAAAAAAATATAGGAGATAAAGAAAATGGGAATCGATAAATTAACCGAAAGGCAAATAATCGGCACCTTTTATAAGGCGCTGTCTCAGGATATCGGGGCAAGCTGGATCGATGGCGTGTCCAATTATTTCGCATCCGACCAGGCGTCTGAGGAGTACGCATGGCTCGGCATGTCGCCGGCGATGCGGGAATGGGTCGGTGGCAGAAACGCCAAAGGGTTTAGGGAAAGCTCTTTGACGATTATCAATAAACATTACGAAGCCACGCTGGAAATTTTGGTCAAGGATCTCAGGCGGGATAAATCCGGCCAGGCCCTTGTCCGAATCGCAGAGATGGCCCGGCGGACAAACGCCCACTGGACCGGCCTGCTGTCGACGCTGATCGCGGCCGGTGAAACCGGCGTTTGCTATGACGCGCAGTATTTCTTTGACACCGATCACAGCGAGGGCGATTCCGGCACACAGGATAACGACATCACGGTGGACATTTCCGCGATGCCTGCCGCCACCACCGGAACCACCACGGCTCCATCGGTCGAGGAGATGCAGTTTACCATTATGAAGGGAATCGAGGCAATTCTCGGATTCAAAGACGACCAGGGCGAACCGATGAACGAGGATGCCAACGCATTTTTGGTCATGGTCCCAATGTCGCTGATGCACATTGCGCTGCAGGCGGTGGCAACGCCGATGCAGGTCGGGTCCGCGCAATCGGCCTTGTCAGAAATGAAAAGGGACTTTTCCATTCGAGTCGTAGCGAACCCGCGCTTCACATCATGGACCGACCGCTTTCCGATTTTCCGAACCGATTCACAGATTAAGTCTTTGATCCGGCAGGAGGAAGTAGCGGTGCAATTGAAAGTCAAGGGCTACGGATCCGAGTTTGAGTTCGACAATGACGCCCATCAGTACGGCGTGGATACCTGGCGGAACGTGGCTTATGGGTATTGGCAGAATTCCTGCCTCGTAACCATGACCTAAAAGCGCCACAGCGGCGATTACGGAAGGGAGGCATAATGAAACAGTACAAAACGCTGAAAACCGTGGAGCTGTTTGCAGGTCAGATCGGGCTATCCGATGAGCAGGCAGCGCCCAGGGCCGACCGGTTAAAGGCGATCGAAAAAGGCGTGTATGAAATCATAGCCCCGGTGCAGTTCAAGGCCGGGGAGGTGATCGGATTAGAGGATGCGCCAGGCAAGCACATGAGCAAAGACGGAAAGACAATCGTCAAAACCGGACGGACCTCAATAAGTAAAGTCATTTTGGCAAAGCTGGAATTGATCAAGGCTGCTAAAAAATGACCCTGGCAGAACAGATACTGGCCGACGATTCGATATTTTATAATACCGATGAGTTTGCCGAGGTTATTACTTATGCTGGGGTCGGTATCGATGCTCATGTCGAATATGGCGAAAAGATCGAAAGCCCGGATGGGAGCATTTATTATACGGCGGTGCTTACGGCTAAGATTGCCGATGTGCCGACAGCGACCTATCGCGATGTGGTCGTCATCGACAGTGTCACTTGGTATGTTTCGCACGAAGAGTCAACCAGGCGCAATCAATACGATAATGAAATAGCGTTATCTCGGGATGAACGGCCGAAATTATGATTAGCATGGTTGTGAAAAACCTACAGCAGTTCAAGCGGGCGCTGGAAAAAGAGGAGAAACGAACGGCCAAAGCGTCGGTCACGGCGACTCGGGTCGAGGCGTTCCGCCTTTTTAAGGAGTTGGCAAGGGAGATCAAGGCCGGTGCTCCGGGCGGCAGGCGGTTTGAACCGCTCCGAGAGATCACCAAAGGGCCGAAAACCCGGCGCAAGCCGTTTACGGGACTAGCCAGTACCAGCCGCGCGGGCGGTGCAGGCGCAATGGGAATCACAAGGGGTATCGTGCCGGTCCGGTATGGTTTTGCTAAGACCGGGAAACACACGGTTGTATCCATAGGTTTTACGGAAAAAGGTAAGGGGAACCTGTCTGCAAGTTGGAAAAAAATAATGAGACAGGCCCAAAAGGGCGTCCGCAAGTTGATCAGTGAAGATATGCGTAAGGGGATGATCCAAGCCGGGGCAAAACTTACCGCCCGGACAAAGCGGCGAAAATTTTACTTTCTAAAAAAATCCACCACGCACTTTAAGACACCGGCCCGGCTAATCATCGATCCGTTTTGGAGCAGACATCAGCGGGAGGCGTTTCGGAACATAAATCGGAACTTTGAGCGGAAAATGAAGGGTGAGCGGATATGAACATGGACACGCTGTGCGATACGCTTTCTGGGGCGATCCATGATGATTCGACATTGCAGACTTGGTGCACGGCCAATTTTGGCCGGAATCATAAGGTTTATTATGGATATGACCCTCGGAAGCCGCCGGATGAGGGCGAATATCCGTTGGTTTCGCTTCGGCCGCTGCAAAAAGTATCCGGGTACGATTTGGAGAGACAGGATCATGTAGTGATGGTCACCTGCGGAATTTATGATGATGACCTGGAAACGGGAGTCAAGACAAATGAGGTCAAATATGAGTCAATGGGGTTTATCGGGCAGATGACCGTTCTGGTCGTCGATGCTGTGCAAGCTGCAAGTTTGTCCGGGCTTTTCATTACCAAGGTGGTCGAAGATTATAATACTATCGAGTTTTTCCCCTTTTTGATTTGCGACCTTACGATTACAATAAGCAAAGAATACGCGCAGGGGGATGACCCACTGACATAAGGAGCTATTATGAAAGCATACAGAGGTATTTTTAAAATTGAGTGCTCGAGGGGTGCGAAACCTTGCCCGAATAAATTGGCTGATAACATGCGCCCGGGCTGTATTGATTGCGACATGGGCGAGATGACTGTGCTCAACTTAAAGGGCGATGGCATCCATAAGAAAAAGAAAAAGGCGATCGTAAAGAGCAAGAAATAATTTAAAAACCGGGTTCAGCTGGCGACCGACGGGTTAAGAGCTGAAGTAAAGAATCGAAAGGGGCCAATGCAGTGGCTGCATTCACTGTATTTTGGCCCCTTTCTTTTTGCCCATAAAAAGAAACAAGGAGAATAAATCATGGCTTATAACACCGCACCATTTCACGGCAAAGTCTGCCGTACAGAAAAAAACGATGTGGCGATGGATTTTATGGAAAGCTGGAGTATCAACGTGACCACGGCTATGGCTGGAGCTTCTCGCCAAGGCCAGCAATGGGACGAAGCGCTTCCAGGAATGACGGGTTGGACCGGGAGTTTTTCGGGCATGGTAGTGTTGGGTAATACCGAGCAGAAAGCGTTTGTGGACAATATTATCACAGCAATACCGGGAGTAAAACTAACCGATGTGAAATTTTTGCTTGATGGCTCAACCAATGCGTATACCGGCAACATCTATATCAACAGCTATTCGCTAGCGCCAAGCCTGACCGATGTGGTCAAGCATACTTTTAACTTTCAGGGTGACGGAGCGCTGTCAGTAACCGCTGCTGCATAAAATAAGGGGGTGATGATATGGCAAGTCCGTCAGTACCCACACATGGGAAGTTAGGAGCTTTGTATCGATTGCGGCCGAACGGGTTTTTGGGTGTCGGTCTGAACGATGTAACCTGGGGAACGGCTGCAACCAATGCGGCAACCGCATACTATGAAGTGGAGATCATGACCGAAGGAGCGCCAGACAAGTACAAGTGGCGAAAAAACGGCGGCGCATGGGATGACAATACAGGGGCCGGATATTCAATAACGGGCGCGGCGCAAACATTGGATGAGGCGCAGACGATCACCTTTGCGGCTACTACAGGGCACACCCTGGCCGATAAATGGGTAATCGGGAACCTCAAGGATGAGGCGACAACCGAATCTGGCGCGGATGCTCAGATAACCGCTGCCGGGAATCGAATCCTTAACCCGAACGCACCACCGACTTTCACCGATGATGGCTCGGCAAACGTCCTGATCACTAATTACACAATCGGCCAGGCTACGTTCGATGCAAATGTAGGCATTGTCGATGTGGACGGTAACAACGGATATATACCGGCGGTAGCCTTGGAGCAGGTCGGTTATTTGATCGACTGGAATTTCAATGTCGCGCTTGCAATGGCGGATGCCAGCAGGATGGGGCAAAAGTGGAGTGAAGCCCTCCCCGGCATGGCCAATGCCAACGGTGGAGCAACCGGGTATTTCATCGGTGGGAAAACGCCTTTTGAGGTTTTTCCACTTACCCAGAAATATCATTTTCTAAAACTCTTCAGCTATGACCCGGACGATGACGGGACCGGCGATCATTTCCTGGCGTGGGTCACGTTCACGAATTGGTCTTTGGCGCCCACCCTCAACGAGGTTGTAAAGGAGAACATTAACTTTCAAGTGTTTGGAATCCCGTCACGTATAGAAAACACTTAACGGAAATGGAAAAGGAGGTACGACAATGCAAGTAGACATCGGATCTTTGTCCTATGACTATCAATGGTATGACAAAAAAACAGACCCTGACAATTGGCTGCCAGAGCTTGAGGACGCCCGGCTATATATACGCCCTTATCCTACGTCAAAGGGGAATTGGACGTTTAGGGAAGCGGGCGTAGTGCTTTCGGGAGAAGAGCAGCTCAAAGTATTTATGTACTGCCTCGGGAGATGGGAGCAAATCGATGACGCCGACGGAAAGCCCCTGGTCTTCAATGACAAGGTGAAGAAAATGATTTTTGATTTGGCGAAGGCCGACTCAAAGATAGGCGCTATTTCCACATACACAATGAAGAAATCGAGGCAGTTTGAAAAACAAAAGGATGATGAATTAAAAAACTAAGTGAGTGGCTGCAGTGGCATTTGGGAGATGCCCAGATCGATTGCGCCACATGTCGCCGGATGCAAGCTGATGGCTTTAGGGATATACAGTGCCGGGGGATTGAGACCGTGGGGAGGTGCCCGTCAGGGGACCGCCCGTACCTATCAAAAAATAATTGGGAGTTCTGGTCCCTGTTCTCCCGGATACTTCCCGGCTTTATCGATGGTTTCGGCGGGTTTAGCTTCCAAGCCATCGAGTTTCAGTTCAATAACTACCAGGTCAAAACAATGCAAAGACCGATCCTAATGGATAAGTGTTTGGTTTTTATCGAAGTGCTCACGGAGAAGCGCAAAAAAAAGCAGGAGCAAAGTGGCGAATCTCAAAGTTGATCTAATTGTCGACGATAAGGGAACGGCTGTTTTCAAAAAGTTCGGCAAACACACCGATACCTCGATGAAAAAGGCTGCGATATCGGTTAAAAACGCCGGTGCGAAGATGAAAAAAGGTCTCCTGGCTGTCGGGATAGCTGCTGCCGGATTGACCGCTGCTTTCTATGGGGTCACCCGGGTTGCCATGAAATTTGTCGATGCGGCGAATCTGCAAGAAGAGGCTGAAGCCAATCTCAAAGCGGTTTTGGAAGCAACCGGCCATGCGGCGGGGTATAATTTTGAGCAGATGACAAAGATGGCTCGGGGTTTTCAGGAGGTTACCAGATACGGCGACGAAACCGTTATAGCGGGGCAAGCCATTCTTGCGACGTTTAAGAATATTAGAGGGGAAGCATTCGAAGCGACTACTCGCGCCGTATTAGACATGGCGACTGTTATGAAGAAAGCGGACCTCAAAGATACTTTTTTGCAGATTGGAAAAGCGTTAAACGACCCGATTGCCAACATGGGCGCCCTGGGGCGGGCCGGCGTTCAATTCACAAAGGAGCAAAAAGCCTTGATCAAGACCCTTTGGGAATCAGGACAGCGAATGGAAGCCCAAAACGTTCTGCTTGGTGAACTGCAATCACAGTTCGGCGGCGCGGCATCGGCCGCAAGGGACACATTTGGCTTTGCCATAGATCAGGCCAAAAACGCAACCGGCGACCTGTATGAGGAGATTGGTTTTCTAATTACCAAAAACAAAGAATTGGTCAACACCATTCACGGAGTGACCGACCAGATCGTTGAATGGTCGAAATATATAGCTGCGAACAGAGAAGAGGTTAACAAGTGGATCAATGAAACGATTGTTGAGTCGCTCGATAAGCTCGAAGCCATGGCTAAGGCTGTCTTGAAGGTCGCCAGCGCCCTTATCACTTTTCATGGCTGGACGGTCGAGGCCCGGCTGGGATGGTATAAATTTATCGGTCTCGCAGATGATGGCGTAACATCTCTGGAGGAAGTCGGGAAAGCGCTTGAAAGTCCGGCCTGGGCGCAAGGCGTTGACTATATAAAAATCACATCCAACAGCCTGGGCAAGCTCGCTGAAGCAGCCGGAAAAGTAGCGCCGAAGATCAAGGAAATCCCCCTTGCCCTTGAAGATGTCCGAGACTTGGCCGCACAATACGCTGATTTTGGGGATACGTTCGAACAATTATCTGCTTATGTAGTGCAGGCTGAAATCGATTGGCAAAAATGGATGGAGACATACCAAGCGACAACTCAGGACGCGACTAAGGAAATCAAAACCTTTTTCGATGGCCTCAAAGACGGCTGGAACGAATCGCTCGAGGCCCAGGAGCGGTGGTATAACGAGGGGCGTTACCTGGTCGATGCCTGGATCCAGTCTTTGGAATACGCGGTAGGTGACACGCTCTACGATATTTTTACCGGCAACTTTGACGACATCAGTGACGTTTGGCAATCGATGCTTAAATCCATGCTGGCTGCATTTACCGACTTTCTGGGTATGCTCGTGGTCGAGTGGGCGAAGCTTAAATTTGCCAAGATGGTGTTGCCTTTTTCTCTGCCGGCACTCAGCCTGCCAGGTGGAGGCGCCGCCGCCGCTGCCACCGGTACAGGTGCCGCTTCTGTTGCTGCCGCCGCTGCGAAAGCCCTTCCCGTAGTGGCGATTGCTGCCATCGCCGTAAAAGTTTTTTCTGAACTCTTTAAAAATAAGCCTTTTAGCGAAGGGCCGAGCGCCATGGAAAAGCTCCGGGATTACGAATCGGGCAAACTGGCCCTTACGCCGGAAGAGTACGAACTCCTGAAAGGGGCGCACATTGAACATATGGGCCGACAAATGGCAGACAGCATGGGCATGGCGATTGACCGGTTTGATTCTGGCATGGATATTGTGCTGCAAAACCTTTCCAAGTATTTTGAGACATTACCCAAAGATACGGCTGACACGCTGGCAGAGCGGTTCGGCGACCTACAGGTCAGCGATGCATACAAGGATATGATCGAAACCTACACCAAAGCGGCCAAGGAAGGCTTTGACAGTCTGTATGCGTTTGATTTGGGGGTTGATGAAAAATATCTGAATGAGATTGCATCGTCCATTCATTCAACTATGGGCGATAAGCTCGCAGCTTTGGGCCTGGTCGCAACCGAGAGCGGGTGGGAATCAACCGTAGTGCTGGATTTCGTAACTCGGATGGCTGAAAACGAGTCGATGCGGATCGAGGATAAACTGGACGCTCTGGGATTCGTAGCGACATCAACCGGATGGGAGAGCCCGGCGACAATCAAGATGCTGGCCGAGCTGTCCGATGAAGGACTTGCCTGGACATCGGTTAAAGAAATGCTGGCGCTGTTCGGAGTGGATGAAGAAATGATTTTGAGGATCAGGGCCGAGTACCTCGAGGGGAAAATCGGTCTGGATCTTGAAGCGTTCACCAAGTTATTGAGCGGCGCCGGTATCGATGCGGAGTCTATTGTCCGGATCAAGACGCAGTTTGAAAACCGCGAAGGCGAAATGACCTGGGAAGATTTGATGAAGATGCTGGAAAAGATGGGCATCGGTGACGAATTGATCAACAAACTTTTCGGGGAAATCAACCCATCTGATGAACTGCAGGAATTAGCCGATGAAGGGGTGCGGCCATCTGATGATTTGTGGGAAATCTATAAAAACGGAATACCGGTCAATATACCTAAGTTTCCGGGCAGACAGCATGGGGGAGATGTG
>SDBV01007534.1_pt1 | contig 14867 bp, 14 predicted proteins | sample 2277081 | NCBI WGS metagenome assembly SDBV01 (sample SAMN10402039, study PRJNA504765) | marine sediment metagenome | isolation source: marine sediment core GS10_PC15, 223 cmbsf | place: Arctic Ocean: Southern Knipovich Ridge | collected 2010
AGAAGTCGTGTCGTGGAAAATAAAAAAGCCGCTGTCATCGGAGCCGTAGTTGCAGGTTTTGTTATCGGCGGCGGTATTGCAGCTATCGGTGGCGCTCTTTTCAGGGGCGGCGGAGACTAGGGGAGTAGATCTAGATATTGATGTCGCAGTTCTCGATCTCAGCCAGAACTGTCGTGAAGATCCTCCTGGTCATCCTCTCGTTTTATATCGCGATCCAGTTAATCGCTGCTACCAAAACCGTGTGGATATGGGTTGCTGTCTCAATTTTTCTAGCACTGGCAATGGCACGACCTGTCAACCTGCTGCATAAGCGCAAGGTGCCGCGCTCGCTGGCAATTCTGATCGTATACATTGGGATGTTCGCTGCGATATTCGGTGTGGGCCTACTTGTGGTACCGCCGATCGCCAACCAGGTTCAAGAGCTTGCGGAAGATGCTCCGGCGTATATTGAGGATCTCACAGAGAAGAACAAAAGGTTTGCAGAGTACGACGAGCGATATCACATAAGCGAAAAGCTGACCGAGCAGCTTGAGGACCTACCTAATCGGCTCGGGGACGCAGCCGGTGCCTTACAGGACGTTACGGTCACGGCATTTCAACGGATTCTTGCCGTGGTGACGATTCTGGTGTTGACGTTCTTCTTGGTGAAAGACGGTGGTAGATGGTGGCGCGCCTTCTTGGAGATGCAACCACCAAAACGAGCGGAACGCATGCGTTACATCGGGGACGATATCTACAAGGCTGTGGGGGGGTACGTGACTGGCAACCTTGTCATCAGCGTGATCGCCGGCTTCATTACCTGGGTCACCTTGGAACTTTTAAACGTCCCCTTCGCCGTTCCATTAGCGGTGATGATGGCTTTTCTCGATCTGATCCCGATGATCGGGGCAACTATCGGCGGAGTCATAATCGGGATCATCACAGCGTTCGTTGATTTCCCGACTGCACTGATCGTCTGGGTGATCGTGTTGGTCGTATATCAACAGATCGAAAACCACATCGTCCAGCCTCAGATCTACAAGCACGCTGTCGATCTCCACCCGCTGGTCGTCATCATCGCGATTCTGATCGGTGGCATGCTGCTCGGCGTGCTGGGTGCACTTCTTGCGATACCGGCTGCAGCTGCGATTCAGCTGATCATCAAGGACCTTTGGGCCCACCGCGAAGAATCTGAGCTGCTTTCTTCTTCGGCAGGTAAGACAAAGCCGGCAGAAGACTCTTAGAGCGGTTTTAGTAGTTTCGACTCGACGCTGCCGAAGCCGAGCAGGCCTGGTCCAATATGGGTGCCGACCACGGGACCGACCTCGGATACGAAAATCGGGTCGCAGCCCATAATCTTGCCTACCTCGGTGACCAGACCTTCTACGGCATCCGGTGCTTGAATGTGTTGTGCCACCCAAGCCTCAGCGCCGCTTTCTTTGCGCTGCTTGGCGAAGTCAAGCAGTCTTTCAAACGCTCTTTTGCTTGTGCGAACTCGCTCAACTGGCGTAACCTCGTTTTCAAATGTCAGTATCGGCTTGATCTTCAAGGTAGTTCCGATCCATGCGGATGCTGTGCCTATGCGGCCACCGCGCCTCAGGTATTCAAGCGTGTCTACCGCGAACCACAACTTCAGGCTCTCGCGTGTCTTCATCACGCCTTTCTCAACTTCTTTCAAACTGGCGCCGTTTTGCGCGATCTTGGACGCGACGAGAGCCAACATCCCCAGTCCTGCACCTGCTGAGTTGGAGTCGATCACAGCTATCCGGTCGCTCGAGATGCCCTCCTTTTCAAGCTGCGCTATTGCTTTGAGCGCGCTCTCGCAGGTTCCCGATATCCCCCCTGAGATATGAACTGAGGCGATCTCGTGGCCCTCTTCAAGCAGTGGGCTGTAGGTCTCAATGAAGTCACCGACGGAAGGTTGAGATGTGGTTGGCATCTCATCCGCCACCTTCAAATCCTGGTAGAACTTATCGAGGTTGATATCAGACTCTCTGTCACTTCGCTCACCACGGTTTACATACAGGCTGATCCTCTCGATCCCCTGCTTAAGGAGTATCTCATCCGGCAGATATGCAGTTGTGTCGGTGACTATGGCGACGCTCATCGGCGGTGCAGCTTAACAGATGGAATAGAATTCACGCTGTGGCAAAAACACTTCTCACGGGCGGTACGGGGTTTATTGGCTCCAAGATCGCTCAGAAGCTAGCGACTCGTGGCGACGATCTCAAGCTGACCGTTCGCAAAGACTCAGATACCTCCGTCTTAAATGGCATCGAGTTTGAAAAGGTGGCCGCCGACATTTTGGACCGTCGAGCCATACGCAGGGCGATGAAGGGAGTCGACAAGGTCTTTCACGTAGCAGCACAGGTCGATTTCCGAGCGAGCGCGGAAGATCTCTTCGAGATCAACGTTACAGGCACTCGTAACGTCCTGAGCGAAGCTCTACGAGCCGGTGTTGAACGAGTTATCTACACCTCGAGCGCTGCTGCGGTTGGACCGGCGAAGCCCCGATCCACAACCGACGAGAAGAACCTTTTCACAGTGGGTAGGCTGGGAATTCCGTACGTGAACTCAAAGCGTGAAGCCGAGATAGAGGCACTGAGGCTCGCCGCCCAAGGCCTCCCGGTTGTTATCGTCAACCCAACTTACGTCTTGGGTTCCGGCGACCTAAGCAACAGCTCGACCCAGTTGGTTGAGCACTTTCTCAAGCGCAAGATCCCAGCATATGTGGACGGTGGAACGAACATAGTCGATGTCGACGATGTTGCGGTTGGGCACCTTCAAGCAGATAAGAAGGGGAAAGTAGGCGAGCGGTACATTCTTGGTAATAAAAACTACACGCATGACAGGCTGTTCGCGGAGCTGTCAAGGCTATCGGGGGTCGAACCGCCTGCAGTGAAACTGCCGTACGAAGTCGCGATACGTTTGGCACAGGCTGCGCGAGCAGCTTCCGTGCCAACCTTGATGACGCCTGATCTAATAAAAGTCGCTGGGCTTTGGTGGACATACAAAATAACTAAAGCAAAGCGAGAGCTTGGGTATAGCCATGGCGATCCATCGCTCACCCTTCAAAATACGATCGAGTGGTACCTAGAACTGAGCAGGGACGGTATGGGCCGCCGCAGAAGGCAGCCGCTGCCCTTGAAACTACTTGGCCGAACGATCAGATTCAACAACAGAATGTTGCGCGAGGTTGGAAACATCGTGGGGCTCGACAACTGATGGTTGATGGGAGTAACGGTGGAGGTAGGCGTACCGCAGTGATACTTGGTGGTGGCGCCTCGAGGGGCGCATACCAGGTTGGTTGTCTTAAGCGACTGGAAGAGGAGGGAATCAAACCGGATCTGATGATCGGTTCTTCGATCGGAGTGATCAACTCGTTGTTATGGGCAACCGGTGGCGCTGATCATGCGTGGGGATTCTGGTCCAAGGCGCTTTCGATACCACGACTGTTCGATCTGTCGCTTCGCACAAACCCGATCACATCGAACGCGATCTTCTCAATGGACCGTTTCACAAGGTATGTCGAGGCGGAAGTTGATTTCGAAAAGTGTTTCAGCAGCGATGTTGAATTGACGTACGTGCTTGCAAATATGTCAGAGGGTCACGAAGAGATGAGAGGCAACCGTACCGAGTCGGACTTGGAGCGCTTTAGAAAGGTGACTCGGATAGGCTACTCGGTTCCAGTGCTCCACCCACTGATAGAGATGGACGGAGACCAGTATGCGGACGGTGGGTTTCTTTGGAACGTGCCCTTCGAGTATGCAGAGGACTGGAATGCGACCGACATCTATGTACTGTCGGTAGTCCCGAGCAAGCTGAAAAGAGCGGATAATCTGCGTCTACTCCCGCAGGTTGCGCTGCGCATGTACGAGATCTTTTGGCGAACGTTCGGAAACTCGTCGCATCTGGAAAAGAATATAGAGGACGGTAAATATCAGGATATAAACGTCACAGTATTAGAGCCCAGTCCCGATCTGGGTATGTTCGATCCGTTAAAGATGCTGCACGCTCATCCGTCGAAGAGCAAGAAGTTTCTTTGGAGCGGTTACCGCGACACCGAGCAGGCCTTGCACGGTGTTGGCGATGGAAGAAGCGGGCGAGCACGGAGGACCGTCCCAGAGTGAGCGTAACGCTCTTTCGCTGCAGGACGTCGACCAACTACCTCTGTGCTTGTGGAAAGACAGCTCGTGCGCTTGATTCGCTCGGAATCAGCTACGAAACCGTACGTGTGCCGTTTAGAAAAAGCGAGCGTCCAGATATTGAAAAACTTACCGGCCAGAAGTTGGTCCCGGTCTTGGTTGATGGTGACGAGGTCATACACGACTCCAAACGCATTGTCGAATATTTGAAGTCACGCGGATCTCGCACCGAGTCAGAAGATACGCCCAAATAAGGCTTTTAATGCGGCACGGTATAATTTATAAAGAAATCCACCTAATAGACAGGATTTGTAGATGATCACGATAACCGAGAAAGCAGCAGAGAAGGTAAAGGAGTTCCTCGAAGCTCAAGGGGAGTCCGAGAACAACGCGTTGAGGGTGGCCATCAAGGGAGGTGGGTGCTCCGGCTTTCAGTACTCGCTTACTTTTGACCATAAAAATGAAGACGACGAGGTGGTCGAAGCTAGAGATATCCAAATGCTCGTTGACAAAGTTTCAAAAGAGTTCGTTGAAGGTTCCGAAATCGACTACGTAGAGAGTCTGCAGGGCGCCGGATTTTCCGTTAACAACCCAAATGTTGTTGGCACCTGTGGTTGCGGCCAGTCGTTCCAGACTAAGAGCGATGCCGAAGCGGCTGCCGCAGTGTAGAGCGGCGCTTGTTAGGCCTTTAGCCGCTAGGCACACCGACGTTTGACGAGTACTTGGGCTGGATCTTGGTCTCCGGCCTTATGTGGTGTACCGCTTGGGCGACAGCGATGGCGGCCTCGGAAAAGCCGGTTGCGATCAGCTTTAGCTTGCCGTCGAAGGTAGTGATATCGCCGCAGGCCCAGATGGCGTCGAGGTTGGTCTCCATCAGGTGGTTTATCTTGATCGCATTTTTTTCGATATCGAGACCCCAGTCGTTCATCGGGCCGAGATGGGTCTTGAAGCCGAGCTGCAACAGCAGTGCGTCGCAATCTATCGTCTCCTCTAGCTCCCCTTCGTCGCCGCCCTTGGCCACAATGTGCTGAATATGCCCGTCGCCACTCACGTCGCTGACTTGGAAAGGGGTGAGCACATTTATCTTTCCGGAATCTCCTGCCTCCTTGATCTGTGCTGCCGTTCCCTCGTGTGCTCTGAACTGGTTTCGTCTGTGAATCAAGGTTATCGCCGATGCCGTGTCGAGCAGATTTAGTGCCCAATCGCATGCCGAGTCACCACCACCGATGATCACCACGCGCTTGTCTGAAAATACAGATTTCTCTGACACTATGTAGTGAAGCCCACGGTCTTCCCACGGATCCAGGTCGACTCCCGGCAGCTTCTTTGGCTCGAAAGCACCGTGGCCGCCTGCAATGACGAGCGCGCGCGACAAGAGATCGCCGCGGTTGGTTGTCAGGCGGACGACCTTCTTCTCCTTGTCGTCGGGATCGTCCTCGTAAGCGATTGACTGCGCCGTGGTATCTAGATGCACAGGGACGTCGAACTGTCCGATCGATTGCTGCCTTAGAAGCTCGATCAGGTCTTGACCGAGAACTTGTGGATGCCCGACAACATCGAAGATCTGCTTCTCGGGATAGAGCGTCGTTACCTGCCCGCCGATAACCGGCAGTGATTCTACGATCCTCACACTTGTCTCACGCATCCCTGCCCAGAAGGACGTTGCCAACCCGACCGGACCGGCGCCGATGACCGTGATGTCGCGGATCTCCTTTAAATCGGCTTCAATAGTTGCCGGATCCGTGCTTTTCCCAATATTTTTCGCTGCAGACATACCGACCTCGCTTGCAATCTATCTAAGGACTCTGAAACTAAATATCTGCGGTGCATATCGACCGCAGCCCGAGAGATAAGCATTATAACGTTCACTGCGTATGCCCAGACATGGATATAGTCGCATCGTTGTCTTTAAGTCTTATAAAGCTATGTGTGGTCCTCTCGGCAATAGCCGTATCGGCGTCTTCGGTCGGGACGGCCCCGGCTGCTGCGAGTGAAGGCAATTCCCACGACGATCCGGGTGCTGTCGTTGCATTCATTCCCAATCGCCCTGGCGATTTAAAGCTGCTCGATGAAGCCCGTTCGCTGGGGGGCTTCGCGATAGGGCTTGCAAGCCCGTCGATCGGTCGCGACGTGCCAGCAGTCCAGACATACCTGGACTTGGGACAGGGGGCGAGCGTCAACTACACGTTGTATGGCCCACTACCGACCAATCCGGCCCAGTTCATGCGATTTGGTAGGGGAATCAAGTCAGCCACCTTTGCAGCTTTAAAGAAGAGGGCGGAAGACGTGCCGGCAACGATTAGGCCCGGTCTACTTGCCTCGACACTCAAGCGATCCGGAATAAAGGTTGCCTACGCATACTCTTCAGACGCAGTCAACGGTGCCCGTGGAACACCGCAGGCGCTCGCCGCGATGGACAGGGGGGGAGTGGTACGGGAGGTCGGCAGGGTGAGCGAGATCCGAAGCCTTCTGCAACGTAACCGGACGGTGATCGCTTGGTTGCCTGCCGATCAAGTAAAAACGCTTTCCGGGCTGGTTGCAGAGGACGATCTGCTTGTACTCATTGGCGTGCCGCAATCAACTGAAAATCGCAACCATATGCTCCCCGTTGCGGTCCGCGGACTGTCGAGTGATGGGACGCTTTCATCGGCAACGACAAGGACTAAAGGCCTAATCACGATCCCTGACATTGCGGCCAACATCATCGACCGATTCGCGATAGATAAACCGGATGTGTTTCAGGGCGCAAAATTCGAGCTTGATCCTGCCGAGAGCGTTGACACGCTTGAGGAGTTGGACGGCCGATTGTCGGTGATCGAAGCTCGACGACTGCCTGCACTTGCCATACTGATCGGCGCCGCTTTGCTGATGGTCTCTCTGCTTTTCATCGTACTCGGACGAAGAGGCTTGTGGCTCGGCATCCGCATCGCTGCGCTCGCTCTTTTCTGGCTGCCGCTGGTGCTTCTGCTGGTCGCAGCGATGAATCTGTCAGCGGGTTGGGAGTATGCGCTCAACGTGTGTGTGGCGCTGGTGCTCTCTATCGTATCCGTGCTTTTGCTACCGGTTCGAGTCGCGCCTATCGTCGCGATCGGCGTCAGCTTGGCGGCAATCGTTATCGACCTGACACTCGGCTCGCAGCTGATCCAGGTTTCGCTTCTGGGACCAAATCCTGTTTTCGGTGCCAGATTCTTCGGCATAGGAAATGAACTGGCGGGACTTTTAGCAGCGTCGTTCCTTCTCGGGGCGGGGCTGACGGTCGACGTTGCAGGTACAAAAAATCGCTCACTTGCCATTCTAATAATGGGAGGAGTCTTTGCATTCATTTTGGGTTGGACGCATCTGGGAGCCGATGTAGGTGGTGTAGTTGTTGTCGTTATGGGATCGGTAGTTGCTGCCGTCCTGATAGCCGAGAAAAAGCTGAGTGGGCGTTGGGTACTTCTGGCAGTAGCCGCTGCCGCTCTAGTTCTAGCGGTTGTGGTTGCTGCGGATCTGATCACAGGTGGCGGTTCGCACCTGACTGAGCAGTTAACGGGCTCGAGTGGGGTTGGAGGTGTCGGCTTGACGATCACCAGGCGCTTGGAGCTTGCATACAGGTCTCTCACCGATCCGGTGGTCCTCATCCTCACAGTTGTTGCGTTTGCACTTCTAGCGGTCGGATTTAAGCAGCGCAAGGCGTTACTGCAACCGTTGAAAGATCACAGATGGGCTGGTACAAGAGCTGGTATCGCTGCTGCGCTCGTCGCGACTGTCGTCGGTTTCTTTATTAACGATTCAGGACCTATTCTGCTTTTTGGCGGCGCCGCCGAGATAGTTTTATTCATAGGGTATATCTGGGCTACGCCGAATCAGTGGAATCAAGAAAAGGGTTTGCGGGCGCCGTGATCTGTACCATGCAGTCATATAAGTTTCGAATGGAGTTTGGTACGTGCGTATAGCTTTCGTTTCTCCATACAGCTGGACATTTCCCGGTGGGGTGAACAGGCACATAGAGGAGCTCTCCGAGGCTCTGGAGGTCAAGGGCCATGAGACCCGGATCTTCGCACCCTGGGATCCGGACGATCGCATTACAAAGCTCACGCACCGTCGCAGGGCGACGCGACGTGAACGTCCAAGCAAACTCATCCCATTAGGTAGAACGGTGGGGATCCCGATGAACGGGGCGGTTTCTAATATCTCCGTCTTCCCGCGCTCTTCAGCTGTCTTGAGAAACAGCCTCCGCGAAGGCTACGACGTTGTGCACATCCATGAGCCGATCGCTCCGGTGGCTTCTTGGGATGCGATGGCGCTTTCTAAGCTGCCGACTGTCGCAACATTCCACACCTACTCCAGTGGAGTCGTATCGAACACGGTCTCAAGGCTTCTCGGTGGCGGTCGCTTGATAAACAAGTTACACGGACGCATCGCCGTGTCCGAGGCGGCAAGATGGACCGGCAGGCGGTTCTTTGGCGGCGATTACCGTGTGGTCCCGAACGGAGTCGATCTATCGAACGTGCCCCGTGGTCCTAAGTCTTGTGCCGATCGCCTGCGAATTCTGTTCGTAGGTCGATCAGAAGAACGGAAGGGGCTGCCGGTACTGATAAGCGCGGTCAGTGCGCTGCGAGAGCATATGGCAACCGAGCTGACAGTGGTCGGATCGGAATCGAGCGAAGTAGACCCGTTGATTATGCACGGAGGATGCGACCCTGCGGATGTGCGCCTACTTGGCCGCTTGCCAGACGATCGACTTTGGCAAGAGCTTCACCGGGCGGATATCGTCTGCGCCCCTTCTTTAGGTGGAGAGAGCTTTGGAATGATTCTGATTGAGGCTCAGGCTGCAGGTACGGCTGTAGTCTGCTCAGACATAGCGGGCTATAGAGATGTCGTTGACGACGGTCGTGACGCAGTGCTTGTACCACCGGGAAAGCCTGCCGATTTGGCGCTTGCGCTGGAGTCGCTAGGCCTGAGCCCCGAACGGCGAAGAGCACTGGGTGAGGCTGGAAGAATAAGCGCACAGCGGTTCGACTGGTCACACGTTGCAGACCAGGTCACAGAAAGCTACGAGGATGCAATAGAGACACATGCTCGTGCGCAGTCCAAGGTCGGTCTATCCAAGCTATTCGAGCGTACTGGATTGAGACCGTCAGGCGGACAGGATCGAATTCCGGCGCGCAGGCTTCCCTCGCTCGATCCGGCTCCTGAAAGAAGCAGCCTCTGGTCGTTCGTTAGGCGGGCCGCGTTGGCAGTCACCATGCTCGGCGGTATTGCGCTTGCATTTCTCGCACTCAAGAAGATAGGCGTAGACAGTGTCGTTTCGGCATTTGTTCGTTCGAGCCCCAGCTGGGTTTTGTTGGCCGTTGCCTTGATGGCGCTCTCACCGCTTCTTCGTGCGAGTGCGTGGCAGAGAATCGTACGCGAGGCGATACCAGGCAAGATCGTGCGCTGGCGTGACATCTTGCGCGCCACGCTGATCGGGATTTTAATGTCCGCGACTTTGCCAGCTCGTCTTGGAGAGCCGTCCCGTGCGCTCGTTGTCGCGAGGAGGATCGGCCGGCCGCGCGAGAACCTTCCCGCAGTTATCGGCACCCTTGTGTCACAGACATTGCTGAACCTTCTCGCACTAGTGATACTGGCGGCAATGATGGTCTTTTCGATTGGTGTCATGCACAGGGTTGAGGAATCGCTGCTTTTAATCAGCTTGGCACCCGCAATTCTGGTCGGATCGATGATCGCTATGCCGGCGATACTCAGAAGTGGGTCTAAAAGCAAACATGGGCGTGTACGTAAGGTGATCAGCAAGATCCACGGTGCCATGGTCAAGGTCCGTGCCGGCCTGAATGTATTTCGCAAGCCCAAAGCCGGTCTGATTTCCGCGGGCTTCCAGCTCTCTGCTTGGGTGCTGCAGTGGCTTGCCTGCTACACGCTCTTTTTTGCGTTGGGCCTAGATGGACAGGTCGGGCTTGGCGCTGCAGCAGCGGTCCTGTTTGCGGTGAATGTAACGGCAGCAGTGCCGGCTACACCGAGCAACATAGGCGTGTTCCAGGCAGCTGTCGTGGCGGTCCTGGCCGGTGCGTACGGTGTAGATTGGGGCAGTGCGTTGGCCTACGGCATTGTGCTGCAGGCGGTAGAGCTAGTCACCGCCCTGGTGATGGGCATACCGGCGCTTATGGGCGAGGGCCTTTCTTGGCGCGATGTCCGGGCAAGGACATTTGCAGCAGCACCGGTGGAGCTGCCACGGCGTGAGAAGCAGGAGCCAGTGGCGGAAGAGATCTAAATGATCGCTTAAAGCTAGCCCTTCTCGTTTTTCTCGGCAAGTTTTTCAGCAAGCCTCTCCACTGCTTTCTGAGACGGGCCGCCGTTGCGGTTTGATGACAGTGAGAAAAAGTAAAAGAGCTTTCCCTTCTTCCAGGCAAAGACGTAGACAGGAATATTTGCTGCCTCTATCTTGTAGGAACGGGAGAAGTCACCTAGCTCGATATCGATCTTGTTGGGTTTCTTCCCAGCACGCTTGAACGTCTGCTCGACCATTTTCTTGGAAGCGTCACCGTCTTTCATCTCAGTGACCGATTCGATCAGTATCAGAATCCGAGCGTCGCCGGTCCGCGACTGATATCTACGGGCCGATCCACGGACAAACCCGTGGGATTTGAGCTGCCGCTTCAACTGTGTCGTCTGCCCGGCACTGTGAACGCCTGTCGCTTTAGCGAACTTGTTCAAGCCTGCATTCGAGGCGGACTCTCGCAACTTAGGCAACGTGCGTGGCAACTCAGAACGGTCGAGCAGCAAGCTGCTAAGCGAGCGAGGCGCATCTTCGTCACCGCAGCCAACAAGTGTTATTGCGAGCAGGGTGGCGGAGACTATGACGGCGCATGCTCCGAGTATGCTTGGTTTCCTGCGAGTTTTTCTCACGATATCGTCAATACTTCAAGGTTTCCTATAGTCTCCCTCCGAAACGAAAAGCCTTGCTTTACTGTACTAATGACGCTTTGAATAATGGCCATCTATGTGTGATCAAGTGAAGTATGGCTTGGAGCTCAGCTTGCCGACTGAAGGATCGAGTAGTTCTGTCCGGAATATATACGAACATATGTTCGTATATGAAAAGAGGGATAGAGCCAGCGCAGAAGAAAAAAGTTTGTGCAATGTCTGAGCGTAGTGGTATTGAATGGACCGAGTCAACTTGGAACCCTATAACTGGGTGTGACAAAGTCTCGCCTGGTTGTGCTCACTGTTACGCAGAAACCTTTGCTGAGCGCTGGCGAGGCATTCCAGGACACCCATATGAGCAGGGCTTTGACATGCGGCTCTGGCCGGAGCGACTAAATCATCCCTTACGCTGGAAGCGCCCCAGAATGATTTTTGTGAACTCAATGTCGGATCTTTTCCACGAGCGAGTTCCCGAGGCTTATATAGCTCAGGTATTTGAAGTCATGGCTAAAGCCGATCACCACATATTTCAGGTATTGACTAAAAGACAAGAACGTTTGGTCGAATTGGCTCCCAGGTTGCCATGGGTAAGGAATATCTGGATGGGGGTCAGCATAGAAAACCATCGCTTTGTAAATCGTGCGGATTATCTGCGCAAAGTTCCCGCGGTGGTTCGTTTCATCTCTGCAGAGCCATTGCTTGGATCACTGGATGACTTGGACCTAAAAGATATCGACTGGCTTATTGCAGGTGGCGAGTCCGGGCCTGGCAACAGACCCGTGAACATCGAGTGGCTCAGGAATTTAAGGGACAAATGCAGAAATGAAGATGTTGCCTATTTCTTTAAGCAGTGGGGTGGAGTTCGTCCTAAATCTGGGGGAAGAATTCTTGACGGGCAGGAGTGGAATGAGATGCCTGAACTACATGCTGAGGCGAAAGCTTGAAGAAAAACTAACAACTTTGTAATAACTTCCCTACCGATACCGAAGAAGCTTTAGAGTGCGACATCATCATGGATAACGATCAGATCGGTCTCTTCGATGGAGATGACTCCAACGGCTCAGACGATGTAAATGAGCAGCGCCCTTCGGTAGAAGAACCTAGATACGACAGTAAGGGGCTCCTTGTTCGGCCGGTGAAGCGGCATTCAGCCGATAAGGCACATTTGGTAAGTCGATACGCGAACACAGTCGGTAATGCAATGAAGAGTATATTTCCAAATCGATGGTGGGTAGAATTATTTGCTGGGCCGGGACGGTTACGTTTCAGTGGTGCCAATGAGGACTCCGATGGCTCGCCTCTCCAAGCTCTTGAAATCAATTATCCATTTTCTGGGTATATATTCGTGGATAGTGATAGAGAGTGTGTTGAATCATTAAGAAAGCGCACATCTGATTATTCCAATGTTCACATATTGCAAGGTGACGCGAATAGCGATGAATTGATCAAGCAGATAATGCAGATTGTGCCGAAGCGGGCACTACTAATTCTGTACTGTGATCCGCAGGGATTGCATCTCCACTTTAAAACGATCCGGGTCTTTGCAGAGAATTACAAATGCCTTGATCTAATAATCAACTTTCCAGTACCGGCGATTATCAGGAACCTGCGAGCGGGAAATGAAGAACTTGTTGCCGATGTTCTCAATCATCGCGTGCCAAGCAAGTTGATCTCCAGGAAAAGCCGAGCTGAAGCCGGCGAAGCGATACGTGAGCATTTTCTAGATCAGTTACGAGAATTCAGCTTCAGATATTCCAGCGCGGAGGTTGTACGAAGCGATTTGAAAAACGCTCCAATATATGACCTATTGTTTGTTAGTCGCAAGCCGAAAGCAAAGGAGCTTTTTGACAACGCAAACGAGATTGGCCCTGGAGGACAACGTACGATGCGTTTTGAGGAATAACTCCAGATCAGCTTTAAATGTACAGCTATACCCAAGGAGTTTTGGGGATAGAGTCGCTCTTCATCGCTGAAGTACCAAGTCTGGTGCGGAGGGGAGCTAGTAGCTCAAGCGCCTGGCGCTCGTGCTGCCATGGGCACGCTCACCCCCCAGGGTTGCATAATGGGTTTCGGCGGTAGCGCCGGGTGTGCGCTGATCGAGAATGGGCTCGCTGGGGCCAAGGGCGTCGCCGTCTCCCCCGACGGCAGGTCCGTCTATGTTGGATCCTACAACGACGATGCCATCGTTCGCTTCGTCCGCGACACTACGACCGGCGCGCTCGTCCCCCAGGGCTGCGTCATGGACACGGGTGGAGGCGCCGTGTGTGCTCAGACCGAGAATGGACTCAATGGGGCCTACGGCGTCGCCGTCTCCCCCGACGGCAGGTCCGTCTATATTGGATCCAACCTAGAAGATGCCATCGTACGCTTCGATCGCACTACGACCACCGGCGCACTCACCCCCATGGGCTGCGTCATGGACACGGGTGGAGCCGCCGGGTGTGCGCAGACCGCTAATGGGCTTGATGGGGCCGACCACGTCGCCGTCTCCCCCGACAGCATGTCGGTCTACGTCGCGTCCAGCAGCGACAACGCCATAGTTCGCTTCGACCGCGAGCTCCTGTCAGCCCCGGCCAACACCACGCTCCCTTCCATCTCCGGCACCGCCCAGGTGGGCCAGCAGCTCGTCTGCAGCCAGGGCACCTGGGGCAGCGACCCGACCACATTTACCTACCAGTGGAGGCGCGACGGCCAAGCAATCGCGGGCGCCACCAGCCAGATCCACACCCTGACCGCAGACGACGCCGGCAAGACGCTCACCTGCGAAGTGACCGCCACCAACCCTGCCGGCTCGACCAGTGTCACAAGCCAGGGCGTTGTGGTTGCCACCTCCTCGTCCACCCCGACCAGCCCGGGTACCGGCCCTGTGAACCCGGCGGACATGACGGCCCCGGTGATCACCTCACTCAAGATCACCAGCAAGTTCGCCCCCTCCTCCAAGGCAACCCCGGTGGAGGTGACCACAAGCAAGAAGAAGAAAAAGAAGAAGGTGAAACGTGGCGCCAGCATCCGCTACACGCTCTCCGAGAACGCCAGGGTCGTGCTCTTGATCCAGCGTAAGAAGAGGGGCTACAAGATCAAGAAGAAGGGCAAGAAGAAGAGGAGCTGCGTATCCAACACCAAGAAAAACAGGCGCAAGCTCAGAAGCCAGATAAGGAGCAAATACAAGAAGAAAAAGCTCACGAGAAAGAGACTCAAGCGAGAGATTCGCAAGGCAAAGTGCACCCTTTACAAAAACAGGGGTACTCTCACCCGTTCAGGCATTGAAGGCAAGAACAAGGTCTCCTTCTCCGGGCGGATCGGCAAGCGCAGACTCGCCCGAGCCTCGTATCGCCTGACTGCAACCGCGATCGATCCCTCAGGCAACGTATCCAAATCCAAGCGCAGGTCCTTCAAGATCGTGAAGGCGACAAAGAAAAAGGCCAAGAAGAAGTGAGCTTGAAAGCGGAGCCGTCGCCTCCCCTTTATTTCAGATTACTAATCTACTCAGAGCGGTTCTCTGGATTGCATCTAGACAATCCTGGCATTTCGGGGTAGCCTGATCTAGTAGGAGATAACGGAAGGTCACGGATGACGAAGGCCGGGAAAGGCACATGGGAATTCACCGCCGCAGCGGGTGTGCCGATATCGAGACATGGCAGAGCCCGCTCAAGGCTCATAGCGGTGCAGGTGGCGATAGGACTTGCAGTGAGCACGTTATTGCTGCTGGCCTTGGGGCTAGCTGACCCGCCTACGGACGTTGTGAACGTTTCAGCCAGATAGAAAGACCGGGCCTCACATAGGGTTGTGAGTTACGAACAACCACAATCCAAAGGAGACCCGGCATGCAACACAATAACG
>SDBV01007535.1_pt1 | contig 14865 bp, 7 predicted proteins | sample 2277081 | NCBI WGS metagenome assembly SDBV01 (sample SAMN10402039, study PRJNA504765) | marine sediment metagenome | isolation source: marine sediment core GS10_PC15, 223 cmbsf | place: Arctic Ocean: Southern Knipovich Ridge | collected 2010
CAATATTACCGCTGTTCTTACGCCACTGATAACTTGTAGCCCCAGTTGCAGTTACACTGAAAGTTACCGGATCACCTTCACATACTGATTGACTATCTGGATGATCCGTAATTGTTGGACCTGTGCCGACTGAAAATGAATCTGTGTTTGAGTTATTTCCTTCATTAGTTTCACTAATACTACCTGAAGGGTCCAGGATGCCAGTTAGGCCATGTGAACCTGCTCCAGTGACGGTCCATGGTGATGAACACCAAACAGTTTGGAAACCTATGGTACCAGGACCACTCCCACTACCGATTGTACTACTATCAACCTTGATTTCCCAAGGCACACTGGCTACGCTTGCACCAGTTACTTGATATGTGAAGTGTGCATAAACCACATCTCCTACACATGGATTTTCATTAAAAGTTCCACCTGTTGCTGGTTGAGTCATAAAGAATGGATTAGCTCCCGTCATAGCAATCAGATCAACAGGAGGTGAAGCCATAGTAAGATTGACTGATACTGTTCTAGGGCTGTTGTAAGCGTCTGGATCACTGATTGTAATAGTGGCAGAATAAGATCCCGCAGACAAACCTGAAGTGCTATAATTAACCGTAATTGTATCATCTTCTCCCCATGAACTACCACTTGAAGGACTGCATGATAACCAACTGACATTATCAGTAATGGTATAGTCAAGCGATACACAATCACGAGTGTTATAAACATCAAATGTTTGACTTGAAGCATTCTGCCCTTGAGTACCGGATGGGCTTAATGAGCTGGGACTTCGGCCTATTCCTGGTTCAGCAGGACTAGCATATACCATAAAGGATTGCCAACTACCACCATCAACCCTGCAATAATACTGTCCTGTAGTAGTCAGGGGAGTAAATGCGGAATAACCGCCAGTACTTGTTCTTGGAGCTGGATTATAACCAGGTCCGATACATTCAAAAGTCCAAGGGGATGAGCCACCACCTCTGTAAACTAAAATCGCAAAATCACTACCTTGGTCAATTGTAACAGAGCCACCATGTGATACAGTTTCATCATAGGTCCTGGAGCAGTCACTATCATATGTTACGGCCATATGATCAAGATAGCCACCAGTGGCAAAAGCCATTCCGGGCAGCAGAAGCATTGATCCCAACATACAAAACATTACAAAACTTTTCTTTTTCAACATTTTCTGTTTCTCCTAAAAAAATTATTAATTCTATTTACAGCCAATATATATAACGTATTGGCTTACTTACTGTACTCCTACAAGCCAGTTTCCAATTAAGATACGTAAGTCATCCTCATCCACATCACAATCGTCATCAAAGTCACCTTGTCCTTCTAATGGACATACGTCAGGTATAGTTCTGACAAAGGTTTCATCTACGCCATCAAATGAGGCCGTTCCCGAGAAAGTCTTTTCGCCAGTTTCTCCAGCAGGTGGAGTTATATCGTAGGTTAATGTTCTAACACTTGCATCAAAGAACAACCCCCACTTGACCTTTTCATTCACACTATCCCAGGCACCAGATTCATTTATGTTACTGACCGTCCAGCCGACTGGAGGTGCATCTTCAACTGCATGGACCATGGTACCAGGATCAGGAGTTACATCTATCAAAACTTCTACTGGAGACTCAGGAGTATATATTGACGGATCGAAGTCCCATGCAAGTGGTCCTGCTGAACCTGCATCCAAAGCAGACGAGGAAGCTGCACAAGCAGCTGAAATCCAACATCCCGGTTCTGGAAGTAGTAGTTCATCATAACAATAACATTCGCCAGTTTTCCACAACAAGCCACCATTTACCGCATGACCTATTTCCACAGGATCAGGACCAACTGGCCATATGCAGCCTGTCTTCCAGCATGTTGCGTAAGCAACTGCCTCACTGATGACAATACGGCAATCATCGTCGCTATCCGCTGGATGTGGATTTAAACTACAACAATTAATAGTATCTACGTTCAAAGTCGTTGGATTACTTGTTACAGTACCACAACTATTCGTAACATCACAAGTGATCTGTATTCCGTCATCAGATAGCTGAACATTATTTTTTTGATAAGAAGGGTTACTAGAACCTACTGGAGTAATACCTTCATACCATTGATAACTGGTTGCTCCAGGCGCAACAATCGTAAACGTTACATCGTCTCCAACAACAACTGGATCTGGACTCTGAACGGGATCCTGCGTAATTATTGGTAATATGCTCACTGTAAGTGTCGCTGGATTAGAAGTAACACTGCCACAGGAATTGCTGACTACACAATCATAATTGCCAGCATCCCCTGAAGATACCGGATTAATCGTGTAACTTGAACTGGTTGCACCACCAATATTAACGCTGTTCTTACGCCACTGATAGCTCAATGGTGCTGTACCGGTTGCTGAGACGTTGAATGTGACCGAATCACCTTCACAAGCCGACTGGCTCTGGGGATGCTGTGTGATCGTTGGTGCCGTATTCACTGCAAGTGTCGCTGCACTCGATGTTGCACTGCTAGGACAGGAATTGCTGACAACACAGTCATAGTTGCCGGCATCTCCTGAAGACACTGGATTGACCGTATACCCGGAACTAGTCGCTCCTGGTATATTACTACCGTTCTTACGCCACTGGTAGCTCAGTGGCCCCGTCCCAGTAGCGGATACACTGACACTAACCGAGTCACCTTCACAGACTGTCTGACTCTGCGGATTTTGCGTAATCACAACAGGATCACAAGGTGGTGGATTCACCGTAAAGAAAACACCGTTGTTACACGCCCCAAGAAATGAGTCGCCACTATCGTAAAAATTTACTTTGATTCTACCTTCTGTGGTTTCAGTTGGGTATGTACCCCAAGCCCCACTCGCTATTCTACCGTAAATATCACTGGGAATGCACCAATTATAATTCGTAGTTCCACTGGGCAAGTCGTCAGCCAGCCATGCAACATAGTGGTTTGATCCTTGCCAAACATATTGTACTTCTATGCGTGCAGTTCCAGCAGGTTCGCTAGCCCACTGAATGTTAATGCAGTCGCTTCCTGCTTGAAAAGTTTCTCCTCCTGAAGGATAAATAAGTGTGGGGGAAGCCCAAACGACTGTTGGTAGTGAAAAAAGCAACAACATAGCAAATAAGTTATACGAGTAGCTGATTTTCTTTTGACGTTTGCATGTCATAATAACCTCGCTTTCCTAGTAAGATTGTAAGAAATTAATTTTATTCATTGTCTGCTTACTGTACTCCTTCAAGCCAGTTTCCAACCAAAATACGTAAGTCATCCTCATCCACATCACAATCATCATCAAAGTCACCAACAGTAGGACATGGACACTGTGAGATATACCGGTCAAAAGACTCATCTACGCCATCAAAAGATGCCGTTCCCGAGAAAGTCTTTTCGTCAGTTTCTCCAGGAGGCGGAGTTATATCGTACATAAGCGTTCTTGGATTATTATCAAAGAACAGGCCCCACTTAACCTTCTTATTTACGTCATCCCAGGCACCACCTTCATTGATATTACTAGCAACCCAATTTGCAGGTGGACTATCCTCAACTGCATAGACCTGAACAGACACATCCGGTGTTACGTCAATAGTCACCAAAACAGGCAAGCTAGAAGAATAACAATTTGGTTCAAAACTCCAAGGTACTGGTGGGTCATTGGGATCTACACAAATTTCAATGGCTCCACAGATCATTTGGTCAACTCCGTCAAAGCTGGTAATTCCAGATATAGGATAGCAATCATTTGCATCTGCAGGAACAGTAATATCATAGGTTAAAGTCCTAGCAGTATTATCGAAGAACAAGCCCCACTTAACCTTTTCATTCACACTATCCCATGTTCCACTTTCATTGATGTTACTAACTGTCCAGCCAACAGGTGGAACGTCCTCAACCGCATACACCTGAACCGATACATCGGGATTTACATCAATTGTAATAGTTGTCGTTGAACTTGGTTCAACTGGAGAAGGAAAACTACGAGCAGAATCACATGGATTGAAAGGATTTACTGTAAGTGTTGTTGGATTGCTTGTTACAGTTCCACATGTGTTACTTACATCACAGGTGATCTGTACTCCATCATCAGAAAACTGAACGTTGTCTATTTGATAAATAGGATTATCAAATCCGTCAGGAGTACCATCGAAATACCACTGGTAATGCAGTGAATCACCGGTTGCTACAACTGTGAAAGTTACATCATTACCATCACAGACCGGGTCTGGATCCTGCACCGGGTCAATAGTAATAACAGGTATGCACATGGCATGGCCAGGATCACTAACAGGCAAAACGCTTGTGCCACAGGGGTTTTCTGCACCTACCTGATAAGTATGAATTGAGCAGTCTCCTGGAATATCGATATAACTGGTGTTTGAGGTAATACCTATCTGAACACTATCCCTGTAGACCATATATGTATACGAGTTAAATTCGGATACAGGGTTCCAAGTAATATATACTTGCCCACAAATCGTCCCATCAGACGCTGAAACACCTGTGGGGACAGAAGGACTACACATGGCATAACCAGGGTCACTGGAGCCCAAACCACTCTCACCACAGGAGTTTTGTGCCTTAACCCAATAAGTATGGGTTGAGCAGTCTCCTGGAATATCGGTATAACTTGTCCCAGACTGCCAGTTGCTTACCGGTATAAAGCCACTGCGATAGACACGGTACTCATCTGCTCCTGAAGAAGGGTTCCAAGTAATATATACTTGGTCACAAATCGTCCCGTCAGAGGCTGAAACATTTGTTGGGGGAGAAGGTACGCTACAGGAGGTGTAACCTGAATCTGAAGAACTGGGGTCGCTTGAGCAACTACTATTACTGGCCTTTACCCAGTAATAGTATGTAGTTGCAGGTATTACACCATAGTCATCAAACGGTGGATTTGGCAATAAAGCAATTTGGCCTGCATTGAATAGAAGAGGCTCAATGCCTCGCCATATCTCATAAGATGTAGCATCCGGTGATATGTTCCAAGTGACACGTATCTTATCAGGATAGGTCCCATCGCTGGCGGATACACCCGTCGGGGCAGAAGGGCAAAGCAAAGCAACTTCAAATGGCCCATAGTAGTTTGTATTGTTGTTTTCGTCTTCTTCGTCAACTCTATTAGTGCGGTCTGCCATGCAGATAAGGTAACGAGGATACCCAACGTCAGAAGGCTGAAACCAATACATGTCCTGATCAATTTCCCATTGGCCAGAAGCCAAAGGAATTGTAGATTCTTCGCCAATTTGATGACTTAGATCTGAGGGACTGCTTCCAAGATAATAACCAACATAACTATAATCCGCATCACCATCTCCTGTGTTTTGAACCCTAACTTCACAGTTAATATTGTCACCCACGTAGTACTTACCCCCAGAGGGCGGGCCAGAGGGCAGGGGGCTAGGCTGGACATAGGATACAACCAGGTCAGGGGGCGTAACAGTGCACCACCAACGATGATACTCCAGATAATTCAAATCTCCGTCGTAAACACGGGCTTCAATTACAGTGGTCCCACTTGAAAATGAATATGAATGTTCCGGGTCCCCAAATCCGTTCCCCCACCATGAACGATCTTCATCTCCAGTATAAACATAATCGACATACCAGTAAGTGTAGCGCTCTGTGGTAATACCACCTACGACAAATGTGTGTGAACCAGGAACTACTGTTATATTATGAGAAAGGCTGAAACCTGCTGGAGATGTATAAGTGGCAGCTTGAATGGCCCCTGTCCCAAAGAAAGCTAAAAATACTAATCCGATAAATGCTAAAAAGCGGGACTGGCTGATTTTTAGATTTGTATATGTCCTTCCTGATAACATAAGTAACGAACCAAACATAGATAGTTTTATTAAACCTTTCTTCTTCATCTATAGTTTCCTCTCGGAAGATTATTTTTCTAAGCTACAAATTCTATATTGCATCCTTTATCTCTATGATCGCCAAAAACTATAGATTTTTGACATTACCTAGTTTTCTTACAACGAAGTATTAATTGAGACTATAATCCTTCGAGCCAATTTCCAACCAAGATACGTAAGTCATCCCCATCCACATCACAATCATTATCAAAGTCGCCAACTGTAGGACACGGACATTGTGAGATAGGACGGTCGAAAGATTCATCTACGCCATCAAAGGATGCTGTTCCCGAGAAAGTCTTTTCGCCAGTTTCTCCAGAAGGCGGAGTTGTATCGTACATAAGCATTCTTGGGTTATTATCAAAGAACAGGCCCCACTTGACCTTCTTGTTAACATCGTCCCAAGAACCACCTTCATTGATATTGCTGGCCGCCCAGCCAACAGGCGGGGCATCCTCGACAGCATAAACCTGTACAGATGTGTCAGGAGTTACATCAATGGTCACCAAAACAAGTAAACCAGGAGAATAACAGTTTGGATCAAAAGTAGTGACAACTGGATCCGGCGGCACACATTTACAAATCGTGTCATCCAGGCAGATAGTTTCATCAACTCCATCAAAGCTGGCAATCCCATAGAACGGAGGACATCCGGTTGTCCCCACAGGAGGTGTAACATCATATGTCAAGGTCCTTGGACTGTTATCAAAAAACAGTCCCCACTTAACCTTTTCATTTACACTATCCCATGCACCGCCTTCATTGATATTGCTTACCGTCCAACCTGCAGGAGGTGTATCCTCAGCCGCATAAACTTGTACAGACACATCAGATGTTACAGCAATACTTACCGTTGTTGGCAAACCTTCATCATAACAGTTTGGACCAAAAGAACGTTCCGCATAACATAAAGGTAGTTCATTGGGATCTATGCAAATTTCGTCAACTCCACAGACCACCTGGTCAAGTCCGTCAAAGCTGGTAATTCCAGATATAGGATAGCAATCATTTGCATCTGCAGGAGCAGTAATATCATAAGTCAAGGTCCTTGCGTTGTTATCAAAGAACAAGCCCCACTTAACCTTTTCATTCACACTATCCCATGTTCCACTTTCATTGATGTTACTAACTGTCCAGCTAACAGGTGGAACGTCCTCAACCGCATACACCTGAACCGATACATCGGGATTTACATCAATTGTAATAGTTGTCGTTGAACTTGGTTCAACTGGAGAAGGAAAACTACGAGCAGAATCACAGGATGGGATAAGAACTGTAAGTGTCGCTGGATTGGAAGCAACACTACCACAGGAATTAGATACTTCACAAACAATTAAGGCTCCATTATCAGAAAGTTGCACATTAGTTAATGTCAGACTCGACATATTACCACCTACATCAGAGCCATTTTTTGTCCACCGATACTGTAAAGGCCCAGTCCCAGACGCAGATACATTGAATGTCACATTGCCACCTTCGTTAACACTCTGGCTTGCAGGGTCTTGAGTAATTATAATATCACAAGGATCACAACCATCAACAGCCAAAGTTGCAGCATTACTTGTTGTTACTCCACAATCATTTGTAATATCACATGTTATCTGAGATCCATTATCTGAACATTGTATCTGAGTCAAAGTTAAGCTCTGGCTATCAGTACCTATGCTAGAACCATTCTTCTTCCATTGGTAATGCATTGGACCACATCCAGTGCCCATGACAGTAAAGCTGGCGATGCCTCCATTAGTAACCGTTTGATTAGATGGTTGTTGTGTAATAACGGGTTTATCACATACCGTTATTATCATGTATGATGAGGTTAAACAGCCACAAGAATTGCAAACTTCAACACTCACTTGATATGTACCAGCCGAAGCAAGAGTGAAGGTTTCACATGACGATGTCGTACTTGGCACCTCTGCATCATCAATAAACCATCTATAAGTCAAAGGAGAACTTCCATTTGCTGTTGCACAGAGCGTAAAGGGCAACCCAGCACATATTGTTGACGATGGAGGTGTAATATTAACAATACTTGGATCTGTCTCTACTGTCAGATAAGCGCTAGCACTAGTATCAAAACCATTGCTGTTTGTTACTGTACAGATGATCTCTACACCGTCATCAGAAGATTGCACATTGGTTAGTACCAGAGTTGAACTGTCAGTGCCTACAGGTACACCATCTTTGCTCCATTGATATTGCAAAGGAGAAGTCCCTGTTGCCGAAACATTAAATGTCGCATTTGAACCTTCACACTCTGTAACATCATCTGGATCTTGTGTAATTACGGGAGGGATGCCAGTAACTGTGAGATCCACATAAACACCCCCTGGGTAAGGACTCTCATCAGAGTCATTACTATAGATCAACAGTCTATCTGAATAGCTATCAGGCGACAGGCCTGTTTGGTCAACTGTTACTGTCACAACTTGAAAATTGCCTTCATTAACATCAAATGGTGGCATAGGAGAAAAATTTAACCAATCGCTCCCATTATCCTTTGTAATATCACTGATAGCTAGCGTGCCAGTACCATCATTGAAAATGGTGAAAGATTCACTGTTACTAATACCTTCTGCGACAATAGTAAACTCTTGTGGCCCTAATGGAATGGCATTGCCGCGAACTCGAGCTGTCCAAACTCCAGTTTGTGGGCTATCAACTACAACTTGTTCTACATTGTCTACATGATTTTCACCTCTCACGGCATCTTGATCAGGGTTGTCCCCATCCAATAGCCACGGTAAGAAAATTGTGTCATCTGGAGCCTCCAGAACTAAATCAAGGTCGTTTATAAGTGCAGTAGTGGCAGCAGGTGAACCTTCAGGATCAGTCCATACTATAGTAACCTTAAGATTGTCTGTTGCGCTTCCAACTGTAACACTAAAGGTAGTCTCACTCCCAGTTTGAGTTAATTCACTTGTTTGCCAATCTTCATTGAATATCAAATCAGCACTTTCTGTTGAGTTGACTAATCCCCAACCAAATTGATAATCTGGACCAGTAGGGGCTAAATCAGTGCATCCATGGATCATGAGTGCTTTAAGGGTTGCCGCTGTTGGAACATTACCGGTTTCAGATTCATATAGTTCATATAGAAGAGCACCTGCACCGGCAGTTGATGGAGTAGCCATGGAAGTACCTGAAGCGTTAGTATAAGTATTACCCAGTGATGTTGATGTAAGAGTATGCCCGTTTGCACATAGGTCTGGCTTTATCCGACCATCATCTGCTGGACCCCAACTGCTAAAGTTAGTCATGCCGTCTGCATCTGTCGTAGCACCAACCGTGATTATATTCTTAGCGTTACCATATGAAGAAATACAATCATAAGGACCATCCATTCTTGGTCCTCCAGGCCAATCAGGTCCGTCATTTCTGTCATTACCGGCCGATTTAAAAATAATTAAATCTGTATCAGCTACAATATCATCCCAATTTGCTGCCACTGTATTGTAGTTGCCAAATGCTCCTGTACCATGATCAATCCATGGACATGTACCACTGCAATTATCCCACCCAGCAACTTCTCCATAAGAGTGATTTGAAATAACCACTCCTGCTGTAGGGGCTTCATTGCGCATCTCATTTTGGTCATTACCCCAGTCCCATGAATGAAGATTCACTGCATCAGCCATTCCACGTGCATTTGCATTTCCAGCCCCAGAACCACCAACGGTTCCAGCGACATGAGTTGAATGCCACTGAGCAGTGGCCCCACCATCTTGAATTGTAAGTCGAGTTCCAAAGTCACCATGTGCATCAACACTTCCTTCATCCCAAATCCCAACATTTATTCCTGTACCATCTAAGTTGTAAGGTGCGACCCATAAATCATCGACATGTATCCGTTGAGCGGCAGTAGCATTGGTTCTGGTATTTGGTGCTGGAGCAGGCTCAACATATTCTACTTCGTCGAGATCTGATAGAATGTCAATACTTTCCATAGGCAACCTAACACTTATTACGTTGCCAAAAACAAACTCCTGTATTTCTGCTCCAGTGACGATTTTGATTGCTTCTAAAATATCAGAAACCTCAACATCAGAAAAATAGCGAACATAAACAAGGATTGTATCATCAGAGAAGCGTGATGTTGGAGTAAACTCGTTATTATGGAACTCAGGAGCTTGTTTAAAGATTGCTTCTGGGATCCACGTCCACTCTAACAGATCACTTTGCTCCATTACTTCAGATGCATTAGTGACATTTTCAATTCCAAGTAGATAAGCATAGTTAGGTATATACCTTAAGACATTTATACCGTTTTGTTCAAAGGATTTAATTTCATCAGGAGAAAGAAGCTTTTTAAATTGAGCTAGAATGTGTTTCCGCATTGCGATCTTCTGATTGAACTGGTTCAATTTAGCGTTGTTGTTAATTCCTATAATATCCAAAGAGGATGTCTGTCCTGGATGAACTGTGTCCGATTTAAAATGAATCAATTTGTCCAAACCACGTAAATGTGTTTGACTTTCTCTACCGAATGTTTTCGAAGTCATTTCTTCAGTAGCATCTTCCGAAGAAATTGTTGCTACAGATCCACATGTGAAAGTCAGTGATGTTGGTTCAATATGAATTTCTGGAATCGTAATCCCAACAACATTAGCTGGATCTCTATCGACACCATCACCAAGATTTCTATTGTTGTTCTCATTACTTTCATCAACAAGATCTGTAGAGTCTATGATCATGCCAAGATAATAAAGACCATCACCACCTGAATAGACGGGATCAGAGTTATCAGGCATTGTAAAGGGATGATCTGTGTTAATTGTGCATATGTCCGCCGGCAATACATCATACCAAACGCTACTAAGTTTTGTATCAGAAGTGCTAATAGTTTGGTCTGTACTTAAGTAAAAATCAGCATAAAAGCCTGAACCTGTTGGAGCGTTACTGTTGTCAATTGAAATTGTAACATCATAAGTCTGTCCAGGGCTTAAAGTGGCTGGAGCTGCAAAAGTACTGCCTTTTAAGTCTGGCTTTGGCCTTGCAGTAATATAAAAAACACGAGAGTACTCATTATTGCTTTCATTCGATTCACTCACTTCATCATCATAGTCACAAACAATTTTAAATGTATGATTCCCCGCTGACAATGATCCAATATTTGAATCTAAAACATAACTGGCAGAGCCTGCTGCTAAAGAAGTTTTGTCAACATAGAACCGAAGAACATTGTCAATATATAGTCCATAACGAAAGTGTCCAGCTCCACCATCACCGCTATTGAGACAGCCATAGTCCACATAAATATTTTCATCATCATAAATTAAACTCGCAGACGAGGTAGTGCCTGTTTGGTTTGATATGACAAGTTTATCGTCCCATCCACTACGTTGATATGGGGTCAAATCTGGCTGAGGGGGAACATCTTCTGAAGATAGTTCGGTGTATACTCCTCCAAGGCTTGAGTCGTTTGAAGCAGTCCATGTTTGCTTTAAACTATCTGTATCTGCATCGTAAAGCTCAAGTTTAAACTCACTTGTACCATGACTTAAATTATGTTCATCACAACTAATACTAACGCCATGATAATCTGTAACATTTCCGCTAACTGAATATGTTGAGCTTGTTTCAAGATAATCATCTCCGATCGGATCATCCTCGTATATTACTACATAATAGTTCCCGTCCATGTTAGTATCAACATCAAACTCAATATCGAAACTTTGCATATAGTCATCACTGTCATTATCAGTGGAATTTGTGATTCGGGCATCAAAAAAATATGGGGTAAATTCATCATAATAAATGGTTATATTCCATGAATCAATTCTCCCCTTGTTCCAGTCCGGATTTGAATCATTATAGGTATCTGCAATATTAAAATACCAAGTTCCATTTACGGACACACCAGAGGGAATTGATGATATTGTCTTTGACTGATGCGAACTTTCAGAATAGCCGTCCAACCAATCGTCATCAGTTGCTGTCATGTCAGTATATGTACTGCTGCTCCACCAACCATATCCAGAAGTATACTTATCAATAAACCAATCGATATCACTACAGTAATTACTGTCTGTATCCCAAGAAATTTCAATTGAGGTTACTCTAGCATTACTTGGGGCTCCGGAAATACTAATACCTGTAAATATCCATTGGTTAGCTGAAGTATATTCAATATTGGTACTATTTGATCCAGAGATACTGCTAATTGCCAATGCCACACTTGAACTTGGCTTTTCAATTACATTATATTCTCCCAGATTAGATAATGATTGCTGCTTGTTTATTTCTTCCAATTCTACATCATGATTAACTTGCACTAGCGACTCAACCAAATCGCTATCAATTTCTTCTGGTGCTGAATCAAAAACACGCTGCGAAAAGGCAGAAACTGTAAATATACAAAAAACGCCTAATACAACGATTGTCTTGGCAAACAATTTTGTTTTTTTCACTTCCTTCTCCTCCTGCATTAAAGGCTTGATTATTTGCAGAAATTTTCAATGCTCACAAAAAGTTTTTTGTGAAAAGAAGTGCACAAAGGTAAGTTTCTCACCGCTCTCCATCTCTCTCCTATTTAAAAAAATTATATTACATCCCGACAAATTGTCAAATTAATAATATAAAAAACAATAATATTTCTACTCTCGGTCTTTTTTGCTATAATTTAACAGAACATAAAATCGCATATTTCGCCATGTCTAATTAAGACTGTTGCTTACTTAATCATTTGTTACACCGTGATTTAACAAACCAGCAAGTCAGTATATCCAACTATTTTTATTAAATAGCAAAATTATTCTTGATATTACTGCATTATATCGCAATAATATAAACATGCCACAGATAAGAAAAGCAATTCTAAAACGCATGGATGAATTAAACATCACTACCTCGAAGGGACTCGAACCCTCAGCCTTCGGATAACATCGGATACCCTACAGTATACTTATTATAGGTGTTTCAGCAATTCTAAAACCCGAATAATAGAAATAGGCTATTATGGCACCCCCAAGGATAGATCGTCGATTCTATGGGCTGAAAGTGGTCATTTTACCGGATTTTATGAGATTCTGTGAGTTGGCTTGGAGGGTCTTGGCCTTTTTGCTTTACTATCTGTCGTCAATCGGCCATAAGCAGGGGTTCGACTACCCCGTTCGGCTTCGCTCAGGGCTAAAGGCTTTTCCAGGATGACCTACAGTCATTTTTGGTTGTAATTTTACGAAAATTGTGTTAAAAAGAATTTTAAAGGAGGTTGGCAAAGTTGGTCCCGACGCCGCGATGTGATGCGACGCCGGAACTGGACAAAATGCATGTACAAATAACTTTTTAAAGATCGCTGGAACCGGCATCGCAATCTGACACGACGCCAGTTCCGTTAAAGGAGGTATGCATAAAAACTTTTTAAAGATCATTGGTCCCAACGCCGCGATCAGACACGACGCCAGGACCTGTACAAAAAAAATATGTCAAAGATTACCCGGCTTCATCAAAACCTATGTCTTCGCTCTGCGAGCTACGCCGCCACAGGACGACGTAATGCGGCACGAAAGGATTGTCTTCTTCTGTCCAATCGTCTATCCCTTTAGCCTTTAGTACCTTACCTGTTGCCCATGCATATATCTTAACGAACAATAGTGCCGGCCATTGCACCAGCCATTCGATCGCACACCAGAATATCACGCCGGGCGAAAATCCTATTCTTTCTGTCATAATTGCCCTTTTCATAAGGCGCAGAGCATCACTAGTTAAATACTGGAAAGGTCATAAAGATATGAACACCGCCAGCATACGTTTTGACAAGCTAAACAACGCAACTAAGCGGTATACTATGAGTTGATTTCTCCCAACCTGCGATAAGTTTACTATAATCTTTATGGTTGTCAAGAAAAAAGTAGAAAAATATTGGGATTCTTGCACTTCTTATGCCATAATACCGCTTATGAAAGAATCAATATCAAAACTGTCGCAGCGGAAAAGAGGTGAACTTGCACGTATCGTTAGTGTAATTCGTGAAATGGCTCCGAAAACAGAGATGATTATCCTTTTCGGCTCCTATGCGCGAGGCGATGCGGTACAGGATGTTACCGTAGAAGGCCATACAACATACGAATACTCTTCGGATTTCGATATACTTGTCATAGTCAAATCCCAATCACTTGCCGACCAGATAGACCTCTGGTATGACATCGAAGACAAAGCGGGAAAACTGCCCGTAGAAACGCCGGTTACTCTGATCGCACACAATATCGGTTTCATAAACAGGCAGCTCAAAAAGGGACAGTATTTCTTTAGTGATATTAAAAAAGAAGGGATACTCCTCTACGACTCAAAGAACTGCAAACTTGCAGAACCAAAGGAACTAACACCACAAGAGAGACTCGGACAGGCAAAAGAAGATTTCGATTTCTGGTTCGACAGTGCAAACAACCTTTGCTCGCTTTTTGAAACTGCTTTGAAAAAGGAAATGTACAAAGAAGCTGCTTTCCTACTTCATCAAGCAACTGAAAGATTCTATGCCACCATATTACTGGTTTATACGAACTATAAACCCAAGACGCATAAACTCGATAAGCTCCGCAAGATGGTAGGGCAACACGACCCTGTATTCTTTAAGACTTTCCCAATGGGAACTGACGAGGAAAAACGCCGCTTCAATCTATTAAAACAAGCCTACGTAAGAGCACGCTACGATAAGAGCTACAATATAACTGCCGAAGAACTAAAATACCTTGGTCGCTGCGTCGAACTGCTCCGCGAGCAGACAGAGACAAGCTGCAAAGAGAAATTCAAAAGCATTGCCCCATAAGATTTCACAACTCAAAACTATTCCTGCCCGAAGGGACTCGAACCCTCAACCTTCGGATCGACAGGAATATCTGTCGAATTTATAAGACTTGTAGCTACAACGACTTACGCCTTGCAACCTTTTGATGTATAACATCTTAGCGAGTTCAATCTTTATCATAGCATACTAATCTTTCTCACCAAAAATGTCAAAAGTTATACGGAGAGTTATACGAAAAAGCTTAAAATACTTTATCATCGCCCT
>SDBV01007536.1_pt1 | contig 14864 bp, 10 predicted proteins | sample 2277081 | NCBI WGS metagenome assembly SDBV01 (sample SAMN10402039, study PRJNA504765) | marine sediment metagenome | isolation source: marine sediment core GS10_PC15, 223 cmbsf | place: Arctic Ocean: Southern Knipovich Ridge | collected 2010
CCGAACTGAGCATTTAGGCCAGTTAGTAAAGCATCCTCTTCTGAACTAAAACCGGTGTTACCAGCAAGGGTTGTACCAGAACCAAATGGCCAAACAATGGTGTCTGAAAATGCTGGTAAACCTGAAATTGTAACATGAGGGTCTCCAAGAGTTGATAGTTTAGTACCTGAACTTATATTTACTGCCATTTTACCTTACCTGTTAAATCCTAGAACCAAACTGTCCGAAATCCAAACTGGTTTCGACTCATATAGTGCCCCACTTCCATTTGGTGCACCTCCAGAGGTGGCAATTAAAGTACCACTCGGATGAATAAACTGATAACGAGCAACTGGAATGTAAGTTCCAGGATTTGGATAATTGCTAAACGTCTGCTTTATAGTTGAAATGTTACCATTAGCAAAATTCCATTGCAAGAAATCATCTGTACTTGGAGTAACCTTATTTAGCCTTGTAGCTGCTGCAGCAACAGGACCAATATTACCACTAGCTCTCAAATCATAATCAACCAGCACAGTTGTTGGTACCAATCCTGTTCTTGGCAATCCTGAAATATCAAGAGCTGGGTAATTATCACCCTCTACTGGAGTTCCTGATACACTATCAATAGACCCAGAACCAATAGTGTTTATTGCAATTCCGTTCATATGTGTCTGGCCAAGATTATCTACAAACTTAGTTGTAATAATATACTTGCCAGGGAAATTGTAATCATGCGATGTTTTAATAAAGTTACCAGAAGCTTGTAGTGTTGTAAAATTAAATCCACTTACAGAATTATTGAATGTTTGGTTTGCAACTCCACCACCGCCAAACAATCCTCCGAAACCATAAGGTTCTCCGAAGTCAATTTCAGCACTTGTAAAAAATGTGCCAGGCTCTATTCCAATTCCGCTTGCACAAACAGTTAGTTGTGTAACTCCTCCACTTGTAGAAGCAACAGCCGCACAAATAGAAGAGGGTAAAATCTTAAATGCTTGAATATCTAGTCTTACATTAAACTGTGCACCTGGTGCCGTCTCAATCATAATGAGGCGAGCATTAAACTCTTCGTTGTCCCGCTGTTTTAATGTGACTTGAGCATCAAGGTTTAGTCCTTGATCAACAACATTTTCAGAGCGTACCTTTACCAGTGTACGTGAATGCTGTTCAACAAACTGTGTACCCGATGATCTTCCAAACATCCAGCCACCAATTCGGGACTGTATTTGAAATAATCCAGATACCACTCCTCCAAATAATCCATCAGAAGGTCCATCAAACAAAGGTTGTGCAAAAACCATTCCTCCAAAAGTCTCTGTTGGAGTTGGTGAATCTTCAGATTGAACCAAACCTCCAAAACCTGCAACATTTGTGTGGTCATTAGGTGCAGAAGAAAGTAGTAAACCACCAAATGTGTTTCCTGGCTCACCACCAGAAGGGACAGGTTGTGCACCAAAAGTGAATCCACCAAACTCAGAACCACTTATACTTATAACAGCTTTAGTAAATCCGCCAAATTCAACACCGCTCACGCTTGCAACAGCTTTGGCAAATCCACCAAATCGAGGTATGCTCGGCCCAAACTTTCCAACAGCATCCATAAATCCACCCAAAAAACCAGATATAGAACCTTGAGCAGGAATACTTTGTACTAAACCACCGAAAGCATCAGATGGTTCACCAACAGGCTTTGAAAGCATGAAACCACCAAATCCACCGCTAGAAGAAGGTAGATTTAAACTTTCTAACAAGTTTACGCCAGCACCTCCATTATACAAAGATGTTTTTTCATCTGAAGTAAGAGTCCTATTCCAAACGGCAACTTCATCTAGTATTCCATTTAAAAGTTCTGTAGGATTTTCACTAACATCTTCAACACAACCCAACTTGAATGCTGCATCACCTTGAAATGCTCCACCGGTATGTCCTGCAGAATCAATTCCGCCATCATTTATTTGTATATTAATAGTATTTGCTGTACTATCATGCCAAGCTACAATAAAATAAAATGTATTAGCTGAAGGAGATCCTAAAGTATCAGCTTCTATAATTGTTGTTGAACCACCCATGCCAGTAGAATTTATAAGAAATCTGAATCTATCTATACCCCCAAAAACAAAATCGATAAAAAATTGTCTATCATCACTTGGGGGTCTGTGTTTCGATAACAATGTTTGTGCTGGAAGATCTTTAGAATCTAAAGAAACCCAAAGAGCAAAAGTAAAATCTTCGTCACCTAAATCTAAAACACCGCTACTTAGACCAGAATTAAGACATTCTGTATTAGATCTTGTGAAATGAGCACCGCTTCCTACAATTGCAACAGACGAATCTACTCCACTAATATCAGATAGGTTAGTATTAAAATCTGTTGAATCAAGTCTTGTTCCACTGGGCTCATTAAGTGTCCAGTAACCCACCAATTCATTTATGATATTCTCAAGCGACATTGCATTACCCTACAGATTCACTAGTACATTCTTTAACTTCACCAGTATATGGATCAATACGCAAAAACTTACATTCTTTATCGTCAGACCAGCCAATGTTAATAAAGTTTAAGTCTGGCTTAGACAAATCTAATAGACGCATTTTTGTTGCAAGTAAATCAAATCCACCAGCAACATTAATATGTTCTGTTACCATTACACGAGCGCCAACTTTAGGGCTTTCGTTTTTACGAAATCTCAACTTAACGTTCTTCACTTTACGTTTCGTACCACGATAGATTCCTTCAACTGCACAAAGTACGTCTTTATCCTTCTGTTTCATTTCACGGATATTACCAATCCAGTCTCTCATGTCAGTAGTAGCCGTAAAAAATTTGACTGGTCGCAAGAAGTTGTTACGATGTTTCTCTATAGAATATACGACTTCTTGATTCGACAAAACCGGCATAATCTTTACGAATAATTTCTTGTCGTCCGTCATCCCTATTTGATAATCAATATTCATAAGCCTTTCCTTTACAGTGTGCTTGGGTCATCAACTCTCCTAAGAGCTGAATCCCAATAAACTCTGTCTATCTTTGTAAAATTTGAAGCACCAAAATTAAGTCCAGCACCAGCATTGAAGAGTAAATTAATTTCTGACTCTGTCAACTTTCTATACCAAGAACCCAATGCAGCAATATCTATATCACTTGGATCACTTCCTACGTTTTGATTAAGAGATCCTATTTGCATCGGAATATTTGAATCTGGAAAGTTACTATTCCATTGAAAACTATTAATTAATGAACCTGTATACTTAGTTCCAGTAACAGAATCAATAACATTAACTGTTAATTCTCCAGTTGCTGGCAGCGCAGTTGTTTCATATTGTGCGTAACAGAAATACCAACGATCTATAGTAAAATCAGCTGCAAAAGCCGGTTCTGTATCTACTCCACCAGCTGGTCCTGCAGATACACCATTAGCACGGAAAAATCCAATATTGTTACTTGAATCTTTTCTAAATAAGAAATACCTATCGTTACCTGCTTCGTTCCATGCAGACACAATAGTTTCTGTTGCTCCGGCAGCAGGGAATTTTACCCAGGCCACAATCGTGTAAGGCATAACACCAAAAGGTCCAAACTGAGTACAGTCGGTATTCCACACCCTACCATTACCTGGAGTTCCATCTCTGAATCCCGCTCCACCAATTTTTCTAATTTGTAATGCTCCACTTGCTTCTGTATTATTAAACGTTGGGAAGTTGTTAACAATAATTCCGGAAGTTGCCTGTATACCAAGTGGAAATCCACTAGATCCTGCAGTAGCAATTTCTTGAAAATCCCAATAACGTTGTGAATCAGCAAGTCTAGTTGTTCCGCTTGGCTCAGAGAAGTTGTACCATGCACGAAGTGAACGACGTAGTGGTACTGGATTAGCACTAACACCGCCAATCTGAGATTCGGGACTTTGAGTAAAATCAATATCACGATTTACTGGAGCAGGAAATTCTATACCAAATCCTTTGTTATAAATATCAAGCATTTCTTGATTGTTTAATACTTTACCTCTATGTAAAATCCAATTATCATATTGACCAGCTCCTGGTCCTATGGTACCATTAAGCAAGTTGGCTTTTGTTAAACCGTTGCCAAGAGCAAATGGAGGACTACCAACATCTTTGAAACTTTTTAGCATTGAAGCAATAGGTATAAATTCTATTGGACCATCATTCACACGGAAGAAAATTCTTCCACCAAGAACTTCGGTTTCATCGGGATTATACCCTGCGGTAATGAAATACCATTTGTGTTTTTCTAGACCTCCACCACCAGATGCTGCTCCAAACTCTCCAAATGTTCCAGCTCCACCAGGAGCACCGTGACCATTGTTTTGTGAATCTACATTCATGTAATTGTAAGCCATAGGAGGTCTAGTGTTATCTCTATTTGTTATTTGGAATAAAAATCTATTAATATCGGCATTGTACGATGATGTATATTGTCCACGGAAAGTAGTACCACTATCCCATCTACAGAATAATCCAGTATGCTTCCATGGAGGCCGAAGACCTACGCCAACATTTGGATCAACTCCACTTGGATCATTTGGTGCAATCCATCCTGTAATTGTAAAACCAACATCGCCATCACTCTGAACGCCATCGAAATCCGTTGTTGCAGGATCGTTACTTGTCCAAACTTGATCTTGTCTATCAGATCTAAGATCCATTGCGAAACCAGAAGCTGTTCCACTAGAAACAATACCACTGTGTCGCCCAATATTTCCGCCACCTTCTCGTTTCTGTAACAAAGTCATATCAACTTCGTCTGAAGAAAATCCTTGAGCAACAGTAAAACCGCTTAGCTGAGAAATCTTTGGACTTGCTTCGTTCATTTGCCACCAACCAGAAATATTTTCCCCCGCCGTATATGGAGTTAATCCCCTATCTACACAAAGAGAAAAGTCTTTTACATCTGTCGGATCAATAATGTTTGCACCAAAAGCAGTATAGTCATAACTAAACTTAAGAGTAAAGTCTCCCTGACCAAGAGCACCATATGTTCCCAACTTGTATCGTTGTTCAGAAGGTAGACTAGGGAAAAATGCTCTTGTATAAACGAAATTGGTAAATTCACGATCCAAAAACGCACCAGATACAGTAGTGTCGTTCTCACGTGAATGTACATTAGGACAGTCTGGCATAGATGAAGGCATAACTATTACGCCAGAAACTGCAATAAGTGGTGCTCCAGAAATGCCACCAGATATCTCTGTAAGCTCTAACTTAAATCCCGTTCTCCATTCTGCAGACTCTCTAAAGAAGAACGCCGGACTAACTGCACCAGCAGGAAGACCAGGATTTCCAGAAACAGACATAATATCAAAAGCACTAAGGTTTCCTACCCAATAACGGAAATTAAAACCAACAAGATTTGTAGTAGTATTGCCAGATCCTGAGTTAAACATTCCATCAAATCTACTTAGCACATTAGAGTTTATTTCTCCAAAGTTTAAAGTAAGTGCGGCAGTATCTGTAGCAAAACCACTGCCGTCATTTACAAAAACATCTCCAAAATCAATTTCTATACCAGACTCTTTTTGGGCCGTAAAACCACCACGATTACTTACATGAGCAACTCGTTTAATAGCTCCAGACTCAACATGGCGTAAACCACTTGGATTTGGAGCAGCAATATTCCATTGTATAATTTGAGCAGATGGTCTTAAGTGGCCCACAACCTCTGTTGAGAAAAATCCAGATGCAACGCCCGATGGCAAAGTGTGTGACATTAGTCAAAAAACCTTATTAAATTATCTACATTATAAGTAACTCTAAGATTAAATCCCTCTGGACCATCTTTAATATCACCATATTCTCCAAGCGGCATAGTTCCACTTGCTGCAAAAGCAATATAAATCCACTGGGAAACATCAGCGTCTCCAGATCCTGTTATAGTTCTGAATGCTTCTCCGAGCACATTTTTGTCTCCTACTCTACCAGTTCTAAATAAATTCTGCCTGTCTGGTAAAGAAGAATCCATATGAAGTGTTTCATCTCCCAAATCCTCAGAAGTAAAAGCAAAACCAGAAGTCCAAGGTGTACTAGTTTTGTATAAAACTCTGTGAGTTTGAGGCTCTAAAAAATCACTTGTATCAGATGCCCAAATTTTCATATTATGAACACGACTTTTGTTGGGACTAGTAAATTTATCAATTCTAAACAGCATAACCTTTGTTTGAGATACGCCCGACCCTCTAGAAATATCGGTCGACTGTACATCGAACGACTCAAAATTCAAACTAGCAACTTGGCTACCTGCACCACTTGCTAATATACGCTGAAAAGAAGGATGTTCAGTTCTGTGTCTCCAACCACTAGGATCAACACCTAAAGTTTTCCATTCACTCAGTACAGCAATCGTCTCTGTGGCAGGTAAAGAAAATGATGCACTTTCAGTTGGTCCAGTACCAAATCCTAAATTGTTTATTGCAAAAGGAAATGTTTCAACCCACTTCCCTACTCTTGAAGGCTTAGCCATTTTTATCTCCTGTGCCTAGGAATAACCCTTAGCCTTGCTGTTTTATCAAAATTGAAACCTAAATCGGCCACATGAGCCCAAAAGAACTGATGATCAGATCCGAACGGACTAGCTTCTAAATTTGTTTTACCATCTCCAAGTCCAGATCCAGTTATATAATCTTTAAACCTTGTAGCGTTTCTCCACGTAATACCATCATCTGAAGTGTACTCAATGTCAATATCTATATTAACACCTGGAGCCCTTGCTGTATACAAAGAATATTCCATGAGAGCATAATCTGTACTAGCAATAAGTTCTGGATTGCCAGGAGCAGGACCAGATATTACGCCAGAGGGAATTTCTGCAAATATACCTTGTGTATCATATGGAATTAAGCCGTTAGTATCTGTGTTTCCTGCACCAAAATATCTTCTTTGCCAGCTTAAATCTGAACCTATAGAGTAAACTGCCCAACCGCCGTTTCCCCTGTCTCCACCTTCAAGGCCGGCCCAACCAATATTGCTTTTAGCAACGTGCATTAAGTTTAAAGTACCAAAGTCATCATCTCGATATCCAAACATACAACCGTCATTTAGTTTGACAGGATTAGGAATTTGAACAGTCCTATCAGTCCAGTTATTGATATCTTCTGGCTCACCCTCACATGTAAAATGATAGTATCCAGATGCTGCACTAATAAAAAACGCATGAAGTCTTTTATCAAAAGTTTTCAAATAACAAGAACGATCTGGTTCGGCCGTAACACTTTCCTGTCTGGCTCTACCACCAAGCGTTCTAACTTTTGGTCCAGAAAAATCTGTAACAAGTTTACCCAAGTCAACAATTGTTTTAGTACCAAATGGTTTACCAGAAGCTGGGGCCTGAACGGTGTTAAAAAGATTCGCACCAAAAGGTTTACCATTAGGATCATAATCAGATTCTCCAGCTTGCTTAATTCTTTTTATTGTGCCACTTCCCTCCAAAACAAGCAGTTGGGTTGGACCTATGGCAGCACCAGTATCTTGGTCAAAACCACCACTTGGATGAGGTTCAAAACATTTTGAACTTGGTAATGTCCCAATTTCAATAGCTCTAGGAATACCGCTACCACCAGGAAATTCTATTAGATCTACTCTGTTTGCATAAATGATACTGTCTTTCCAACTAATAGCATCAGCACCATGTAGTGACTCATAATCAGGAGCTAAACCAGAAGGAATACCTCGACTATATAACAATGCCTGTTTTCCAAAAATTCTATCTTCCTTAGATGATATATCTTTTTTTACAACAGCAAAAGAAGAATAAGCACGGCGACGAGGTTGTCCGAATCCGCCATCATTACCACCACCATCCAAGAATAATCTTGGAGTCATTGTCCAACCTTCTTTTAACCATGACGAAGTATCTTCATTAGCCGAATGAAATGAAAAAGCGCCAACATAAAACAGGTTACCGTTATGAGGTATACAACACATTCCATGAGAACCCATATCGTTGTGACCACTAGGTCCTATAAAATCAACACCGGGACCACTATGAGATCTGTCTGCAAATTTTATACCATTGCTTGCTTGTGCAAAAATTCCTGATCCATCAAATCTTAATAGATATAAACTACTGGTTCCTCCAGTTGTTTGTTCACATTTGTTGACAGAATAATAAAATTGTCCATAATAAAATACTCCCGGCTTATGATTAAAATAAGATCCGGGCAATGTACTCATTGGTCCACCATACAGACTGTTGTAGTAATCACTAAATGATCCCAGGCTGCCACCAGCCTCAAATTCATTAATAATTTCATCGCCACCTGTATCCGACGTAGTTTGAGATACAGTTCGGGGACCAAATGGGCTAGATAATAAGTGGAGGTTTGTTCCCCAGCCTACAGAAATACATGGCTTCAAAATGCACCTCCTTCCTTATATTCCAACATTTTTATCCAGTTGCAATTTCTACATAAAAGCTGGAATTTTCCACTATTAATATTTTCACAAGCATCTTTATATATTGCCCATGCACCCCTAATTTTTCTATCTGAGTTTCCATCATTATTAACATGATCTAAAGTCAATATACGTTCATCAGAAATTCCGCAATATACACATATGCCACCATAAATATTTATAACTTTATTTCTAAGTTTTTTATAATTATTTTTACACTTTTTCTTATTGTTTTTATTTCTATATCCATTATGATAATATTTTTTGTCTTTACAATTTTTAGAACAAAATCTCTTTGTTTGCATGCCATTTATTATTGTATCACAATTTTCACACATAGATTGAAATTGTATCTTATTCTTTTTCAGATGATAATATATTGTTGAACAACCTTTTTGTAGTATATTGCTAATTTCTGTAATACTTTTACCTTGTTTATATAATTTATTAATTTTATTTATATCTGACATTTTAACGAACCTCCGCCCTCATTCTTATCCTGGGCATTTGGAATACGCCTCGACCAAGGTCTTGTTCGTGCAACCAGAAAATTTCACTATCGCTTCTACCAACACCAATTCCAGATGGATCTACTTGTTTAGTTCCAGTACCTACTTCTAGTGATCCACTAACTGTGGCGTCACTCCAATTTAATCCTTCATCTATACTATATTGGAACTTACACTGTACAGTATCCCAGAAACCAAAATCAAGTACTTTGAACTTAACTCTTGTTCTGCCGTTTTGTGGATCTACTAACGGATTAGGATCATCTAGTGATCCTGAAGGAATAATGACTTCTGGATCATGTAAATCTACAGCTTGATAGCCACCACAAAATGCACCTCCCCAATGTGCATAATTTATCTGTCTCCAGCCAGACGCTTTATTTAAAGCAAAGAAGTGTGATGCTACCTGATCAGAATCAACAATAGTATCAGCTGGAGGATTATCTGAAAAGCATAACCTTAATTCATGATTATTTGTTTGCTCATCTGCTTCATCTATATATCCTGTAATGTGTCTACGACGAACTCCAGTAAAGTCCCAACCTATAGTTCCTTGACCAAATGGTCCCCAAACTCCACCATTAGATTCTGGTAATAAATTAGTAGGTGTACTTGTCAAATCAAGGTCAGCAGGATCAACAAATGCAAAACCAGAAGGATAATTTACAATTGTCGGGAACATATATCCACTAATAGTTCCTTTGTCAAGCTTGATTTGTAATTGGTCGAACGCTGTTCCTGGCGCATCTTGTAAGTTACCAGAAGTCCAAATCGGTAGTCTATCAGTATCTCCACCCATATGAGCCTTACCCGAAGCTACATCATCTTCATGTCTCGAACTTGTTTCTTTTGGTTCTCCAGTAGCTTGTCTATATCCCGAAGGTTTCAAAACTGAAAGTGAATCATCTCCACGGTCAATTGGCGCAGCTTCTCCTACATGATTTCTTTCATCAGGAATAGAAGAGCGTCCTCCATAACCAGAAGGATAAGGAACATTTTGAAACGAACTATGAATATATGGTGCAGTAATTGCATCCCAAGTTGCTCTCTGAACAGTGTTTCCACTTGGTGTAATAATACCGGACGTACTGGCGTTGGCCAAAAATTCAGTTTTATCAGTCCAATTAACTCCGTCAAAAGAAGTAAACCAACAAACTCCTTGTGCATTAAAACCATCAACTGACTTTCCAACCGGAGTTCCTGTTCTTGTTTGAAAGGTTGCATTGTCAGTACTGTAATTCAAAAATGCATTGAGCTGATTATTAAATGAAACCATGTAAGGTCTAAAAGCTTGCGGTGCACCAAATAATCCTTGTCCAACTAATGGAGTTATCTGCATAGCTCCACCAAGTATCCCTGAGCCAAATGGACTATTTCGTAACTTAGTTAAGTCAGCAGTTTTTTTAATACTTGCATGGTCAACTTCAAATACTTGACCATCTCCCTGAAGCATAAAAAGTTTAGGTTCACCATCTACATGATGTTTAGCAAACTTGCGTGGAACAGGACCACCATACAGAGACTGAGTTCCACGATCTATGTCAGTACCACCAAGACCAAAAGTAGTATCTCCTCCAAATTCAGCTTGACGATCATCCCAAAAATCCATATAAATAAAAGAGCCTTTAGTTCCTATACGCTTTGCCATAACTGTAGTTTGAGTACAGTAATATATTGTGCCCTCAAAATCAATCATGTCGCATAAAACATTACTTTGAGTACCAGGATCTGCATCTCTATAAGACATCCAGGCTTGTATTCCTTCACTTAGGTTTCCAGCAGCTTGTTGTGCAGGAAAAGTAAAGTGACTGTGTTCAAAAGAACCAGGATTTCCAAACATACGCATTCCTGGAAATTTGCCTAAAGGACTAGTTTGTACTTCAAATGGTAATTGTCCAGTCCAGTTTCCAAATTCATATGAAGGTTGTTGACCTGCTGGATTAGCCCAGAATATTCCATCTTGGTGTGAAATACCTGGTGATCCATTAGCAACACTCTGTGTAGCAAACATATGAAGGGTGTGATTTGAACCATCTTCTATTGTGTAAAAATCAAAATTGCTATTATCATCAAAGTTTAGTATATCACCATTAGTAAACTGATCTTCCCATTTATAAGGGTGAAAACGCATACTAATATCACTTCCCGCTGTATCAAGACCATGTCTCCACCAGTGCAAACACGAATTATGTTTCCATGCAATTGATACATGGTTTATCACATCGTTGTAAGCTATATATGCAGAAGCGGCACCTCCTTTCACACCGTTGGGAGATCCAAATCCTGAAAATGGTGGTAGAATGGCAAGTTGTCCGGACGGACCTTGGGCGACTAAATGTGGCCACTTACGCCACATCTCGGGAAGATTTTTTTGTGAACCAATACCCAGTACTGGCCTAATCCTTGTTCCAACACCTTTTAAAATTGCGTATCTTGCCATCAACCTTACCTAAAATCAAAAGTCATACGATATGTAAAACCTCCACCGTCGCCGCCATAGACTTTGACTGCAGCATTGGTGTTTACAGTAACGCTTAAATATTCATACATTGTAACTTGGTCATCTTGTCCTGAAGCAGTTATTTCTTGAAACGTAGTACTGTTAGGATCAAATGCAACTCCAGATGGATTACGCCAAATATTTTGACCACTTGGCAAAGTAGTAGGAACAAACTTTCCACTTGCTTCTGTTAAATTAACATTCTGTATCCATGTGCCTGACGGTAATCCATTAAACTTAAATGTTCCAACAGAAAAGTCTGCAATATCAGGAAGCCAGAATCTCATATTGAATACCGCTTCTGTTGCATCATTAAAATCTCCTACTCTTGCTATAACTGCTTTTGTAGGAGTTTCTTGTTTTCCATTGCTAAGATTTAAAGAGCCAAAATCCAAAAACGCATCAGGATTCGTGCTCAAATTCTTTTTAAAATTTCCGCCAGAAGCTGGAGACAGATCTAAGTGACGTTGCCCAATAGGGTCTACGCCAGAAACCAGCAGTTCACTAAAGACGATGTTAGGCGGGAAAGCCATTATTCTTGCTCCCAATTATTACTTTTAGATAAATTTTCTTCTGCAAACAATGGTTGTAAGTTTGTATAATTAACCGCTTCCAAAACTTGTTCACGCATTGTTAAGTTAAATTTAGACAAAGGTTTTACATGATCAATATGCCATACAGATCCATAATTTTCCCAAGTCATACCTTCTTTAAATTTATTTTCAAAATATACTCTCAACTCTTCAATGGAACAACCTAAATCTTTAATAGCAGAAGCAGTTTTATAATTGTTTTTCAAAGCTCCATTAAGTCTTTGTCTCAAATTCTTAGAAAGTCTAGCATTGATATTTTGTTGATAATAACTATTTTGCCATTCTCTTATTTTAAGACGATTTTTGGATTGCCATTTCTTGCTTTTTAATAAAAATTTTTGTGGATTGAGTCTATATCTTTCATTTTCTCCACAAGATTTAGAACAATATATTTTATTCGATGAAGTAATAATATTATTATTACAATTTAAATGTGCACATTGCTTTTCAATAGGAATTTTTCTTACTCTCTCTTTATCTGCCTCATATTTACACAACCCAGAACAGTATATTTGCGTTTTCATCCTGGGGTTAAAATTATATTTACATATTTTACATTTTTTATTTTTCATAATTAACAACTTATTTGAACAGGACCGTCGGAAGCAAAAGTAGATGAAGTGTACTGCCATTGTAAGTTGAAGTTAACTTGACGCCTTAATTCATCTTTAGTAATGCTCTTAGAAGTCAAAATAATAGTTTGGAACGTATGTCCAGCCTTAGCGCTAGTAGGCAGATTATCATTAATTAATGTCTGAGCAAAAGCTGTTGCAACAGAAATGTCTTCTCCTGCTTTAGCAGTTACACTTCCATTTACTGTCCATGTACCAGGAGAAGTGGTACCAACATTTTGAACAATTGCGCCCTGAGACCTATTACAAATTGGAATAGTAGCATGAATCTCAACTGGTTCAGTGTTAGTAACAGCAACTGACGCATCTTGTATATTAGATGGTAGGTCGCTACTAGGATCGTCGTCGTACTCTCTATTATACGATATGGTTCCGAAAAACTCGTTCTCCGAAATACTAAGAGACTTTGGTCTACTAGTAAATAATGTTCCACTTCCGGCGAATCTACTATATACTTGTACAGCTTTACCAGGAAGCGTAGGTTCAACATTTATATTCCAAGCACTAAGGGCATTTAAAAAACAAATGTCGCCCCGACCAAGACCTCGAATATTTCCATCAATTGAAACACTAGTAATGCCGTTGCTGTCTGTGCTAAATTGTGCATTTTGATCATGGGTAAAATTACCAGAAGATAAAATAAATTGCTCAACAACAGAGAAGCTGGCTTGGCTTACGTCTATGTTCTCCTGGCGCAAACCCTCATATGCAACAATGTCTAAGCCCGAAGGTAATGCTCCTGAAGCTTGTACAAAAACCGGGTGTGTAGATGGAACATTTCCATATCCTGTTTTGCCAAGAACAAAAGAACGTGCATTAGCGAAGGCATTATTAGCACCACTAGGAGCGGTGTTTGCACCTTCTGCACTAATGTCGTGTTGAACTTCTACGCTACGCCTATCTTCATTTTCTGTAAAGCCCCAAGTTTCACTGAAGTTCCTAATAGCCGGCTTACCTTCAATTTCTTCATTGAAAACAAAGGTTAATGAATAAGTTATTTGAGTTGTCCAAGTTCCTTCGTCAAACGTTAACGAATCAAGAGTTGGAAAAACTCCACTAAGAACAGGTATACCATTATGGTCAATGGTTAGTTCTTGGCCAGAAGCTGTTACCGCAGCTTGAAGCTCGTCCTTTTTATCAAACAGATTCCTAAATTGTCCACTTTCACCAGCAAAATCACAAAGAGTTCCGGTAAGTTCTAGTGTAGTCTCTAAAAATAAAGACTCGTCATTGACCTTAATCAGAGTAGTGTTCCAGCCAATTAATGGAACTGGGACAAACTCATAAGGCCCATAAAACATTTTAGTAACTGTTGGTATAAATGGTACGCCCATTATAATCGCCTCTTAAAGATTGGTAAAGTCTTCATTGCCCTGTTCTTTAAGTCTTTCAATAATTTGTACTATACTCTCTTGTACCGCTTGTAATTCTGCCTCAGAAGGTGCTTCAGCCAACTTCTCTCTAAAACCTTCTTGTATTGTGTTATTAAGACTATCAATACCATCGACAGTAATTCTTCTTTGTGTATCTACATTGACTTGAACTGGTCCTACTGCACTAACATTGGCCGACAATCTTTCAATCGCTCTTGTTAAAGGTTGCAATATTGCAGTAGCGCTAATAATGTCTGTTCCTTCTTGAGCGTTAGGAATAAAGCCCTTGTTGGCAACTCCAATTTTCTTTGCTTGTTTTCTAGTAAGAACAGTTTCAGATGTATTGGCAAGCATCAATCTCGAACCTGCAGGCATTGATCCCTTCTCTCTTGAAGCAGCAGCTATAACACCATTTATTTCTGCATTTGAAAGAGTTCCTGTAGCACTTCCGCCAGTAGGAATAGACGCATTTCTTTTCTTTGTTTCTTCAGTAAGTATTCCAATACTCGTAAGAAGATCAGCAAAACCAGTAATAATTCCTGTTTTAATAAAACCTAATTCATTAATTGCTCTTATTTGTGTAGCAGCATCTACTATGCTATTGCCCACAAGCGTACTAATATTTCCACTGATAGCAGTAGTATCTTCACCCTGCTTCTTAATAATACCAGTTTGTTCACCAGTATCTATAGCCAATTGCTTGATAGCCTCAAAAGATTGTGCTTCAATAGTATTAAGGAATTTTATCCCTGCTTCAATTTGCTTACTAGCTTCTGTACCTCTACGTGATTGTGCAAAAATCTTCTTAGTCTCATTAATTTGACGACCAAAACCAACACGTGCAACAATAGCATTTTCACTAGCTG
>SDBV01007537.1_pt1 | contig 14863 bp, 13 predicted proteins | sample 2277081 | NCBI WGS metagenome assembly SDBV01 (sample SAMN10402039, study PRJNA504765) | marine sediment metagenome | isolation source: marine sediment core GS10_PC15, 223 cmbsf | place: Arctic Ocean: Southern Knipovich Ridge | collected 2010
GTTGCCACGCTCCATTGGCTGATCAGTTCAGACTTGATTTGTCTGCGTGCCTTAGTCAACCCGGAATCCATTCCATAAGTTGTTTCCAACGGATTTGCTTGCCCGATTAAAGCAACTGCAACAGTCCTTGTTACAAAACTCAAACCCGTCGATTCGACCGCGTTTATGAGAATATACATTAAACGCGTGCGCGGAAGCAAGGGCGAGTTGTTAAATTCATGATTTATGTTTTTTCTTGATTGATTGAGCGCGGGTCGTTGGCTAGTTGCGAAGTTTGCTAACCGAATGTCACTTGATCAATTCATTATGTTTCTGATCACATCCTAGCCCGGATTAGTTTTTCTAATCTTTCCTGCTCGCGCATTTGCAGTCGATCCAATTTTGATCCTTTCGTTTTCAAAAGCAGAACCCTAGTGAGTCTATAAAGCGGAAATCTTTTCCGGTTTAAGGAAAAATGTTCCGGGTTTGGGTAATTACACGAGAGGGACTTTTGCGATGGGTTTAAGCCAACGTTTTTTTAATCCCTTTTATTAAAAGCAATAACAACTGTTTTCAGGTGAGGAAAATCGTTGTGGCACGGGCGTTGCATATTTGTGGCAGGACATACTGTAATTTTGCAATGACAACAACACCGCACATTTCGAATCTTTTAATGACGCCAGCCCAGCCGGCTAGGCCGGCAAATCGACCTTTGCCAAAAGCTAAGGATGCACCGGCCAACGGCAGTGGTCGTCTAGCTTCGCAAGATGCGCAAAAGTCAAAGCAACGACCTGAATCATTACCTGTCGCAAACAACACTCCTGCAAAACCTGTTATCACAAAGCCTGTATCAAGTCAGAATTCAATCACTAAAAAGACTTCTGAAGTTAGTGGAAAACAGTTTGCAAAGTCGGTTGGTAAGGCTGATGGAGCATTCTTCGAAGCTTTAGTCGATCAAATATTATCATCGGCTGATGATAAAGTGATGCCGATTTCCCAACTTGCTGATGGAGTAAAACCAGGCTTTGGAATGGGCAAGTTCGGCGATTTGACCGGCCTGGGTGAGGTTGCCACCAAGACGGTTCCAAATGCCATCGTAACGCAATTCAAGCCAGCGGCCCAGGCAGGCAAAACTCTGCAGGTGGTTCAAACTGCCCTCGACGGCGAAGGGTTACTCGCCAGCCTGAAAAAACCTCAGGTTCAAGGCAAGGCCATCGGTTCGGTTAAGGGTGAAACAGTTTTGAAGAATCATGTAGTTGGCAAGGTCGTCGATGCTGGTTCAAAACCTGCCAAAGCCAATGAAACCCAGATTCAAACACAACCCGTTACCCCCTCACTGCAGAAGATGCCCCAAACATCAACTCAGACAATTGAAGTTGGTTTGAAGGGTGAAGTGGCTGGGAATCTGCAACAGATTATGCGTCCTGTGGGATCCCAGACCCCAACGAATGCCTCATTGAAAAAAATCCGAAGGTTTGGCCCAAATGCTCAAAGTCAGTTTGCTGAAACCGGAAAGTTCAGGCTCAATGGTGCAGCAGCAAGCCCTGTAGCGGTTGAGGCGATAACAGCCCAGTCTTCCGGGCAGGGGTCAAAGCCTAAGCTGCAGTTTGGCGGCCTTGCACAGACAGCCCAGACAGCTCAGTCAGGTGCTGGGGTAACTTCCCAGGCAGAAACTGCACTGTCAGCCCAAGCTTCCGGTCAGGGGTCAAAGCCTAAGTTGCAGTTTGGCGGCCTTGCACAGATAGCTCAGTCAGGGGTTATGGTAACTTCCCCGGCAGAAACTGTAATGTCCGCCCAGCCGGCGAAAGCACCGGCCGGCCCGGCTACGGCCGAGCCCATTGGCCAGCAGATCGCCCTGCAAGTCCAAGCCAGACCCATCAAAGCGGGCCAGCAGATAACAGTGCAGCTTAATCCACCAGAATTAGGCAAAGTACAATTGCAAGTCCACCAGGATGGCCAGGGATTGCGGGCTGTATTGGAAGTTGAAAATCCTAGTACACTCAGCCAGCTACAACGTGAAGCCCCGGGACTGGTCAATCGTCTCGCCGAAGGCGGGGTGCAGGTAAATCGAATTGAGATAACCCTGGCCAACTCTTCGGATTCATCCGATCGCAGTGGTTCTGAACCGTTCGGCTCGCTGATGCGGGACAACTACGGCAACCAACGAGACAACCAGGCCGGTGATTCCAGTCAGCAATCTGAAAGTGGTTATACAGACGGTTATGGCCTGGACGAATCAGAGGAATCCCTCGTCTCAGCAGGCTACGTCAACGATGAGGCGATTAACGTCTGGAGATAGGAGTCGTTCAATGACACAAATTCAAGCAACTTCAGGTGCAAGGGACATCCGCACTGATTTCCTGAACCTACTGGTAGCACAGTTGAAGAATCAGGATCCGACCCAACCAATGGACAACCAACAGATGACCACGCAGATGGCTTCGCTGGCCCAACTCGAGCAGTTGGAGAACCAGTCGAATCAACTAGGTAAATTGCAGTCAGCATTTGATATGGCTTTGCAAACAGCCCAGGTCCGCCAGGCATCTGAATTGATCGGTAAGAATGTAACCTTCGAGGCCGAAAATAAGGACGGGGACATTGTAGAGCGGACGCTAGAAGTTAAGGAAGTGGAAATGTCGACCGGACAGTTGCTGCTCAGGGCCGGCGACTACTACATCGGTGTAAACCAGCTTCTGAAGATCTCCGACTAAACTCAGGGTAAATAAGCAAGAAGAGGTAAATCATGGGAAATGCACTACAGGCAGCGGTTTCGGGCATGAAGGCCCACCAGCAGATGATCGACGTTGCGGGTAACAACTTAGCTAACCTCAATACGGTTGGTTTTAAATCCAGTCGCGTCATATTCGCTGAGATGCTCTCCGAGACGATTCGCGAGGCAACTGCACCGACTGCAATTCTCGGCGGTACCAACCCAATGCAGATTGGCTCGGGCGCTACGCTTGGTAGTTTGGATAAAACCATGACCCAGGGATCAATGATAAATACCGGTCAGCAGCTGGACATGGCCATTCAAGGTGGAGGTTACTTTGTTCTCAACGATGGAATACAGAGTGTCTTCACCCGTATTGGGTCGTTCGGCGTCGATTCCCAGTATTACCTTGTTGATCCCAAGACTGGTTATCGTGTTCAGCGAGAGGGTCAAGTCGGTACCGTTGAAGGTTTCCAGGCTGCCGATGATTCCGGCATTAGGATTCCGTTTGACAAGGCCTTGCCATCAAAACCGACAACGGCTATTTCGTACAATGGTAACTTAAGTGCCGATGCTTCGATTCCGACTACCCATCAGTTAACTACCGGTATTCAGTTCACAGTAAGTAGTACCTCTGCCGAAAAGACGGACGAAATTGACGAGTTGGATCAGTTTACGGGTGGTCCTCTGGGCGCCGGGGAGAGCGGTAAAATTACGGTATCCGGCAAAACAAGAGATGGTACTGCTGTGGCGGCTTATGATTTTGATGTTGATCCGACCACTACGATCGATGACCTCCTTACGAGTCTTAACACCAAATTCCCTGACTCGACAGCGTCGATAGTCAACGGCAAAATTACCCTTACAGATAATGTTTCCGGCTACAGTAAGACCGATCTGAACTTAGTATGGAAAGTGGTCACCGCGGGAAAATCTCTCGAATTGCCCACCCACACTCAAGTAGCAGTCGCTGGCGGCAGTACATTTCAGACGACTGCTATTAAAGTCTACGACTCGCTGGGTTCGGAACACACAATCAGTGCGACGTTTGTAAGGACAGACACGGATAGGACCTGGGATCTGGTGATTACCTCGGTTTCCGGCGATGTTGGGCTGACTAAACGAAGAATCGATGGAATAATATTTAATGCTGATGGCTCGCTTAACAGCAGTAACACTGCTTCATTTGAACTGGATTTTACTACCGATGGTAGTGGCTCGAGGGAAATCACTGTTAATCTCGGTACCGAGGGTACGCACGATGGCCTGTACAGCTTCGGTGAAGGCTCCACTGCAAGCGCCAGTGATCAGGACGGTTATACCTGGGGAAAGCTTATGAGTTTGTCAGTCAGCTCTGAAGGCAAGCTTTCCGGTCTGTTTACCAACGGCATCAGGCAAGATGTCGCCCAGCTTAAGATGGGTACGTTCCAGAACCCCGCTGGTTTGAAGGCTGTCGGCAACGGTTACTATGTGCCATCAGCCAACTCAGGTGATGCAAACTTAACGGCCCCTGCTACCGGTGGCGCAGGTCTTATCCAGGGCGGCATGTTGGAAGGATCCAACGTCGACGTTGCCGAGCAGTTCGTCAAGCTGATCCAGGCACAGAGCGGCTTCCAGGCAAACGCACGAACAATCCGCATCGCAACGGAGATGCTGAGAGAACTGACCGGCCTAATTCGTTAGTGAAAGGTGAACCCCATGCATGGATGTTTGGGTGAACAACTTAACACATTAACTTTGATGTTGGCATCTACTCCAATAAAAAGGCTAGATGCACTTCAGCGACATTTTTCCACGGGCGGCGGCGGTGCGGGCACATGGATAGGAGTGACGTTGGGTGTTTTGGTGGTTGTTGGAATTGGCTATGCAATAGCCGTATCCGCTATGCGGAAGGCCGGCCGGCGGAATTGGAGAGCTTTTAAAACCGCTGCTGACAGCGCAGGCCTAAGTGACGAGGAGCGAACACTGCTGGCGAGAATAGCCAGTTCACAAAAGCTTAAGGATCCCGTTTCGGTATTTACTTCAGAAAACCTTTTCGAGCGGGGTATGACCAGGATCAGTTCAGGGACCAAGCCTGAGAAAACAGGTGTATTGTCAAAATCTTCCTTTTGCGGGACGTGTATTTTCTCACTTTCTCTTAAAGAGAAGCTTGGTTTTCACCTTTCGGATGACTCGGCGGGTGTAGAGGAGTTTAACCTTGGCCCGATCGGGGCTGGGGCTAAATTGAATGTAGTTCGGCGTGGCAGCCCGTCAGAATTTGAAGTTACGGTTGTTTCAGCAACTCCCGAGAAAACACAGCTCGACGTCAGGTTGGATACCCCCGTACCATGCCGCCGGGGCGAGACCTGGATCATGCGAATGCCGAGGCACGGTATCGTCTGGGAATTCAATGGCTGGATCGTCTTTGTCGGTAACACTGAGGTGACGGTTAAGCCGATAGGAAATGTCCGGCTGATAAACCGTAGAAGATTTGTTCGCGTTCCAACGGGTAAGGAAGCTTTCATCGCTGTTTTCCCGTTCCATCAGACCCAGGCAACCCAAAGCCTGCCGTCTTTCATACCGGCGACGATGACCGAACTTGGCGGCCCTGGTGTTCAGCTTAAAATAGATGCTGATATTTCTGCGGAAGTGGGGGATAGGTCACTTTTGATCCTTCACCTTAATCCTGAAAAAATTATTGAGAGTTCAGCAGTCATTCGCCGTGTAGATAAGAATGATCAAGGTCGAATAGTTGGCCTGGCGGTTGAGCTGGTCGGATTGAACACAGCTGAAGTTGACGAGTTGGTGGCTGAGACAAACGCACTGACTCAGCACAATGCGGAATTTAACAATCAGTTGGAACAGCAGGCAGTGGCTGTTTCGAACTGACAGAGAAAAATACCCAATGGCATCGCCTATCAGACCAATAGCTTCAACCCTCCAGGCCCTGAGCCAGCGGTACGAGACGATTACGCATAACCTCGCCAATGTCGATACGACCGGGTTTAAGCGTACAACGACATCTTTTCAGGAAGTACTTTCCGGGAAGGTGAATAAATCAGGCAGTGGCTCGGGCAGCCAAAGTATCAAAGGTATAAACACTATCGACTTCACTCAGGGTGGGCTGACGAAAACCGGCGGGCCTTTAGATCTGGCTTTGATGGGCAAGGGCTTCTTTGTAATCGAGACACCCCAGGGGCCTTTGTATACACGCAACGGCAGCTTTAGGCTTAACTCTCAAGGCCAACTCACCGATGGAGCGGGACGACTCGTTGCAGGTGATTCCGGGCCAATTGTCCTGCCTGGTACTTCCGGCGTGACGATAGCAGGTGACGGGACGATTTCCGTAGATGGTCAAACGGCGGGCAAGATCAAGATTGTCGATTTCGAAAACTACAAAGATCTCCAATCAGTTGGCGGGTCTAGTTTCAGGTCGAAGGCCCAGACGATCCTTGGCAGTACTGCCAGTATTCAACAAGGGCACCGAGAGAATTCCAACGTTACAGCGGTTCAAGAGCTGGTGAATCTTATTACCGTTACACGTATGTACCAGGCCAACATGCGAGGTATGCAGGTGGCCGGAGCAGATAAATTCAAGTCTTTAATGCAGGCGGCAATGGCATAGCAATAGGAGTTACTAATGCTTAGGGCATTTTCAACAGCGGCAACAGGTATGGTGGCTCAGCAATTGATCGTCGATACCATTGCCAACAACCTTGCTAACATCAATACAACCGGTTTTAAGCGCAGCCAGGTCGATTTTCAGGACCTGATGTACGTAAAGATGATCGAGCCCGGGACCGACGTAGCATCGGGTATTGCTTCTTCCAGTGGTTTGGAAATAGGAAGCGGTGTCAAACCGGCCGGCACGATAAAGCTTTTCACCCAGGGCGAGCCCGATAAAACTGATAGGCCATTGGATATCGCAATTCAGGGTGACGGGTTCTTTAAGATTTCAACCCCAAGCGGCGAGACCCGCTACACACGCGATGGTTCATTCCGTATTGATGGTACAGGAAAGCTCGTAACAGCCAGTGGCGGCACTCTCGATCCAACCGTAACCATTACAGATGCAACAGGAGCTGTCAATATCGCTTCCGATGGTACGATTACCTATCTCGATTCAAGCGGCGCGGTTCAAGATGGCGGCTCGATCACGCTGACTAAATTCATCAACCCTGCAGGCCTGTCGAGTCAGGGCGGAAACCTATACGCTGCTACCGTCGCCAGCGGAATCGGCACTGAAGGTGCGCCAGGTTCGTTGGGTATGGGTAGTTTGCAGCAGGGATTTCTGGAGAAATCAAACGTGCAGATGGTCACCGAGCTGATTGGCCTGATCAGGGCTCAGCGTGCTTATGAAATTAATTCGCGGGCAATTAAGGCCGGCGACGAAATGTTGACAACCGCAACCCAGTTAATTCGATAGGGAATATTGGTGAAGTCTAGGAACCTTATAATAACGATTTTGGTGCTGTTGATCTCGGCTGGGTCTATCCTGGCTGACAGTAGCGTTTTGCAAATTTACCTGCCACGTGCAATTGAGGTTCCCGCAGGGCAACTTTCATTGGGCGCTATTGGTGTGGTTCGTTGTGGTGATTTCGAGTTGGCTGAGAATGCATCGGGTATTGCCATGGGTCGAGCGCCTTGGCATGCCGAGAAAATAACAATTGATCGCAGAACGGTTCTATCTCGCCTGGCCTCACACGGAATCTCCCCTCGCAAGGTTACCATTACCGGTGCCCAGCGGGTTGAGATAACTCTTTCGGAAAGGGTCGTGCCAGGTAAGGAGCTACTTATCAAAGCAGAGGCTTTTCTCAAGGAGCTTCGTCCCGTCCCCCCCGGCTGCACATGGGAAGTTAGCTCCCCGCCGAAGGATCTGATTTTACCAGCCGGGGCTGAAATGGATTTGCAGGCCAGGCTTTTAGATGACAGGCGAACCGGAATTTTGAACGTGATGGTCGAAGTCGTCTCGGTGGAAAAGGTACTCGCTTCCAAGAAGCTCACTTTTAAGGTTTTCTTTCCGAATCGACAGATTTTAGCCCTTAGGGCAATAGCTAATGGTGAAAAGCTTACGGAAGAAAATATCAAGATAACTACCGTTAGTTCCCCCAGACCTGAGAGTACTGAATTTGTCAACCCCTTCGGGATGATTCTACGCCATCGCATTCAGGCGGGGTCGGTTATCAGGCCGCATATGCTGACCGAGCCCACACCCCCGATGCTTGTTAAAAGAAACCAGGGCGTAGTTATGCGGATCGAAGGTGAGGGTTTTCGTCTAATGGGTATGGGCGTTGCGCTTGAAGATGGCCGACTTGGCCAGCTGATTCGAGTCAGAAACACCGACTCATCTCAAGTTATCACAGCAAAGGTAGCTGCCGACGGAGCAGTAGAGCCGATTTTCTAGGAGATAAGTTAATGAGAGCTACTTTAAGCCTGATTGCATGTGTGATGATGGTGGCAACGGCAACGGCTGTTCCCGCACACGCCGGTTCAATATGGGCTAAGTCTACACTTAGGACTCGCTCTTTTTATACCGACTTTACAGCCCGCAATATTGGCGATCCTCTCACCATCGTTATCGCGGAAAAGTCCAAGATACAGAATCAGACTAACCGCAAGTTGGAAAAGTCCACCTCGCAGGAGACTTCCTTAATCGGCGACTTTGACATTATCGATGCGATTAACAACATAACTGGCAAACTGTTCTCTCTTCGATCTCCGAATCTGGATTTCAAGGCCGATGCAGACAATAAATTTGACGGTAAGGCCAGCTATGGAAGTAATCGAAGTGTCGAGGATGAGATAACCGTAGTTGTCGAAGATGTTCTGCCCAACGGGAATCTGGTTGTTTTGGGAAGAAGACAGAGAATGGTAGACGGCGACCTACAGATCGTCGAGCTCAGCGGGATCGTTCGGCCTCGCGATATTTCCTTCGACAACAAAGTTAACAGCCAGAAAGTCGCCGATTTCCATTTTGTCTACTCCATCAAGGGCAGGGAGAACCGGTTTACCAAGCCTGGTTGGCTTAACCGAATCCTCAATCTCTTGAATCCGTTCTAGTTTCCGAGGAACTAATGTCCAACTGTAAGAATACTACACTAATAATTGCGACGCTGGTTCTTGTCGGCTTGGCTGGCAGTGTCCAGGCCGAGCGGATTAAGGACATCACCGACATTGAAGGTATCCGGGGCAACAAGATACAAGGACTAGGCTTGATTATTGGCCTTGATGGTACGGGTGACGATTCAAATCTAACCAGGCAGATGTTCGCCAACTTCCTCCTACGTACAGAAGGGTTGGCACTGGATCCTGATGATCTCAGCAGTAAAGCTTTTGCCGCCGTTATGGTAACAGCTACCTTAGGTCCATTTGACCGTGAAGGATCGAAAATCCAGGTGAAAGTTTCATCGCTCGGCGCATCCAGCCTTCAGGGCGGAACTCTTTCGCGGACGGAACTTAAAGGTGCAGATGGCGAGGTATATGCCAACGCCGGAGGTACGGTGACTATAGGCGGCTTTGGTGCTTCGGGTGACAATAGCAAGATCACGAAGAATCACATTACAGTAGGCTATGCCGATGCAATCGTCGAACGGGAAGAACTTGCCACTTATATTTCCAGGGAAGGAAGGATCAGCCTTCTTTTGAAAAACCCTGACTTCACAACGGCGGGCAATATCGCAGATGCGATCAACGGACTTTACCCCCAATCCAGCCTCGCAATTGATCCGGGAACGGTAAGCGTATCTCCACCACGTTCGGTAACACTTGCTGGGTTGAGCTCCTTTATCATCCAGATCACGGATTTAACCGTAAAGGTCGATGCGCCGGCAGTGGTGGTGGTCAATGAGAAGACCGGTACGGTAATCATCGGTCAAAATGTCACCATTTCGGAAGTAGCCATCATCCATGGCAGTTTATCGATCATTGTTGAAGAGAAAGATTTCGTCTCCCAGCCTCAACCGTTCTCTCGTGCTGGAACGACGGGAAAGACTGCTCGTACGGATATCACGACTGTAGAAGAAATCAGCCAGGTCAAACTGTTACCGAAACAGGCTTCAGTTGAGGAAATAGCCAAGGCATTGGAGCGTATGGGGCTTTCGCCTCGGGATATTATTTCGATTTTCGAAATGCTGCGCAGTGCTGGGGCACTCCAGGCTGAACTTAAGAAGATATAGGAGATTCTGGTGACGGGAATCGAATTGACTCAAGGCCTAACTGTACCGATCAAGCCTCTTGGCGGTGATCTCAATCAGGTTGCGAGAACCCTCACTACCACCAGTGCCGGCGACAAGGCCAGGGTAAAGGCAGCCAAGGATTTTGAGGCCATCCTGATTTACAAACTACTGGATGAAGTCAAAAAGACGATTCCCGAATCCGGATTGCTTGGAGGCGGGTCCCAGACACGACAGATGCAGGACATCTTTTGGCATTACTTGTCGGATGAATTGGCCGAACAGGGTGGCTTTGGAATGTGGAAGCAAATTTACAAACAAATCGGCAATGAATATCAGGCCGGCCCGGCCGAACAAAGTGTTGAGGTTTTACGATGATCTCAATGACACCAGATATAGCTCAACTGATTGCCGCTTTTGTAGCCGGCATGAATGAAGAGATAGAGCTATTGGAATTGAAGGGTGCGCATCTCGAGGCGCTGTCGACGGCGATTCTAGCACGCGACGACGAGGCCTTGCCCGAAGTTATGAGGCAGATGGAGCAGGCCCAGGTTCTCCAGGATGCGACCGACCAAAAGCTATTGGTTATTCGCAGCGAGATAGCAAATGTTCTGGCCTGGCCTTTGGAATTGGTTACTGCAACGAAGCTTGCCGCCCAAATTACCGGCCCGAATAAGGCTTTTGTCGAGCAGTCTCGCCAGAGGATTATTGAAATTGCAGGCCAGGTCCGCAAACAGCATCTGGAGACAGTTCTACTGCTTGCAGAGTGCACAAAAATCAATCGGATGCTTCTAGAGGGATTGTTTGGAAGCCAGGCTCAACCACTTCATACCTACGGCCGTAGCGGTCATAATACATGGCGGCCCGACACAGGCGTCGTGGATGCGGAGCTTTAAGCTATGAATTTCTACGCCAGCTTAAGTGGGTTACAAGCTGCTCAGCGAGCGATCGACCTGATTGGCATGAACATCGCGAATGCTGCTACCGAAAGCTACCACCGTCAGGAGATCCTACTGACCCCTGTTGAGTATTCGGGCACGTCAACCAGGAGTCTTGGCGGGGTTCAAGTCAGCGGTATCAGCCGTTCAATTGATGAGATCCTGGAGCGAGAAATCCTTCGCCAGGAACCTCAACTTGGCCAGACCGCACAAGAGCTTGAAACTCTGCACCTTATTGAACAGTCATTGGGCGATCTGAATTCAGACAGACTAGGCCATGCGATCGACGGTTTCTTCAACTCGATAAATGAATTGGCAGCCCATTCGACGGAAGAGGGTTACCAGCAAGCAATGATCGAGGCTGGCAAGACGCTCTCCTTTCAATTTCGTGATATCTCGCAGTTTCTTACAAGCGTTTCTGGGCAGATTATCGAAGCTGCTGAGGGCATGGTTTCTCAGGCAAACTCTTTGCTTCAAGAGATTGCTGACCTGAACCTTCAGATCAGATCCGGTCAGCAAATGGGCAACAACAACAACGTATTGATGGACCAAAGAGGGGCGGCGCTTGAGAAACTTGCGAGTTTGATGAATGTTTCATTGGACTACAAGTCCGACCGGCTTGGAGCCATCAATGTTAGTATTGATGGAGTATCACTGGTTAGTGGAGGTGATGTCTCAACGTTAGGCATCGAGATGGGTGCTAATCAGCGTTTCAGCGTGGTACACGAAAAAAGTGGCTTGTCTGTTAGTATTACCAGTGGGCGCATCGGAGGGCTCCTGAACCTGCAGAACGATTTGATTGATGATATTTCCAGCCAGCTCGATAACCTGGCCGTTGCGATAATTGATCAGCTAAATGCGATTCATGTCCAGGGTGTCGGCGAAGATGGATCGTTCAATAATCTGGTAGGCTGGGCTGCGGGATCTCCTACGACAGAGCTTTCAGATATTTCCAGCAAGATTTCAACCGGCTCTCTTCGCATTCGGATTATCGATACAACCACTGGCAATATCGCCATCGAGGAAATTCAGGTCAGCGATCTGAGTTCGACTTTTAGCGATTTTGCTGCAGACCTGGATGGGTTGACCGGCCTGGGCGCTTGGGTGGATGGTGCGGCCCTTCACCTGAAAGCGGATAACGGATACGAATTTGATTTTCTTCCTGTTAGTTACGCTGAATTTGGCGGGGGTTGGAATGGTACTTCTACGATCGGCATCGATGGGATTTTATCAAACCCAGCCAATGAAGACTTTACCGTAACAGTTATAGGCAGCGGTGGTGTCGGTGTTACTTCAGGCCTGCAACTGAAAGTTGAAAATGCCGCCGGAGATACGCTGGCGATATTGGATGTAGGTGATGGCTATCAAGTCGGCCAACCTTTGACTCTGACCAATGGCATTGAAATATCTCTTTCGCCCGGTCAGCTTCAGGCAGGAGAAAGTTTCACGATACATGGCATAGCCAGTTCAGACGAGACGGGTATCCTGGCTGCACTGGGGATTAATACGCTGCTTTCCGGTAAATCGGCTGGTACTTTCGGTGTCTCCCAAGCCATAGTTGATAATCCAAAACTTGTTGCCAGCGCGGTTGGTTCCGGGATGAAGGACAACGTCAATTTACAGAGGATGTCAGCAGTTGCAGGGCAGGCAATCGCATCTCTCGGCGGATCCACTTTAGGCGAGAGGTACCGCGGTTTGGTTACAGGTCTCGGCAGGGACATCGTCGTTCGAGAGGCCAGGCTAAAGGTTTTTAATGAGATCGCTCAACAATTGGCCCTCCAAAGAGATGAAATCAGTGGTGTGGACGTTAACGAAGAGGCAGCCAAGTTGATTATTTTCGAGCGTATGTTTCAGGCCGTGGCCAAGGTGTTGAGTGTTCAAAACCAAACACTGGAAATCCTTTTCCAGATAATATGAAGGTTTTTAATGAGGTATTCGGTAAATGAGTAGCTGGGGAGCTATCTTTAATAACACGCGGTTTGCCCTCAAGACGCAGTCCGATGCAATGGCCAAGCTGCAGGAGTCCATCGCATCAGGCGAGCGGGTGATCCGCGCATCGGATGACCCGATAGCTACCAACAGAATAATGTATCTGAACTCTTTCCTCGATAGCCTGGATTCTTATTCGAACAATTTGAATAACGTCGATTCGTTGCTTGGCCTGGCCTCTAGTAATCTCTCCGAGATTAGCAGTGCACTTGGTGATGTAAGAAAGGCTCTGACCGATGCAGCTAATGGCACTTACACTTCTCAACAGCGTTCGATGTTTGCCGGCAGGTTAGATACCGCGATGCATACGATTCTCATGGCTGTTAATGTCGAATATGCAGGCCAGCATGTTTTTGGCGGCGCGAATGTTTCTGAATCACCTTATGTAGCTCAGTACAATGGTGCTGGCGAAATTATCGGCGTGACCTATCAGGGAAGTACGGTCGATATGCCCACTCTGGTCGGGCCGGGCATAACTTATTCAGGGGTCCAGGTCGGTGAGAATCTTTTTAAGAGCGACAGTCCCGATTCACCCCTATTTAGCGGATCAACCGGTGCTGCAGTCGGGACGAAGCAATCCACCATTGATGGAGAAGTAACTCTGACGGTTTCACGCCAGACTACCTATGATGCGAATGCTGTCGTATTAGCTGCCGGGACCAGCGCAAATAACTCAGACACTATTCGAGGCGATCATACGCTGACGGTCGATTCGGCGGCCAAGACTATCAAGCTCGATGGCGGGGTTGCAGTTTCTTACGACGGTGCGGCGACCCCGGAAGATTTTATGGTCGAAAGTGCTTCGGGGGATGTTGTCTATGTGGACGTCCGGAATATCGTCGGCTCGGGCAGTGTAACTATCAGCGGGCAGGGGTTGCTTTCGATTGATGGCGGCACGACCTGGGCTCAGACCGACTATGCAGATAATAATCTTGCAGTGGGCGACCCCGCCAAAGGCAAAGTCCTGTACGTAAACACAGTTGGGATTACTTCCACTGGAAGCGAAACAGTAATTATTCCTGATTCATTGGATTTGTTCGCGGATCTGATCAAAATTCGAGACGCACTGAAAAATGATGCGAACCTGTCTGATTCGGAAGTTAAGGATCTTCTTTCAGATGGCAACGCCCGAATTACCGGGCAGCTTAAATCAATTGCATCCCATCAGATAACGATCGGTTCGAAGATTAACTCGGTGGGCACGGTTTTGAGGTATCGCATCGAGGATATGAAATACGGAGCCACAGTAGATAAATCGATTAATCAGGATGCGGATTTTACCGAATTGGCGGTAGAGCTGGCTCGCGTACAGACACTTTACGAGATGATCCTGATATCTTCGTCAAAGATGCTGAAGCTTTCTTTGTTGGACTATATCTGATTAGTTTTTAAGGCCCCCGGCAGATGTGTTCGATATCTATACACATGCTGGCAGGAGTGTCTGAGATCTTTCTGTAAGGGGCCACTGATCCAACTGGAAGAGTTTAGTCTTTTGCCTCAGGGATTGGCTCTGGTTCGATAATTTCGTAGGAATTGGCCCCCAAGATTGATCAGGCACAGAGTTTGCAACGTTTTATCTGGATGCGGTTCGTATATACCCTCATCTGGAAAGGATCCTCATGCAGCCAGTATTACACACACCTAGTGAGAGCCCAAGCTTGTCGGACTGTCAATTTGCGGCCTTTAAGGAAATGGGCGACCGATACACAGGTGAGGGCAAGTACGACCAGGCGTGTGAATGCTATAACCGGGCAGCGGCGATTTGTCCCGGTGAGGTAGGGCCTTATGTGGGCCTGGGGACTGTCGCAATCAGGACCGACCGCCTTGACCTCGCGCGTGAATGCTTTGATTTAGCTTTACAGCTCCAGGCCGACTGCGCAGAAGCCTACGCAGGGTTGGCTATGGTATATCAACATAGCGACCGGCACGATCAGGCGTTCGAGATGTACCTTAAATGTCTCGAACTGGATGATCAGAATCTGGTTGCCTTGCTGGGCCTGTTTCAAACTTCCTGTCAGATGGGAAGTTTCTCCAAGATTATTTATTACCTGCAGGTTTATTTGGACAAGCACCCTGATGATACATCGGTGCTGTTT
>SDBV01007538.1_pt1 | contig 14863 bp, 16 predicted proteins | sample 2277081 | NCBI WGS metagenome assembly SDBV01 (sample SAMN10402039, study PRJNA504765) | marine sediment metagenome | isolation source: marine sediment core GS10_PC15, 223 cmbsf | place: Arctic Ocean: Southern Knipovich Ridge | collected 2010
ATTCTCGACCCTGCAAAGGTGACTCGTTCTGCGTTGCAGAACGCGGCGTCGGTTTCGGGCATGTTGCTCACGACCGAGGCGTTGGTTGCCGACAAGCCCGAAGAGGGCGGCGCCCCTGGAATGCCCGACATGGGCGGCATGGGTATGTGATTTCACCTTCTGGGTGAAGAGTTCGAGAGAGCCGACGGCGCGAGTCGTCGGCTCTTTCGCGTCTGGAGCGAGCGCCAGGTTGCGCGATCGTTGGCCTGTAGCGGGGCGCATCACGGCAACGGGAACACGGCGGTGGCGAAGGCGGTTTCGCATTGGTGGGCTCACGAGGCCCGCCGACGCATGGAGCAACCTCGTCGATCGCCGAGCATGGACAACAATGGGATTTCTAAACCGTCAGACCAAAGCCAAGGCCAAGCAAGTCGGCGGCTAGACGCCGACGGCCTCGAAGCGCTCCTATCGGGGCCTCGTACAAAACCGGTCTTGCTCGACTTTTTTGCGGACTGGTGCGGCCCATGCCGAATGCTCGCGCCACTCATAACAGAGGTTGCAACAGAGCTCGAGGGCCAAGCGGACGTCTTCGCCGTGGACATAGACGACTTTCCTGACGTCGCTGCCAAGTTCGGCGTCAGTTCGGTTCCGACGTTATTTGTCATCGATGCCGATACGGTCACGCGGCTCGCGGCGCCCCATACACGCAAAGGCCTGATTGCAGCTCTCGGCGCCGGTTGAACACACAGTCGACCGCTTGATCATTTTTTCCGACGCGGTCGCGCGCGTTACGCTGGCTCGACCGAATCGGACCCTGAGCGTTTCCAGGAGCGTCTTGAGTGGCGAAATTTGAGTTCGAACGACTAGAGATCCCGGATGTGATCCTGATCAAGCCGACGGTTTTTGGCGACGAGCGCGGTTTCTTTTGCGAGACGTTCAGGCACGAGGACTATGCCGAGGCCGGGATAGGCGTCGAATTCGTGCAGGAGAATCATTCGCGATCGGGCTACGGCATATTGCGCGGCCTGCATTTCCAACTCGATGATCAAGCGAAGCTCATCCGCGTGTCGGCCGGGCGCATTTGGGACGTGGCGGTCGATGTGCGCAAAGAGTCGCCGACATATCGCAAGTGGGTCGCAGCCGAGTTGAGCGACGAGAACATGAATCAGTTATTTGTGCCTGTCGGCTTTGCTCACGGATTCGTCGTGCTCAGCGAGATTGCCGATGTCGCCTACAAAGTTGGCCCCGCATACTACGACCCGGCGTTGGAGCGGGGAGTCCGCTGGAACGATCCAGATATCGCCGTACAGTGGCCCGTCGACGAGCCAAAGACGTCGCAGCGTGACGATGATGCTCCCAGCATCGCCGAAATCGAAATGGAACTGCCTTGGTAATGCCAGCTGATGCGCCCCGCCGACGACCACGATTCGTACTACGTGCTCACCGAGTGGGAGAACAAAGACATCGTGGATGTCGTGCCGAATTGGGCAGTGGGCGGCGGTCGAATAGGATGTGACGATGGATGTCGCACAGGTCATATTTGCCGTCGCGCTCGGTGTCGTCGGCGTGATCATCACGTTGTTCACGCTATATGTGCTTTCGATGTCTGTATGGGGCGCTACCGACCGCTGGCAATTGCGTCGCAATTCGCGCCGCTGACGAATGAGTCGCTGGGAGGCAACGTGTTCACCAGGGGCACGGTCTACAAGGGCAAGACGGGGATGTGGGCGTTCAGCGCTCACCGTATTACCGGTTTCTTGGTACTCATGTTCTTGCTGCTCCACATAGTCGATGTCGCCCTTGCCGGGCTCAGCGTCGACCTCTATGACCGAGTTCACGCTCTATACGGCAACATCTTGCTCAGGCTCTTCGAGGTCGGTCTGCTCGGGGCGCTCGTCTATCACGCTTTCAACGGACTGCGTATCATCCTCGTCGACTTCTTCGCGTCTGCGATCGACTACCAGAGACAACTCGCATACGCAGTTCTCGGCGTCACGGCGGCTGTCACGGCATTTGGTGCAGTCGCGATCCTTTGGCCGTTTTTCGCACACGAGAACTTCCCCTGGTTCGCCTGATGCAAACTGAGCGGCGACCCGACGTGACGCTGTCGAACCGTGCACGTGGCCGTGCCACGACCACAGGTCACTCGGCTGAGGTCATGTTCTGGTACTTCATGCGAATCTCGGGTCTGATCCTGCTGTTTCTCGCACTCATCCATTTTACCGCGACGCACATACTCACCGACGTTGTCGAGACCGATTACAACTTCATTGCCGCGCGGTGGCAGAACCCGTTCTGGCGACTCTTCGATTGGTCCCTACTCACGCTCGGCCTGTCGCATGGAATTCTCGGGATCCGCGCAATTACCGAGGACTACATAGCGTCGTCGCGTCTGCGTGTACTCGCAAAATCCGTGATCGTGATCGTCGTCGGCGGCCTGTTCTTGTTGGGCACGCTGATCATCTTCACGTTCGATGCGAGCGGGGCATCTGTCTGAGCACCGATTGGGCGTCTATCTTGCGCGGGGCCGCAGACAGTGCGGTCGATGCACTTTCGCGTCTCGACCGCGACGACTGGCATCATGAGGTCGGCATCGGTGCCGACGGGGCGCCGACATCGACGGCCGACGCGGTTGCCGAAGCTGCAGCGATCGACCGTCTGATGTCTGGTGTGCCCGACGCCGCAATATGTTCCGAAGAAGCGGGGCTCGTCGGCGGCGGTGGTGACACGCTCATAATTCTCGATCCCGTCGACGGGACGAACAACGCGATCCGTGGAATCCCGTACTGGGCGGTCTCGATCGGGGTGCTCCGCGACGGTGATCCGGTCGCCGGCCTGGTCCGCAACGTGCCATCCAAACAAGACCACCTCGTCATAGTCGGCGAAGGTGCGTGGCGTGACGGAAATCCTGCCCGTCCGGTCACCGTCGCTTCGTTGGGCGCATCGACGGTCGCGATCCAGCGGTCGGCGACGGCCGATGCAGCCGCCCGGGCGACGAATCTCATGATGTCGGTAACGACAGCGCGGGTGCTCGGATCAGCCGCCCTCGACCTTGTCGGCGTCGGGTCGGGCCAATTTCACGCCTACGCGAATGTGAACACGGATCTTTCAAAGGGGTACGGCGAGAAGGTCGTCGACTACGCCGCCGCTGCGATCTTTTCGCTCTATGTCGGCGCAGTCGTGACCGACGCGTCCGGTCGCCAAGTTCCGTTCGAACCCGACCTGAGTCGACGGGTGCCGATCGTTGCCGCAGCGAACCGAGCTTTGCACGACGAACTGCTGTCGCTGCTTGCGGCGACCTGATGCCACGCGGCGGTCGGCAGCCGATTCCACGCCCGTCCGACGTCACACCCGGCGCACCAGCCGCCTGGGTCGGCCGATCGACGCTGCCGGAGCGCATCGACCGTGATCTACTCGTCGAACTCGGCGCCCAGCAGGCGTCGACTGCCGGTACCGCGGTTCAACGTCACAGTGCTGCGATCCTCATCCCGTTCACTGCGGAATCGGGGTCGGTCGAGCTGATTTTCGTCAAGCGTTCGTCTCGGGCGCGTACTCATGCCGGGGAGATTGCGTTTCCAGGCGGGATGGCTGATCCAGGCGACGTTGTGCTCGAAACGACTGCCCTACGCGAGGCGCACGAAGAGGTCGGCCTCGAACCTGGGCGGGTCGAACCTGTCGCGGTCCTCGAACCCACACCGACATTCGTGAGTTCGACGGTGGTCACGCCGATCGTAGGCTGGGTCGTCGAACCGGGCGAGCTGGCGCGCGAACCAGATGAGGTCGACGCGATTATTCGTGTACCGATCGTCGAACTCGTTTCTCCACTCGTCTACCGATGTGAACGCTGGCATTTTGGCGCCATTGCCCGCGATATCAGTTTTTTCGAGATCGAAGGCGAGACGATCTGGGGATTGACTGCTGGGATATTGAGACGCATGTTCGACGAGATATTCGACCTTGTAGAATCGGGGCCCCGGCGCCGGTGAGGGGCCACCGCAAATGGCCGGCGCATTCTCGACGGCCGGCGACTTCAGCCTCGTGTTCGAGCCCTCTGGCCAAGACGGAATGGATCTCATCTGCCGACGGTTCCCTGGGGCGTTGGTTCATCGAGACCGGATTTCGACGTGATGGCTACAGTTGTCGACATTGTGGAAGAACGCCGGCAAGACGAACGCGCTCCGTTGTCGCACGACGACGCGTTCAAGACCTACGTCATCCCTGAAATAGACGTGCTCTACCGAGTCGCCTTGTCGATCACACGTCGACATCAAGACGCCGAAGACCTCGTGCAAGACACACTGTTACGTGCATATCGCGCGATCGGTTCGTTCGACGGTCGCTATCCACGAGCTTGGTTGCTCACGATAATGCGCAATGCCCAGGTGAACCGAACCCGGCGTCGGCGGCCCGAACTGCTTCGAGACCAAGACGCAGCCCACGATCGTCTCGCCGCAGAACCCTCAGCGGAGTACGACCCCGAGACGGCAGTCGTAGACGAGACGTTCGACGCGGCCGTGACTGCGGCGCTCGACGCTCTTCCCCCGAAGTTCAGACGGATCGTCGAACTCGTCGACATCGACGATCTGAGCTATGCCGAGACTGCCCAGGTGCTCGGCGTCCCAATCGGGACGGTGATGAGTCGCCTGCATCGCGCCCGCCGCCGATTGCGCAAAGACATCGTTGCGGCCGGCATGATGCCACCCAAGGCGCCTGATTCGTCATGAGGTGGTGAGACATGAACTCCAGATCTCGAGACTCCAATCCCGATCAATACACCTGCCGCGAAGTCGGCCGCGTTCTTCAGGCCTATCTCGACGGCGAAGTCGACGCCGACTCTGCCCGACTCGTCGCGTCTCATCTCGAATCTTGCCTGAACTGTGGATTCGAAGCAGCTACGCTGCGTCGGATCTGCAAGTCGCTACGCCGGGTCGAACTCGATCTCGATCCCGCCGCGGTCGACCGTCTCAGACGCTTCGGGGAGGGCCTGATCGACGGCGGACCTGCCGGGCGCCCCGATGTCGCTGCGAACGACTGAGTGCAGCGCCCTAAACTCGGGGGTCTCCAGTCCCGTCCAGGGGGAATAATGATATGCAACCATTACCGACACTCATTCCGAACATCGCCGTCATCCCGATCGAAGGAAGGATCGGCCGTGCGGTTCGCAGCGAAGACGTCACCAAGCAGCTCGCAGTCGCAAAACGTCTCCCGTTCATCCGAGGCATACTCCTCCGAATCGATTCGCCGGGGGGCGACGCATACGACTCTGAAGAGATTCGCGTCGAGGTGGAGCGTCTTGCAAAAGACAAACCAGTCGTGGCTCACATCGCACGCATCGGCGCTTCAGGCGCTTATCTCGCGGCTCTAGCTGCCAACGAGGTCGTTGCGTCGAAGTGGTCGGTTGTCGGGTCGATCGGCGTGATCGTGATGCGTCCAAACGTGACGAGCCTGATCGACAAACTGGGGATCGACGTCGTAGTTCGCAAGACCGGCGAGTTCAAAGATCTCGGCTCCCCCTTCCGCGTGCCCACGCCCGAAGACGAGTTGAAAGAAGGTGAGCTGATCGGAGAGTTGTACAGGGACTTCATGGATGTCGTGGCCAAGAGCCGTGGGCTCGATGAGTCGGCAGTCCAAGCTGTCGCGACGGGCGAAGTGTTCACAGGGCGACGGGCGTGCGAACTCGGCCTCGTCGATTCGGTTGGCGATGAGCAAGCGGCGATCGAGCGGCTCGAAGGCCGCATCGGATCGAAGGCGAAGTTGCTCGAGATGCGACTACCGGGCGGGGGCCGTTTCCGCAAATTGCGTCCTGCTGCTTGCATCGATGCGATCGCCGGACCGTACGGGGCGCTCTCGATGGGCCCTCGATTCGAATGGTCGGGATACGGCGCCTAGACGGCCGGCTGAGTTGCCCAGACGATGAGCGGCTGCCTATTCGAAGCCGTGCACGCTGTGATGTAGCGACAGCAGCATGCTGTTCACGATCGACTTTGCCGCTCGCTTCTTGAATATGGCAGGGATGGGGAATGCCGTGTCGACCGTCATCGAAAACGTGCATTTCGACTGTGTCCCATCAGACGTCGGCTCGATTGTGAACTCGCCGTCCATTGCCTTGAGCATCGACGATTCGATGAGATGGAACGTCACGAGAGTGTTCGGCGTTGCGTCCCAGCGCATCACGTACTGGATTACCTTGCCGAACGCGGACATCTGGTACCTGACGGTGGCCGATTCGCCCACTGCGCCGTCGAGGATCTCCGCTCCCTTCATCTCTGAGGCGCCGCTCGATCCCCAGGCGGTGAATGCCTTGAAGACGGTTTCCGGCGGCGCCTCGATGATATCTGATTCCGAGACCTGGTCTGACATAGGTTCAACTCCTCGAGTGTGTCTACAAGACAAGATACCCGCCCGCGTAGCACGCCTGTTCCACAGCGATGTGGCACGAGTCTGATTACGTCGACGATCGCGTCGAAGAGGGCTTCGTTATCGGCGGTCTTCGAAACTACAGTGAGTACAGATCTTCCGGCTGGGCCCCTGGGGGTTTGGCCTCCAATCGACTTCGACCAATTGACTTTGAAAGGTTCCACCTGATGGACATCGAGATCGGCATCGGCAAGAGTGCACGCAGAGCTTACGGTCTCGACGATGTGGCGATCGTTCCCAGCCGGCGTACGCGAGATCCGCGCGACGTCGACATCTCATGGGAGATCGACGCTTATACGTTCGGGCTTCCACTCATGGGCGCCGCGATGGACGGCGCTATGTCTCCCGACCTAGCGATCGCCATGGGCCGTCTTGGCGGTCTCGGTGTTCTCAATCTCGAGGGTCTCTGGACGCGATACGTTGACCCAGACGCGGTCTACGCCCAGATAGCCGAACTCGACCCCGAGAAGGCGACCCGGCGTATGCAAGAGATATACGGCGAGCCGATCAGCGAAGAACTCATTGCGCAGCGAATCCGTGAAATCAAGCAGGGTGGTGTTCTCGCCGCCGCTTCTCTCACGCCGCAAAACGTCGAACAGTATTCAGCCGCCGTCCTCGATGGCGGGCTCGACATTCTCGTGATCCAGGGGACGGTCGTGTCGGCTGAACACGTCAGCACGCGGGCTGAGCCGCTCAATCTCAAGGAGTTCATCCGCTCATATGACCTCCCAGTCATCGTTGGCGGTTGCGCTTCGTATTCGACGGCGCTTCACCTCATGCGCACGGGCGCCGTCGGAGTTCTCGTCGGCGTCGGCCCGGGCCAGGCATGTACGACACGTGGCGTGCTCGGAATCGGTGTCCCGCAGGCGACCGCCCTGGCCGATGCAGCCGGCGCGAGGATGCGCCACCTCGACGAGACGGGCCGCTATGTGCATGTGATCGCAGACGGAGGAATGCGCAAGGGTGGCGACATCGCCAAGGCCATCGCCTGCGGGGCAGACGCTGTGATGCTCGGCTCGCCGATAGCGTCGGCGCTCGAAGCGCCCGGGGGCGGCAGCCACTGGGGCATGGCGACTTTTCATCCCGATCTGCCACGCGGCGCGCGAGTCGAGGTCGGGCGTATCGGCACCCTCGAGGAGCTGCTGTTGGGCCCGGCGCACGAAAACGACGGACGCCTCAATCTCTTCGGGGCGCTTCGAACGTCGATGGCGACGTGTGGCTATCAGAACGTCAAGGAGTTCCAGAAGGCCGAAGTGATGGTTGCGCCGGCCCTTCAGACCGAAGGCAAGTCACTTCAACGTGAACAGCACGTCGGTATGGGATGATTTCGGCGTCGGGCGACCACGACAGCGTTCTCGTCGTCGACTTCGGCGCGCAATATGCGCAGCTCATTGCGAGGCGCGTCCGCGAGGCGCGTGTCCACTCCGAGATCGTGCCGGTGACGATCACCGCCGACGAGATTCGCGCAAGGGCGCCGCGAGCCGTCATTTTTTCGGGCGGACCGGCTTCTGTCCATGTCGACGGGGCGCCGCGGATTGACCCCGATGTCCTAGACCTCACAATACCGATCCTCGGCATCTGCTACGGACATCAACTGATCGCGCACCAACTCGGCGGGTATGTCGCGTACAACGACATCGGCGAGTACGGCCGCGCGTCGATGACGACGACGCGACACCGACCTTCGATGCTCCTGGCCGGTCTCGCGACCGAACTCGAAGTCTGGATGAGTCACCGCGACGCAGTCGACTCCGTCCCCGACGGTTTCGTTGCGACGGCATCGACTCCCGATTCTGCGGTCGCCGCGATGGAGTGTCCCGAGCGCGGTCTGTACGGTGTGCAGTTTCATCCCGAAGTCGTCCACACGCCCCGCGGCCAACAGATCCTCGAACGTTTTCTCTTCGACGTCGCCGGCTGCCGTCCGGTTTGGACTCCGACGTCGATCATCGAGTCGGAGGTCGACGCAGTTCGTCGTCAGGTCGGCGATAGTGGTCGGGTGCTGTGTGCTCTGAGCGGCGGTGTCGACTCGGCCGTCGCCGCCGCTCTCGTACACCGCGCAATCGGTGACAGGCTGACATGCGTCTTCGTCGATAACGGTCTGCTTCGCCAGGGCGAGGGCGAACAGGTCGAAGAAACCTTTTCGCGTCACCTCGACATAGATCTCGTCCACATCAAGGCCGCCGACCGCTTCCTCGACAAACTCACCGGCGTGACCGACCCGGAGCGTAAGCGTAAGATTATCGGCGAAGAGTTCATCCGAATCTTCGAAGAGGCCGCTCACGACCATCAGGACGCAGGTTTCCTCGTCCAGGGCACGCTGTACCCCGACATCATCGAGTCGGGCCCGGCAGGCGCCGCGAAGATCAAGAGTCATCACAACGTCGGCGGCTTGCCCGAAGACATGAACCTCGACCTCGTCGAACCGCTGCGAGAACTGTTCAAAGACGAGGTTCGCCAGGTCGGCACAGAACTTGGGTTGCCGAACGAGATCGTGCAGCGCCAACCATTTCCGGGCCCCGGCTTGGCAGTTCGTATTGTCGGGGAGGTCACCCGTGAAAGGCTCGAGATGTTGCGGCGCGCCGACGCGATTGTCCGTGAGGAGATCGCTCGCGCGGACCTCGAGCGCGATCTCTGGCAGAGCTTCGCGGTGCTCGCCGCGATCCGTTCGGTAGGGGTCATGGGCGACGTGCGCACTTACGGGTATCCGATCATCATCCGAGCGGTTACTTCCGACGACGCGATGACGGCCGACTGGGCGCGCCTCGACTACGCGATTCTCGAACGGATGTCGTCGCGGATCATCAACGAGGTCGAAGGCGTGAATCGAGTAGCGTACGACATCTCGTCGAAGCCGCCTTCGACGATCGAGTGGGAGTGAACGCGGATCGTTGTCGGTGTACGAACAGAAGAAACATCTTGCGTTCCACGGACTCTTCGGCACATTGTGCTTGACTCTTGTATCCGCCGAACATTGAAGATGAGACGACCCGACAACCGATAGACAGACTGCATGGCAAAAAACCTCGTCATCGTCGAATCGCCCGCAAAGGCGAAGACGATCAACAAATACCTAGGGCGCAACTACCTGGTCAAGGCGTCACTTGGTCATGTCCGAGACCTGCCGAAATCGACGATGGGCGTAAAGCTCAACGGCGACGTCGAAGTGAAATACCTCGTCCCGAATGACAAAAAAGAGCTGGTCAAAGAGCTTCAAGGCCACCTCGCGAAGGCCGACTACCTCTGGCTGGCGACCGACCTCGACCGCGAAGGCGAAGCGATAGCTTGGCATCTCGCCGAGGCACTCAAGGCGAAGCCGGAACAGATCAGGCGCGTGACGTTCACCGAGATCACAAAAGAAGCGATCACCAAAGCGTTCGAACGTCCGCGTGAAATTGCGATGGACCTCGTAGATGCTCAACAGTCGCGTCGGATAATCGACCGTTTTGTTGGCTATCGTCTCTCGCCCGTGCTTTGGGACGCCCTCGAGAGCAGCAAGTCGCTCTCGGCCGGACGCGTGCAATCGGTCGCAGTTCGTCTGATCGTCGATCGTGAGCGCGAGATCACCGCTTTCGAAGTCGAGGACTACTACTCGGTGTGGGCCCGAATGATGAAGACGGGCGCGGCTGCCGACGGCGAGACCTTTGATGCCCGTGTCGTTGAAGCCGACGGTGAAGAACTCGCATTCACGTCGAAGCCGCGACTTGTCCTGACGCCCGACGGCACCGCCAAGAAGGCTAAGGCGACGGTGTCATACACCGGTGCCGTGATCGATCCCGACCTTGCCGACCGCTATGTTGTCGAACTCGAAAACGCCGATTACAAGGTCGCAGCGCTGAAAAAGACTCAGCAGAAGCGGCGTCCGACGGCGCCGTTCATAACGTCGACGCTCCAACAAGAAGCATCTCGAAAACTCGGTTTTGGCGCCCGACGCACGATGGGACTGGCTCAGCGCCTCTACGAGGGTCTCGACCTCGAGGGCGAAGGCCAGGTTGGGCTCATCACCTACATGCGTACCGACTCGGTGAACATGTCAGACCAAGCGCTCGGCGAGTTCGGCAATACGATCAAGGCCGAGTATGGCGAGCGGTACTACGACGGGCCGCGCAAGTACAAGACGAAGGCCAAAGATGCGCAAGAGGCCCATGAAGCAGTTCGCCCGACTGCTGCGCGGCGCCTGCCGAGCGTCGTCGAGCGTGAACTCGCAGACGTCCGCGACGGCAATGCTCTCGGTAGCCTCTACCGTCTGATCTGGCAGCGAGCGGTCGCATCTCAGATGACCGACGCTCAGATCGAAAAGGTCTCCGCTGAGATCGAGGCGATCCCGATCGGCGTCGACCGTGAGCCGTACAAGCTCCGCGCTACGGGCCAGACGATTCTCTTCGACGGATTCCTTCGCGTTTATTCCGAAGGCACCGACCGTGAGATGAGTCAGGAGTCATTCGAGCGGGCAGCGCGGGGCGATCAAGCTGCCGAGAACCGGCTGCCCGAGCTGAACGAGATCGATCCGCTCACCGCACGTCGCGTGCAGCGTCGCAGCCACGAGACGAAGCCGCCGCCGCGCTACACCGAGGCAACGCTCGTCAAGAAACTCGAAGAACTCGGCATCGGACGCCCTTCGACCTATGCCCCGACGATGTCGACGATTCTCGATCGAGAGTACGTGATTCTCGACCAAAAACGGTTCGAGCCGACAGAGATCGGCACGAAAGTCAACGACTATCTCGTCGACAACTTTTCTGAGTATGTCGACTACGCGTTCACGCGGATTATGGAAGAAGACCTCGACCAGATCGCGGCGGGCAAAGAGCCATGGATGCCCGAGATCATTGCGTTCCACGACATGTTGGATCGACGTATCGAAAAGGTCATGGGATCGTGCCCGCAATGTGGGGCGGCGCTCGAGTTTCGCACCGGATTTCGTGGTCGTCGTTACGTTGGCTGCACCAACCATCCGGATTGCGACTTTTCACGTCCGCTCGGCGCCAAAGATGCCAACTTCAAGCCTGAGCTGCTCGACGAGACATGTCCGCAATGTGGTGACCACGAGCTCGTGAAAAAGCGTGGTCGATTCGGTTGGTTCATCGCGTGCAGCGGCTATCCCGAGTGCAACTACAGCCGTCCGCTCGAAGAAGAAGAGGACGAACTCGGCGCCCCGAAAGGCGAGAAGTGCGACAAGTGCGGCAAAGACATGGTGCTCAAGCGCGGGCGGTTCGGTCCGTTCATGGGGTGCAGCGGTTATCCCGAATGTCGCAACATCAAACGGATCGAGCAGTCGACGGGTATCAAGTGCCCGAAGTGCGACGAGGGCGAACTCTCGGTACGCAAAACCAAGCGCGGCAAGACGTTCTACGGATGCACGAAATATCCAGTCTGCGACTTCGTAGTCTGGGAAAAACCGCACCCTCTGCCATGCCCAGACTGCGCCGGCGTGCTGACCGGCGCCGGGGCGACCCTCACGTGCTCGTCATGCAAGAAGAAGTTCCCTCGCGAGCAGATCGAAGCCGGGGCGACGACGGTCGACGCCAGCACGTAGAGCGGGGCGCCACAGCGCCTTCGACCCGCTGCCATGCGGCGAACTACCTCGATCGCCGCTGAAGCGTCTGGAACAACAGCGGTCACGCTTCGCCGGCCTCACGAGCCTCAGCCAGGTAATCAACCCGCAGATACTGGGACGGGGCCAAGTGGACCGAGCATGTGTCCGAGTAAGGGCGTAGAGGGGCGAACTCTCAGCGCGGACCACAGACCGTGGTGAATGTGTAGCCCTCGGCACGGACATTGTCGACGATCTGAGCGAGGGACTCGACGGTCTGTGAGCGGTCGCCGCCGCCGTCGTGCACGAGGATTACGGATCCGGGATGGAGTCCTGCCATGATGGCATTCACCTGATATTCGACTCCTTTGCGGAGGAAATCGCCGGTGCTCGTGTCCCAGCGCATTGTCGTGTAACCGCGTTCGGCGAGCCGGTCGATCACAACCTGGTCGACGTCACCGCCCGGTGCCCTGACGCACTGAACGGAGACGTTGTAGGTGTTGGTGATCAGGTCGGACGTTTGGTCGACTTCGGCGGCGAACTGCGCCGCCGACAAACCGCGAAGGTTTGCGTGAGACCACGAATGGTTTGACAGGACGTGGCCTTCATCGACGATTCTCTGTGCCAGTTCTGGATACGCCTGCACGTTCGCCCCGACAGCGAAGAACGTCGCTTTGACGTTCTTTTCCTTCAAGACATCGAGGATGAGCGGTGTCCACGTCGGATGCGGGCCGTCGTCGATCGTGATCGCGGCGATCATCGCGTCGGCGGCATACGTCGTGCCGCGCTCTTCTTGGACGGTACGAGCATGTTGTTGGCTCTGGTCGGGATACGTCGGTGGGGGCGTCGGCGACGGTTCCGGTGTGACATCGAACGAAGCCGGCTCGACCGCGCCGGACGCATCGGACGCATCGCCGCTCGACACACTGACGAACGCTGCGGCGACGAAAACGACTGCGATGGCACAGCCCAAGAGCACCCGGACGATTCGGCGTGATCGACCGTGAATCCGGTGTCGGTGTATCGGTGCAGCGTCTGGAGGATTCCTCATTTGCCTCGTTCGCTCCTATGGTCGACGTTGGGCGCAATCGAAGAAGCGGATCGAGCGAGAAGCATATGGGGGTGTCCCAGTAGTCGTCGGCGGAATAAACGACGTACCGAACGGTCCCGAATTTTCGAGAAATGCCAGCCTGAACGGCAACTGGACATCGAAGACGGTCGATGGTGCACAATGGCGAATCAGGACGGCTCGATCGCATCGGTGGGGGGAGGGTCACGGCGCGCGTTGAAGCGTCGGTCGAATGCTTGTGTCGTCGCAACTTCGAGTGGTGGTGGGCGCCCCGTGAGTACGACGCCTCGTGGTCCGTGGAATTCGATTGGGGTGTCGGGGTGTCCGTGGATGGTCCAGCGGTGTTCGTGGACGAATCGGTGGTGATGGCCACATAGGGTGACGAGGTTATCTGGTTCGGTGGTTCCGCCGTCGGCCCAGTGCTGAATGTGGTGATGGTTGAGCCATTGTGTCTGGCCGCATCCGGGGAATCGGCAGCCGTGGTCGCGGTGGTTGACATGTCGGGCGAGCCACGGTGGAATTCGGCGTGTTTTGCGGCCGACACTGACCGGACGGCCCGAGTCGTCTTCGACATGAGCCTGAATCGCAGCATCGCAGGCGACGCGTCGCACGGTTTCGGCGGCGAGCGTCGGGCCATGTTCGATTTCGGCCGTGCCGCCGCTGCCGCCGGTCATGTTGGCGAGGAGTGTGGCGTCGATGTGCACGATCAGTTCGGTCGGCGTCGCCTCGGTTGACCGCGACGTTTGCCCATTTGTGGCCGGTGCCGAAAGATCGCATGAGCGACCATCGGGCGCGGTTTGATCGAACTCTGTGTCGACATCGACGGTGGCGTCCACGTCGTAATCAGACCCGCCACTCGACTCCGAGCGCCCCGCTGCCAGTTCAACGAGTGCGTCGGCGCGGGCTGTTTCGAGGCGGTCGACGCCGGGCGATCCGTCTGCTCGGGGACACCCCGACAGCACCCCGATCGAAGGGTCGTTCCATTGGTCGGTGATACGTTGTTTTGCGAGCCGGTCGATCGTGTCGACGAAGAGTTGTGCGTCGGTGTCTGCAAGACGACCGTTGATGCGTAGTTCACTGTTGCGCCAACGGCATCGTAGGTAACGGTTCTTGTGGATCTCGGCTGCGTCTTCGGTCGACGGGATCTCTGCTTGAGCCGCGAGGCGCTGGAGTTGGCGAACCGACAAGCCAGGTAGTTCGGCTGCCAACGTTTCATCGGTATCTGGAGTGGCGAACCTGCACGCGGTGCGGTATTGGTCCCAAGACAGTTCGCCCCGCCCGAAAGCGTCGGCCAACCAGGGCTGATCCTCGACACGGTCGGCAACGGTGGCGAGGTCGTTGGCGTTTGTTCGACTCACCGACAGTCGGGCACAAAGCCACTCGCCCATAGAACGTGCACCGTCGCCTCGCCACAGTTCGGTTTCGTCGATCTGTTTGATCACATCGAGGCGAACACGCCGTACCGCGCATTCGAGAGCGTGGAGCTGTCCGTTGAGTTCGGTCAGTTCGTCGGCCGTCAAGCCATCGAAATTGCTTGTGTCGAACACCGCTACTCACCCCAAAACCCTACTCGAACACACGTTCGAGTCTACACCGATATGTGCAGGTAGACAAGGGTAAATCGCGACTTTATCGCATATGTCCACACTGGCGACCCTTTCGGATTGCGGCTCCGCCAGAACCAGTTAGGGGTACCGGCAGGATACGTCTGAAGGGGGCCGTAGGGCTCTCGGCAGTTGCTCGGGCCTGCATTTGCTGGCCGACTTCGGGCACTGATCCGTTCGAAGTGGGTTGCCTCGACTCTTCGCCAGCACCCGGCAGTCGCAGGTCGCAGCCGCGAGAACCGCCCCACAGAAATGAGTGGCCCG
>SDBV01007539.1_pt1 | contig 14862 bp, 4 predicted proteins | sample 2277081 | NCBI WGS metagenome assembly SDBV01 (sample SAMN10402039, study PRJNA504765) | marine sediment metagenome | isolation source: marine sediment core GS10_PC15, 223 cmbsf | place: Arctic Ocean: Southern Knipovich Ridge | collected 2010
CCGCAGTGCTGGCTGCTCCTGTGAGACCACCGCCTACTACGGCGGTTACATCGTAGCTTGTTATTGCGCCAGCATCATCATCGGTGCCCGGTAGTACCACAGCTGTAGCCACATCGGAACAAACCGTTACATCCAGGTTGCCTGTATACACCGGCTCAGGATCTACCGTCACCACGATATCAAAGTCTGTGCCCGGACAGAGTCCGAAATAAGGGGTGATCGTATAGGTGACGATATCTGATGCATTCGTCACATTATTGAAGACATCCGTAACTATCAGGTTTACATTGGCCGTCCCGGTTGCGATCGTGGGTATACCGGTGAGGCCTCCGCCTACTACCGCACTTACATCATAACTGTTGATAGCGCCTGCATCATCATCCGTTGCGGGAAGTACCACGCCTGCAACCAGATCTGAGCAGACAGTTACATCCAGGTTGCCTGTATATAGCGGTTCAGGATCTACCGTTACTACAATATCAAAATCAGTTCCCGGACAGAGGCCAAAATAAGGAGTGATCGTATAGGTGACTATATCTGATGCATTCGTGACATTATTGAACACATCTGCAACTATCAGGTTTACATTGGCTGTTCCTACCGCAGTGCTGGCTGCACCGGTCAGGCCTGCGCCTACTACCGCTGATACATCGTAGCTTGTAATTACGCCAAAATCATCGTCGGCTCCTGGTAAAACAACACCCGAAACCACATCGGAACAAACCGTTACATCCAGGTTGCCCGTATACACAGGTTCTGGATCAATTGTAACAGTAATGGTAAAATCACTTCCTGCACAACTTCCGAAATAAGGAGTCACTGTATAAACAACATTATCTGGAAAGTTGGTTACATTATTAAAAACATCACTGGCAATAAAATTCAGTGCAGCTACTCCAATGCCTGTTGTCGCAACTCCTGTTAAACTACCACCGACAACTGCACTAATATCAAAAATTGTTATATCTCCACCATCATCATCCAGATCCGGTAAATTAATACCAATTGCTACATCTGAACAGATATTTGCATCGAGAACTCCAGTATAAACTGGCTCTGGTTCCACTGTGAATTGAACATCAAAATCTGTCCCCTGACACATACTGCCGGACTCAGTGTCAAATGGAGTAATGGTATAAGTCACAAGGACGTTTGCATTAGTCTGGTTAACATATGTTTGTGAAATCGGCAATAAGGATGCTACTACACGATCGGCTTCGGGAGGAACATTTCCGGGATCACTACTTACAACAATATAAGTAAATGAACTATTTCTATCATTACCCAGGAGATCTATATTGTCGACCTGAATATCATAGTTAAGCGCAACTCCACTACATGTATTATCACTATCAATTAAGCCTACAGGTTCTGAATAGACGGTCACTGTTACTACTTGAACTGGCCCTTCGCAGAAACCCGGCCCCGCACTGGTGGCAGTGACTTCATAAACTACGGTGCCATCTACCCCAAAAACATTGGTAAGCGTCTGATTAATATCCCCAACCCCCGTATTCCCAACTGAAGTCCCACCCACAAAACCTGATTTTGAAGTTACCTCCCATGCAAAAGTACCACCCCCAAGGTCATCGGTAAACGTAAGAACACCACTCACGATTGTACCACTACATAGGACTGCCGTATTTGCGGAAGTCATATTGGGTAGTGAGTTAACTGTTACCGTATAAGGCGCTGCCGGGGGACTTGCGCAACCGGCTGCACTATTTTCAATAACGGAAATATCGCCTGTTGTACTTAAAATATTTACTGTTATCTCATCAGTACCCTGACCAAGCACTATTACTCCCAAAGTTGGGGGCACCGTCCAGTTGTATGTCGACCCGAGTACCGGGGCAAAAATATTATATATAACACCCTGGTCACCATCACAAACATCGGCAGGTCCTACGATTATTGGGGCCGGCGGCGTATCTTCTACGATTATCGTTATAGTATTTGTAGGGCCAACACAGCCGGTCGCTGAAAATGTCTCAACAACAGTTAAATCAACTCCAGGAAATGGAATTGCATTGGGAGCTTGAATTACTACAAATTGTTGTGTACTTGAACCTATTAAAGTCAAACCTGCAGGCACGGTCCACTGATAGGTAGTTCCAGGATTAAAAAGATCATCAATCTGGAACAGTTGATTTGCTGTTGATTTACATATTGTTAAAGTTGCAGGCGTCGAAAGGTCCGGAGCCTGGATAAACTGGGCAACCGGCAAGGGATTAACCGTTACAGTTACCGTGAAATCCTGACCCAGGCAAGAACCAACTCCAACCTGGCCTGTTGGAGTAACAGTATAAGTTACAAACTGATCAACTCCGGGTGTGAGGTTAACAAGATCATCGTTTATTATATTTCCAGCCTGATCGATTGTACTCTCACCACTAACCGACGGATTATCTGCCGCCTTCCAGATAAAATCTGATGCCAGGGCGTTTCCTCCACTACCAATATTATTTACATTGGCCTGCAAGTCATATGACAAAACAATATCGCTACAAGTAATGTCTGTGTCATTAAAGCCAACGGGTTCGGGATTGATGGTCACGGTGATATCAAAATCAGTTCCCGCACAAGTTCCAAAGTAAGGGGTAACCGTATATACCACATCCAGAGAAACATTCTCCACATTATTAAAAACATCTGCAGCAATCAGGTTTACATCCGCGGTACCAATTGCAGTAGTTGCCGCTCCGGTCAATAATGGATCAACCACTGCTGCCACATCATAACTGGTTATTGCATCTCCATCATCATCTGTTGCCGGAAAGACCACTGCTATGGCCACATCTGAACAAATAGCTGCAGGAACAATATCAGATTGTACCGGCTCCGGATCAATGGTCACGGTGATATCAAATTCGGTACCACTACAGGCTCCAAAGTAAGGTGTAACCGTATACACCGCATCCAAAGAAACGCTTTCCAGATTGGTAAAGGCATCCGTCGCAATCAGGTTCACATTTGCTGTACCCACGGCAGTGGTAGGCACTCCTACTAATAAGGGGTCCTTTATTGCTGTAACATCGTAACTGGTTATTCCACCTCCATCATCATCTGTGGCAGGCAACGTAACAGCTATGGCTATATCTGAACATATGGAGGCCGGTACTATATCCGATTGCACCGGCTCCGGATTGATGGTCACGGTGACATCAAAATCGGTTCCTACGCAAGTGCCAAAGTAAGGGGTAACCGTGTATACCACATCCAGAGAAACATTCTCCACATTATTAAAAATATCTGCGGCAATCAGGTTTACATCCGCGGTACCAATTGCGGTAGTAGCCGCTCCGGTCAATAATGGGTCAACCACCGCTGCCACATCATAACTGGTTATACCTCCACCATCGTCATCTGTAGCAGGCAGTACAACAGCTATGGCCTCATCGGAACAAATGGCTGCGGGTACGATATCTGATTGTACCGGCTCAGGATTGATAGTTACCGTAATATCAAAATTAGTTCCCGCACAAGTTCCAAAGTAAGGTGTAACCGTATATACCACATCCAGAGAAACATTCTCCACATTATTAAAAACATCTGCGGCAATCAGGTTTACATCTATGGTACCAATTGCGGTAGTTGCTGCTCCGGTCAATAATGGGTCAACCACTGCTGCCACATCGTAACTCGTTATCGCATCTCCATCGTCATCTGTTGCCGGAAGGACCACAGCTATCGCCACATCTGAACAAATAGCTGCAGGAACAATATCAGATTGTACCGGCTCTGGATCAATGGTCACGGTGATATCAAAATCGGTACCACTACAGGCTCCAAAGTAAGGTGTAACTGTATACACCACATCCAGAGAAACGCTTTCCAGGTTGGCAAAGGCATCTGTAGCAATCAGGTTCATATTTGCTGTACCCACGGCAGTGGTAGGCGCTCCTCCTAATAAGGGGTCCTTTACTGCTGTAACATCATAACTGGAAATTCCACCTCCATCATCATCTATGGCTGGTAAAGTTACAGCTATGGCTATATCTGAACATATGGACGCAGGTACTATATCAGCTTGCACCGGCTCCGGATCAATGGTCACCGTAATATCAAAATCGGCACCCACGCAGGTGCCAAAGTAAGGTGTGACTGTATATACCACATCCAGAGACACATTCTCTACATTATTAAAAACGTCGGAGGCAATCAGGTTTACATTCGCCGTTCCTATCGCTGTATTAGCTGCCCCAGTCAATAATGGGTCAACCACCGCCGCCACATCATAACTGGTTATGGCCTGAGTATTATCATCAGTAGCCGGAAGCGTCACACCTATAGCAACATCTGAACATATAGTCGCAGGTATTATATCAGATTGAACTGGCTCGGATGTGATTGTGACCGTTGGATTATCCGTAAGAATAAATGAACAAGCTACACCATAAGTGTTCGTCCCAACAACTCTGTAAGTGTTTACAATATCTGCACCTGTTACATTGGTAAGATTTCCCGTGGGAAGATTCAAATTAACGGTATTACCAACAGCTGGGGCTCCAATTGGCACGTATACCGGACCAGCGTCAATCCGCTCAAGTTGATAGCTCACCAGCAGTTCTGAGAGTGCAACAACTATATTGGTGCCACCAATGTCACTACAAACTGGTGTTGCTTGTGCTGTTACGCTGTTATCAACTGGAAAAGGGTCAACTACGACATCGATAAAATTTGAAACCGGGCTAAAAGCACATCCATTAGAAGCCCTGACCTGAATTCTTATTGTTCCAGCTGTTAAAAAATCATAATCAATGGTATTTACTTGATTGGGAGTTACAGCTGGTGCTCCTAATACATCATAGGTCCATTCGTAACCATTGGGATCATCTAAAGGATCGGGTGTGGAGACCGTGAAGGTGACATTCGTAGTACCTACACACACATTATTCGTAAAAACATCGATAACAGGAGCGGGTGGAGCTACACCACTAACATCAATTTGAATGATGTTGGAGTAATCTGTACACTCACCGGACATTTCCCGTCTTCGAAAGAATCTGACTGGACCTAGCGGAGTACCAGCAAAAGTCAAAGTGGCATTGGTGACATCCACAGGAGAGCCGTCATTTCCAAAACCATTAACGGCATCGGCATAAGGACCACCAATGGCTGTGGCTGACTCCCACTGATAAGTGTACGTCCCAGCTCCTTCGCCTCCTGTAGGATCTGAGCCACTAAGGGGGGCCGGAATCGATGGTGGAGCTGCACATACAACTTGATTTGAACTAACATCTGTACTCGGATTTAAAGTAGGTGTAACATCGATAAAAATTACATTACTGATAAAATTACAAGGACCCGAAGCAACCAGACGTCTAAAATAAATATCGGCTGTAACACCGGCAGCAGGCGTATAGTTTTGGCCGGTTTCTCCTATAATATTTGCATAGGGTCCACCCAACGCCGGGGCACTTTGCCATTGATATGTATATAGTCCCGTTCCTCCGGTGGGGACCGGGCCAGAGACCATGCCAGGGGTATCACCTTCACATATGGTGTTATCTGCTATCGTAATATTCCCGGAAGCGATTACCGGGTAAACAGTAATTACAAAATCATTAATATCAGTAGATGGGCAATTTAGATTTTTAATAACTGCGTGGTATGTATATGTACCCGCTGTTAAGGCTGCCCCACTAAGAATATTTGAGCCGGCATTTCCGATATTAACAAATCCTCCTCCATCAACATCTTCTTCCCATTGTACAATTGTTCCAAGTTCGCCCGCCAATGTGAGATCCGGCCTTGTACCTCCATCGCATATTTCTGTAATGCCTCCTGCCGATGTAATAGTTCCTGGATCCGATGGCTGATCCACTACTATTGTTGACACGTTTGAGAACACTTCCAAACAAACTCCACTTTTGACGGCCACTCTGTATTCGTAAGTCCCGTCTGCAGCAAGGGGGGCTGCAGCCAAAACTGCGCTTCCGGGGTTTCCAATACTTACATATCCTCCGCTGTTAAATTGCTCCTCCCAACGCACAATGGTACCTACCACAGTACCACCCAGGGTTAGAACAGGGCGATTATCTCCTTCGCAAATACTTGCAGGAGCTGCCGGGGCTAAGGTTCCACCCAGGGAAGTTGGATCTATTTTTACAATTATGTCTTCAATTGCAGATACACAATTTTCACCATCATCAATATTTGTAACAGTAACTGAATAAGTTACTGTTTGTTGAATGTTGGTATTGTTAACTAGTGATTGAGAAATGGTATGCGGGTGTGTTTGATTATTAACAGGAGTTGTAAATCCTGTTACGTCCCCAGGAGCACCAGAAGCAACAGCTGTATAGTTATAACGTTGCTCAGAATCATCATCAGAATCATGTCCCAATACCAGAGAAGTAGATGATCCATCGCAAATAACCTGATCACCGGGATCTGTAACTGTTGGCGTATAATATGTAAAAAAGTCAATTCCTTCCGTAATTGTCTGGCAGCTTGCAGGGGCCGGAGTCGTTACAATTAACCGGATATTCCATCGTTCTCTATTGTCATTTGCTGGAAATGCAAGTAAGTGTGAGACTAATTGATTAGTTAATACCTGACCGACAAATGTGTAATCAGGTGAACTAAAACTGCTAAATTTGTCAATTTCCCATACGTATGTTGAGCCGGGAGGTGCATTTGCTGTGAATGAAGCATCAAGGTCTAGCGTAACCTCGTCACATTGGCCGGGACTTACTATGGTATATAATGGAGATGGAACGGGGTTTGGGTCCACGGTAAGTTGAATTTCAACTGGTATACTTTCACAATCATTGGGCGGAGTACCTGTACGCTGCGTAACCCAGTATGAATATGCTCCAGGAGCTGCAGTAGTTACACCAGCCATTGCCGCTGGATCAAAAGTAGCAGAAGCAACGGGAGGGACTCCAAAACCTTGAAGCAAATTTGCAAGTGGGTTCGCCACAGGATCATCATCATACCAGTTTATTTCAGTCACCCCTACTTCGATATTTCCTACTGCTAAAATGGGAACAACATCACCAACACAAGCGAATTCATCCGTAACCGTAAGTTGAGCTGGCTGCGCCGATATTACAATGTCAAACGTTAATGTTATTGGAATATCATGGGCATAAAACACTACACCTCCTGTGATTGCGTTAAGGCCGGCTTGTTCGGTTTCCACAGTTCCGGCGCCGTTTATTTGAAAATTGTCAAAAAAACCTTGAATGGGCGATAAATCATCAGTCAAACTAAATGGGTTGCATGTATTCCAACTACGCATTGTAATTTCAAAGACTTCAGTGGGCAATGCTGAAGTCGGCATCTGAACGTCATCTGTAATACTAGCAGGGTTCGTAATTCCCGGCCCGGCTTGTTGCGTCGGGGTACCGTAGACAGGTAGATCAATGGCATCATATGATACACCATTTATTATTATTTTCTCATTTGCTGCCACTCCTGTTGTAATATTACTTGCAGTACCATAAATCCACTGTACCCATCTGGATTCGTCATTGCTATTAACATCTTCATTGCCACCATTTGCAGTTGGGACGCAGTTAAAGGTACTTGCATCAATTATTCTAACGGCACTGTCATCTCCGGCGCAAAGTTCCACAGTTTCGCCAACTTCAATACCGGCAGAAGATGGATCATGGTCAGCATCATGGTTTCCCAGATCTGTATTGGATATGTCATCCCATACAAAATGTGAAACAGTCTGATCTGCAGAACGGCACTCGGTAGTTGCACCTATCCCAAAATATGTGACAGGGGCATATGAGCAGCTTCCATCAATCGGAGCAGCACTTGCCCCATCATAATCGTAAGTGTGCATTTCACTTATCTCCCATTTTTGTCCTTCTATTTTAACAAGGTTGGCTAACTCATTAATATCCACAAAACTTAGAGGAGGAACCGGATTTGCAAATGTCGGTGTAAAACTTTCAACGATCCCATCACCCCAATCTGTATAAATTAATGGCAGGAGATTCGATCTATATTCAATTCCGGTATAACTTACTGTCCAGGTGACATCCCTCGGAGAACACTTATTTAAACCAGGATCAAAATTCTGGGCAAATGATGCTGGAGCTGAGCAATTTGCAATAAAAGATTTTACCGGATTGGAAACAAGTACGTCCCATGGCCTAAACTCAACTGTTGCTCCCGTCATTCCCTGATCATCTTGAGGGGTAACTTCAACAGAAAGGTGCTTGCCTACCAGTGAACCACTTAAATTTATGCTGTTCGAAGTTGCACCTCCAATAGGCGTTTTATTGGTGCCAAATTGATCATCGTACCTATACCACTGAAAAGTTGTCCCGCTCTCATCATCCGGATTAGCTACATACGTATAATTAATGGTTAAGGCACTATTTCGCTTCATAGTCCCGGTCATATACAGATCCGTAACTGAAGGAGCAGCAAAATTTGAAAAATGAAAACTATCTTTCTTACTTAAATATGGTTCGGGGCCAATAAATTCTGCTGATGTTGAAGTAACTGGATTTTTAACAATAGGAATCCACAAGGACCCCATCAACACCAGCCCTAAAAATGCAATCGAAAAAAATTTGTTTTTTAGTCCGCGCATCAGCGAAGTATCAAATAAAACTTAAAAAATTAGATACATTACAAATTACTCATACCATTCCACATATTAAATACACCAAAAGAATGTATTGTAACCCAGCCAATTAAAAAAATCGACTTAATATAATCATATATCGAATGAATCCTTAATAAATTTTTATTTTTTCATCGTTTCCACCCTTTTCCTGCTACCTTTGTATCCCATAAGTTACGGTCTTATTATTGATCAAAACTTAAATAAGTAATATTTTATATAATCATATTGCACTGTTTTAACTTATGGCATCCCAAAAATCCAAAACAGCCAAACACATTTTTGTAACCGGTGGTGTAACCTCCTCCCTTGGCAAAGGAATCATCTCAGCTTCCATAGGAAAGCTCCTGCAAGCCCGTGGTTTTTCCGTTACAATCCAAAAATTCGATCCGTACATCAACATCGATCCCGGAACCCTCAACCCCTATGAACATGGGGAATGTTATGTCACCGATGATGGCGCCGAAACCGACCTCGATCTGGGACATTATGAACGATTTCTTGGCATCAAAACATCGCAGGACAATAATGTAACTACAGGCCGTATTTACAACAATGTAATTACAAAAGAAAGACGCGGTGACTATCTTGGGAAAACAGTACAGGTGATCCCTCACATCACCGATGAAATCAAGTCTAATTTTTTTAAACTGGATAAGTCGGGTGATTTTGATTTTATTATCACCGAAATAGGCGGTTGTGTGGGCGACATTGAATCGTTACCCTTTATTGAAGCTGTAAGGCAGGCAAAACTTGATCTTGGTCCCAATAATTTTTTGTCAATCCATCTTAAACTAAGACCTTATTTAAACGCAGCAAAAGAGCTCAAGACAAAACCGACACAACACTCTGTAAAACAACTACTTGAAGCTGGTATTCAACCTGATATCCTCGTATGCCGTACCGAAAAACCGCTACCCATCGAAATACGTAAGAAACTGGCTCTTTTTTGTAATGTGCAACTCAACTCGGTTATCGAAGCAATGGATGCCGAATCAATTTATGATGTTCCGTTGCTCATGCTAAAAGAGAAACTCACCGAGAGGGTATTGTCAAAACTCAAACTCCCAAAAACAGAACCTGACCTGGATGAATGGAAAGCCTTCCTGGGAAAACTTAAAAATCCAACAGAAGAGGTAGAGATTGGCCTTGTAGGTAAATATGTTGAACTACCCGATGCTTATAAATCCATTGCCGAGTCATTTATCCACGCAAGTGCCGAAAATGAGTGTGCCGTTAAACTCCGCTGGATTTCATCCGAAAGTATAACCCAGGTAAATGTTGCTGATTTATTGGATAATCTTTCGGGAATATTGGTGGCGCCGGGATTTGGTGAACGGGGAATTGAGGGTAAAATCACTGCTATACAATACGTTCGTGAAAATAATATTCCTTTTCTGGGAATTTGCCTTGGTTTGCAGTGCGCGGTTACTGAATTTGCCAGAAACGAGTTGAAAATGCCACAGGCAGCCTCCACAGAAATCCATCCGCAAACACCTGATCCCGTAATCGATTTGATGAATGAGCAAAAGAATATCACGGAAATGGGAGGAACAATGCGCCTGGGCGCTTATGCATGTACCCTGCGGAAAGGATCAAAAGTGCATGCTATCTATGGAAAAAGTAAAATTTCGGAACGCCATCGTCATCGCTACGAATTTAACAATCAATACCTCGAAGAATTTGAAAATGCCGGCATGATCGCCTCCGGAGTGAATCCAAAATCCAACCTGGTGGAAATATTGGAATTGCAGGAACATCCCTGGTTTATTGGCACTCAATTTCATCCTGAATTGAAAAGTACCGTTCAGAATCCACATCCATTGTTTGTGAAGTTTGTTGAAGCAGCACTTAAATTCAAAAAGATTTCCTATAAAAGGGAAGTAATAAATCTGTAAATTTGCATCCGTTTTTTAAATAACCAATCGATGGATAAAAATACCGCAACAGGTTTGATCCTGATGTCATTATTGTTGATCATCTATTTCCAGTTTTTCAGCCCTACTGTTGAGGAACCCACACAAACGCAACCCGGGCAGGAACAGATCGATGACAATCGACCAATTAACGCTCAAATTCAAGCTCAGGAAGAGCTAACTGCAATCAGCGATTCCATGTCCGATGAAGCTACTAATTTGAAATATGGAATTTTTTCAAAGGGTGCAACCGGCGAGGCAAGCGCAATAACAATCGAAAACGAGGACGGATCATTTACATTTAACACAAAAGGTGGAGTGATCTCAGAAGTTCTTCTCAAAAAATTCCTGACATATTACAAAAAACCACTTGTCTTACTGGACGGGAATTCCTCCAATATTTCCCTGACACTCACCGGGGCTACCACTATCATTGATCTGAATGAACTTTACTACAAAGCTTCCCAAACCAAAACAGCTGATACGACAATATTAACTTTTACACTTGATCTTGAACAAGGAAGAAAGATAAAACAAATATATTCCATTCCACCATCGGGGTATATGATAGGCTATAAAGTTGCTTTATCAGGTTTAGATGCGTACCTGCAAACCGATCCGGTTTATCTGTGGGAAAACAGGATAAAAAACCTTGAACATGATGTTGAAGACAGCCGCATCAGGGCTACAATTAATTACTACACGCCAGCTGATGGGTTTGATGGATTTTCAGAACGATCTACAGATTTCGATGAAGAAAGCCTGCCATCGACTTCCTGGGTTGCTTTCAAACAATATTTTTTTACTTCTGCCATTATTGCAGAAAACAACTTTGCATCCGGGCAGGTATCCATTTCGGTTGATGAGAATGATACAAGTACTGTAAAAACAGGAATTGCCTCAATGAAGATACACGCCAGTGATTTCAAGTCCGGGCCCGCATCATTTACGTACTATTTGGGGCCAAATAATTATCAGATACTTAAAAAAGTAACCAAAGGATTTGATAAAAATGTGTACATGGGATGGCCTCCGGTTAACATTGTAAATAAATTTCTGATTATCCCGATTTTTAATTTTTTGGAAAGATACATCTCCAATTACGGGATCATTATCATCATTCTCGTGCTTATCATCAAACTTTTACTTTCACCACTTTCATATAAGTCATACCTGTCAATGGCCAAGACAAAGGTATTGAAACCGGAACTGGATGAAATGAAAGCCAAGTTTCCGGATGATATGCAAAAGCAACAGAAAGAGCAAATGAAGCTGTATCAGCAAGTTGGAGTCAATCCCTTGAGCGGATGCATACCGATGGTGCTTCAAATGCCCATATTGTTTGCCATGTTTTATTTCTTTCCCAGTTCAATCGAGCTACGTCAGGAGTCATTCCTATGGGCAAATGATCTTTCTACATACGACTCGATATTAGACCTTCCATTTACAATCCCTCTGTATGGCGACCACGTGAGTTTATTTGTTTTGTTAATGACGGCATCCACAATTTTATATACCTGGTCAAACAATCAGGTGAGTTCTGTGCAGGGCCCGATGAAATCGATGATGTACATGATGCCATTTATTTTCATGTTTGTATTGAATTCTTTCCCCGCAGCTTTGAGTTTTTACTATTTCATCGCCAACATTGTTACTTTTGGTCAGCAGGCATTGATAAAAAAATTTGTTGACGAGGATAAAATTCTTGCAATCCTAAACGAAAACAGGCTGCGTAATAAGGACAAGAAAAAATCAAAATTTCAACTCAAACTGGAACAAGCAATGAAAGCCAGTGAAGAATCCAGTAAAAAAAAGAGGAAAAAATAAGTTAACCTGATCTAATTTATTCCGCGGTTAATCCAAAAATATTGGGTCAGTAGCCTGATTATCAATGATAATCAAAACTCTTTTCTAATAGATAAAATTAGTGCAAAAAATTGCCATAATCTTCTATCTTTGTACACCCTGTTTTCAAATATTTATCTCGCTGGATTTTATGGAAATTACATACTACGGACACGCGGCTTTCAGGGTGAAACTAAATGAAGTTTCACTGGTATTTGATCCATTCATTACGCCCAATCCAAATGCTTCAGATATTGATATCAACGATATTAAAGCAGACTATTTGTTGCTTTCACACGGACATGAAGATCATGTAGCTGACGTAAAAGAAATATATAAAAACGAAAAACCGATAATCATATCTTCTTTTGAAGTAGTTTCCTGGTTTCAAAACCAAGGCCTTTCCAACGGGCATCCTATGAACCACGGTGGAAGAAAGGAATTTGATTTTGGTAGTGTCAAGATGGTGAATGCCATTCATTCGAGTTCGATGCCGGATGGTTCTTATGGTGGAAATTCTGCAGGATTTGTAGTCGGATCGGGTGAAACTACATTCTATTATGCAGGTGATACCGCCCTTACATACGACATGAAACTAATTGCCGATAAATTCTCAATAGATTTTGCCTTTCTTCCCATTGGCGACAACTTTACAATGGGGATCGATGATGCGATCAGAGCTGCTCAGTTTGTTGGAACAAACAAAGTATTCGGGATGCACTATGATACATTCCCAATGATTGAAATAGATAAAAATGAAGCAATCGAAAAATTCAGGGCAAATCAAATTGAACTAATTCTCCTTAAAATTGGAGAGTCCACCATAAACAATTGAGGAATAACTATTAATGGGAAAAATCATAGCCATTGCCAACCAAAAAGGAGGAGTTGGGAAAACAACAACAGCAATAAATCTCGCCGCTAGTTTAGCCACATTGGATTTTAAAACCCTGGTCATAGATGCTGATCCGCAAGCAAACACAACCTCGGGAATTGGAATAAATCCAAACGATGTTGAAAGCAGCATTTATGAATGTATGGTTGGAAATGTAGAGGCCCATGATGCCGTCATAGAAACCAACATGAATTCTTTGCATTTAATCCCATCCAATATAGACCTGGTAGGAGCAGAAGTTGAAATGGTTAATATTGAAATGAGGGAACAAAAAATGAGAGATGCACTCGTGGATATTAAAAATGATTACCATTTTATTATCATAGACTGTTCACCATCCTTGGGATTAATTACTGTAAATGCGATGACAGCAGCAGATTCGTTAATTATTCCGGTTCAATGTGAATATTTTGCTCTTGAAGGCCTCGGTAAACTGTTGAATACAATCCGCATTATTCAAAGCAGGCTCAATACCAAGCTGGAAATTGAAGGCATTTTACTGACCATGTATGATGTCCGTGTAAGTTTGTCCAATCAGGTTGTAGAAGAAGTCAAAAAACATTTTAAAAATATCGTGTTCAACACCATTGTTCCCCGAAATATTAAATTGAGTGAGGCACCAAGCTTTAGCATTCCGGTAATCATGCACGATGCAGAGAGTAAGGGCTCCATCAGTTACTTAAACCTTGCCAACGAAATTGCTCACAATAATGCCCTAATCAAGTAGAATAGATATGTCTTCAAAAACACCAAAGAGAAGAAATGTATTAGGCCGGGGTTTGGAAGCGCTATTGAATGATTCGCCTGGAGTTGAACAGCCAGGATTTATAAAGCCAAACTTGGTTGCAAGAAGCAGTATTGGGCACATAAATGTAAGTGATATTGAAGCCAATCCTTTTCAACCGCGATCGAAAATTGAAGAAGAATCCCTAAAAGAACTTGCTGCATCGATCAAAATACATGACATCATTCAACCTGTAACAGTAAGGCAGATAAACCCGGGTAAATACCAACTGATCTCCGGTGAAAGAAGGCTTCAGGCATCTAAAATGGCTGGAAAAACTAAGATCCCCGGGTATATTCGAACTGCCAACGATCAGCAAATGCTGGAAATGGCGTTGATCGAAAATATTCACCGGGAAAACCTGAATGCTATCGAAATAGCCCTCTCCTACCAACGTCTTATTTCTGAGTGTAATCTTAAACATGAAGAGTTGGGTGATCGTGTTAGCAAAAACCGGACAACTGTTAATAATTACCTTCGTCTGCTTAAGCTTCCCCCCGATATTCAAATTGCTATAAGAGACAATATGATATCAATGGGACACGCGAGAGCATTAATATCCATAGAGAATATTGACACTCAACTTTCCATATTCAACAAAACTCTAAAAGACGACCTTTCAGTTAGAAGAGTGGAATCGCTGGTACGCGACCTTTCACTTCCAAAGTCAAGAGAAAAGCAGGCTCAAAAGTCAGGACAAAATCAATCTTCTGAAATCCTGCATCTTCAAAAGCGCCTTTCTTCACATTTTGGCTCAAAAATTGTGGTAAAAACTGATAAATCGAATAAAGGTGAAATTAAAATACCTTTTGTTTCTGTTGAAGAC
>SDBV01007540.1_pt1 | contig 14860 bp, 10 predicted proteins | sample 2277081 | NCBI WGS metagenome assembly SDBV01 (sample SAMN10402039, study PRJNA504765) | marine sediment metagenome | isolation source: marine sediment core GS10_PC15, 223 cmbsf | place: Arctic Ocean: Southern Knipovich Ridge | collected 2010
AAGTGGTTATAGCTGTTTCTGAAGGTGTCCAACTTTTTGCGTTTAGCGCGTTAAAGGCTACCAGCAGGATGAACCATCCGTTTCTTACATCCTGCTGGTAGCCGGTAAAGCGAAAAACGCATGGTTTTGACTGTGAGTAGTGCACGAATTTTTATGAGAATCCAATATTAAAAACCTGTTTGGTTCCGGCTACGCCGGGTTAGGTAAGAGGGTAAGAGACGGGGATGAGAGGGTAAATGATGAATAAGTCAGACAGGGCTGCCGTAGCGCGTCAGATTGAACTTGTTATTCGAAGGCTTCCTTCGTTGTCCATTCTGCCGGAGGTGGCGGTGAGTTTTCTGCCGCATCTGGTCGGCGGAAGGGTCAACACGGCCATGCTCGGTGGAATCATCGAAGCCGATACCGCTTTGACCGCTCAGATTTTGTCACTGGCGGCTCGGCAGGGCGTGCGTTTTACGGACGACAGGCCTTCGGTTGCCGAGGCAGTGGCTATGCTGCCGGCCTCTGTCGTGCGTGACGCCGTTTTGTCGGTGAAGGTCTTCCAGATATTCGACGCTGAACAAGACTCGGACAGCAAACGGGTTCTGCAACGAAGACAGATGGCCATGTATTCTCTGACGGTAGCCTGTTGCGCACATGCCGTTTCAAAGCTCGTGTCGTCCGAGGGGGGCGGGCAGTTGGCCTTTAGTGCCGGTCTTCTGCACGACATTGGCAAGCTGGCAATCGACGAAGTCATGCCCAAAAGCTTTGAAAAGGTCCTCAGTTGGGCCAAAGAACAAAAAGCATCTCTCGTCTCGGTAGAACGCGGGTATCTCGGCACCAACCATGTCATTATAGGCAAACGGCTGGCCGAGAAGTGGTCCCTGCCGGAGGCGATTGTTCTGGCGATATGGCTGCAAAACAGCGATACCGAGGCGATTGGGCGGGAGATGGACGGTGTCGATATCGCCCGGATAGTGCGTCTGGCTGTTGCGATTGCGCGTCAGAGCGGTATCGGTGACAGCGGCGACTACGATGCGCCGCCGGCCATTACCGAGGCTGCCGAGTCGTTGGGGCTTTCTGCCGAACAGATCGACACGATTATCAAGGAGCTGCCTGGGGCGGTCGCCGAAAAGAGTCAACTGCTCGGACTGGACGTAAAAGACGCACCAACGGTGTACGCCGATCTGATAGCGGGGGTGGCCGCCGAACTTTCGCGGGGTAATACCACCCTGGCTGTGGACAATAGCCGATTCGCCGCCGATTCGGCGCAGTTGGTCTTTATCAGGGGCTTTCTCGGAGATGTTACGGCTGAGATGTCCGCGATTGACGCAGCCGTTGAATTTGTTAAGGGTTTCCAGAAACATTACCAGGCAACGGAGGTTGGCATATATCTCCAGGCCCAGGCGGATGACACGTTGCTGGATATGGTCTGGGTTGACCGGGCTGGGGAGGTAGGCGTTTCGGTTTTGAGCGTACCAGCGGGCAGTTGTGCCGTTGCCGAATCGTTGCAGCGCAAATTCACTATCGCCGCCGCGGCCGATTGCGCACCCTGGCTGGTGGGACAGACCGACATTGACCTGGACAGCGCCAGGATTGCGCCGTTGCTGCTGGCTGGCAGGGCGCTCGGCGCCGTAGTCTTTACAGAACATATCCCGGTTGACATCGACAAGCAGTTGCCCCTGCTGGAGGTATCGACTTCCATCGCGGCGAGGGTTATCGGCATGAAGTTCGCCGCACAGAAACAGGCCGGGCTCGCTGAGCGATTTGCCGAATTGTTGGGCGGAGTGCGACGCGGACAGGATGAACTGCCGGGTGGGGTGCGACGCGGACAGGACGAACCGACCACTGCGGAGGCGTTCAAGGATATCGCCGAGATGGCGGCAGGGGCCGGACATGAATTGAACAACCCATTAGCCGTCATATCCGGAAGGGCACAACTGCTCCTCGACGTCGAGACCGACGAGAGCAAAAAGCAGATGCTCAAACAGATTCAGCAGCGAAGCGAAGATATTGCCGGGATCGTGACCGATTTGATGGCCTTCGCCACACCTGCCGAGCCCACCCCTGAAGCTGTCAAGCCCCGTGTTCTGATCGACAGAGCCATCGCACGCACGATAGAAAAGCACGGCGTGGGACCGATAGAAATGACGATGACAGGCGTTGAGGAATTGGGCGGGGTCTATGTTGACGCCGGACAGATCGTTACCGCCATCGGCAATGTGATGTCCAATGCTCTGCAGTCGTACAAGGGCGATAACGGCCCGATGACTGTTAAGGCTGCTGCCGTCCAGCCGGATGGATTTGTCACGTTTACCATCGCCGATACTGGCTGTGGCATGGATGCCGAGACAGTGGCCAGGGCTTTCCAGCCGTTCTTCTCGGCCAGGGTCGCCGGGAGAAAACGCGGCATGGGACTGGCGCACGCTCAACGACTGATACAACTGAACGGTGGGACAATCGAGTTGGCCTCGCAGCCCGACAAGGGCAGTACCGTTACAATCAAACTGCCGCGAACCAGTGAAATGACTAATGATCAATAATCGTAACCGTTCACAGTAATTCAACATTTTAGCCAACTGAAGCAGTTTTAAGTAGTTTTGCGATTGTCCGCATCTGAGCCGCCTCCGACGAGCTCGGTCGCGGCCCATTCTCGTCGGCTCAGATGCTCAGTTAATTATCTTATCGGAGTCACCCCTGCGAAGGCAGGGGTCCATTTTAACATCCCAACGCACCAAAATGAAAGAATGGATGCCTGCCTGCGCAGGCATGACAAACTCTTTTGGGACAATACGCAATTTCCCTGAAATTACAATTTCCTATACCATTAAATTAACCGCCTTCGGCGGGACTTTTATATTAACTTCATAAGAATCTGAGCATAAACCATAATCGAAAACCTGCGTTTTTCGCATTTTCGGCTGCCAGCAGGATGATGCTGAAAAATCCAGGCTAATCCTGCTGGTAGCCTGTAAAGCGATAAACGCAAATGACAATTTAAGAAAAACTTGTCGAATTGCCCAGCGTATCCACAAACATTGGGACGTTAATTAAAAATTTCTGTGAACGGTTACCAATAATCAATAATCAATCTTCAATATCCGTCTGTACTGCGTCGTCGCGGCCTGTGTGTTGTCTGTTCGGGTCCAATAAAAACGCGATGACCGTTGCGGGAGAGTCCCTGCGAAGTTTTTTCTGCGTTTTTGTGATTTTTGTTCGGTTTTTGTTAGGGCTTTTACCGTCGTTCTGCCGATATCAGGGTTCAAGGCTGGCAGCATAACTGCCTGCCGGACTGCCTGCTGGCAGTTTCGAATGCGTTCGATGGAATGAAAGGTTGACAAAATGGATTTTGGCGGATTCAAGCACCCCGAACACCCCGAACACCCCGAAGATTGGCAGAATAATAAAGGTCGCGAAAACTTCGGAGGCTCTGTGCCGCTTTGCAGGTTCGGGCCTGGTGGAGATTTTGTCAGGCAATGGCCCGGAGGCGATTCGGTACAATCTGCCAAATCGGGCAATCCTCTCGGCAGACTCCTTGCTACGATAGCCGAGATGGTCGGCGCAACGCTCGATCGTCATGTGATCGACGAACTGATGGGCCGGGCCGAAGATGTACAGGGCCCGATTATAATTCATTCGGCAGGGGAGCAGAACCATGAGTACGAAATTGCAAACCGAACAACTGACGCCAAGACAGTCGCAGATACTGCGATATGTCCAAAACTTCAAAAGCAGAAATTGCTATTCGCCGACGATTGCCGAGACGGCAGAGCGGCTGGGCGTAAGTCGGCCCACCGCGTTCGAGCACATCGCCGCGCTTCAGCAAAAGCGGCTGCTTACGAGGCCAAAGGGCAGGGCACGCTCTTTGAACTTAACACGCCGAGCCAGTCGGCTGCTTGAATCGCTCAGTTACCCCTCTGACGATGCTGCCGTCTCTGGTGATTGCGTTGTCCCTGACGATGCCGTTGTTTCCGCTACCGCCACCGATACCGCCTTCGCCGAGTCGAATCTCGGCCCGGCGATGCGGCTGCTTGGTACGGTCGCCGCTGGTGCGCCAATCGAGGCCATCGAAAATACCGAGCCGATTTCCATGACGGAGCTTTTTGGAAACGACGATACCTTTGTACTCCGAGTCACCGGCGAGAGCATGATCGAAGAGGGGATATTCGACGGTGATTATGTGGTGTGTAAACGTACATCCACCGCCGAGAACGGTCAACTGGTCATAGCGATTGTCGATGACGATGACGCCACGCTGAAACGATTCTACAAAGAGAGTACCGGGATGGTGCGTCTGCAGCCGGCAAATGCCGCCTATGAGCCGATATACTCCGACAACTGCCGAATCGAAGCGGTAGTGCTGGGTCTGCTGCGGAGGCTCTAAACCAGTGATGGCTAATGACTAATGTACGAAGAGGTAGAAATTTAGAATGAAAGATTATCTTGCCGACAGGACATCTTTGATTGACGCCAGCGGCATTCGCAAGGTCTTTGCGCTGGCTGGGTCGCTCAAAGACCCGATCAACCTTTCTATCGGTCTGCCCGATTTTGATGTGCCGGACGTTATCAAGGATGCCGCGATCACGGCGATACGGGCCGGAGAGAACCGCTATTCGCAGACCGCAGGCGATGGGGAACTCCTGGAGAAGCTCACAGCTTCTGTCATGGCCCGGACATCATGGCCGAGGCCGGAGGTGCTGGTGACCAGCGGTGTAAGCGGGGCGTTGCTTTTGACATTCATGGCGGTGGTCAACCCCGGCGATGAGGTTATCATGGCCGATCCGTATTTCGTCATCTACAAGCATGTGATTCGTATGCTGGGCGGGAAGTGTGTGTATGTCGATACGTATCCGGATTTCGGCTTCTCTGCCGAGCGTCTCGCCGAGGCAATTACTGACAGGACCAAGCTGATTATCGTCAATTCGCCGGCCAATCCGACGGGGGCGGTTTATTCGCAGGGTCAGTTGAAGGACATGGCTGAGGTGGCGGCCAGGAATGACATCCTGGTTATGAGCGACGAGATATACGATTTGTTCTGCTACGATGGCCCCTGTCCGAGCATAGCCGATTATTATGAAAATACGCTGCTGGTCAGGGGTTTCAGCAAGAGCTACGCCATGACCGGGTGGCGGCTGGGCTATGTCGCCGCCGGCTCCGAGGCGGTAAAGAGGGTTGTCGAAGCGATGGCCAGGATACAGCAATATACATTTGTCTGTGCGCCGACGCCGTTTCAAAAGGCTGCGATCGCCGCGCTGGACTATGACGTTACCGGGCACGTCAACGCGTACCGCAAAAAACGCGACGCAATCTACGAAGGGCTAAAGGACAGCTTCAAGATGGCCGCAAAGCCCGGCGGGGCATTCTACATGTTCGTAGAGGCTCCGGAGCGGTTTTCCAACGCGACCGAGTTCGTCAAAAAAGCCATCGAAAACAACGTGCTGATTATCCCCGGCAACGTGTTCAGCGAGCGGGATACGCATTTTCGCATCAGCTATGCCACGACCGATGAAAAGATAGCCGCAGGCATAGAGGTACTCTGCGGACTGGCCGATGGATAGCCGGCTGGGTAAAGGGCGAAAAGTTATTCGCTGCCGAGACGCAGTGGACGCGAACTTGCTTCAAAGGAATAACGGGACTGACGGGGATTATTCCCGTCGGTTGTCTCCATGATATGTTAGAATGCCGCATCACTTGTAATCAGTTTCAACCTGCATCCTGTCTAAGGAGATGGCACTGGACATTGATTGGCAGAAGATGATTTTTTTCACCGTCGGCGGGCTTGGGCTGTTTCTGATCGGCATGGGCATGATGTCTGCGGGCCTGAAGGACGCGGCCGGCCTGAAACTTCGCAAGATTCTGGGATCCATGACTCGGCGCCCCATGGTGGGCTTCGGCATGGGCGTGTTCGTGACGGCCCTGGTCCAGAGCAGCTCGATGACGACTGTGATGGTGATAGGCATGGTCAACGCCGGGCTGCTGACGCTTCGTCAGTCAATATGCGTCATCTTTGGGGCAAATGTCGGCACGACGATAACGGCATGGATAGTCTCGCTTACCAGGGTCGAGGGCTTCAGTATAACCGAATACGCGCTGCCGGCCGTGGCGGTGGGTTTTCTGTTCCAGGTACTGGGCAGGTCAAACAGGACAAAAAGTTACGGTCGGATCATCGTCGGACTTGCCATCCTGTTCATCGGGCTTGGTTTTATGAAGAACGCCTTCGAGGGCGTCGAACGGATCTCGCAGGTTGTCGAATGGCTGGAGAGCATGGGCAGCAGGCCGATTATCGCACTGCTGGCGGGAATGGCACTGACGATGTGCATTCAAAGCAGCTCAGCCGCCATCGCCATCTTCCAGGTCATGGCCGGCGAAGGCGCTTTCGGCGGTGACTGGGTAAACGTGCTCAATGTGGCGATACCGTTTATGCTGGGCAGCGATATCGGCACGACGATTACCGCCCAGATAGCATCGCTTCAGACGAACGTCCCCGCCAGACGTGCCGCCTGCGTCCATACGATGTTCAACGTGATCGGCGTTGCGGTGGTTCTTCCGTTTTTCTACATGGGCGTGTTTACCAGGCTGGTCCTTTACGTTTCGTGGTGGGATATCGGACAGGAAACCATACTGCCGACGATAGCGGTGGCCAATACCATGTTCAAGCTGTTCTGTTCGATGCTGTTTTTGCCCCTGACAGGCCAGGTTGAAAGGGCGGTCAAGCTGATTGTGCCCCAGCGGGAAAGCGATTTTGTCCAGCCGGTGGTGCTCGAAGCGCGTCTGCTAAACACGCCGGCAATCGCTTTGCAGCAGGCGCACAGCGAAATTATACAGATGGCCAGACGCGCTAAAAAAGCGGTTACGCAAGCCTGTGACGGTATGATGCGCGGAGACAGGAGGGAGCTGGCCAGGGCCAGGGAGACCGAAGATGTCATTGACAACTTCCAGACGGAAATAACATCGTACCTTGTCGCACTGTCCGGCAGACAGCTCAGCGACGAGGTGGCGTTGAAGCTGCCGGTCATGCTTCACATGGTCAACGACCTGGAGCGGGTCGGAGACCACGCGGTCAACATCGTCGAGATCGCCGACAGAAAGATTGACCGGAAGCTGGACTTCAGTGACGAGGCAATCGGCGAATCTTCGGAAATGATCCACGAGGTTGTCGGGATGATCGACCATATCATAGACGCACTGGAGGGCAACAGTCGCGAGGCACTGATGGCAGCCCTGATGCATGAGGGCAAGCTCAACAGGATGCAGGTAAGTTTGAGGCGAAGCCATATCCAGCGAATGACCGACGGGATGTGCACCGCCGAGGTGGGGTTGATATTCATCGACCTGGTCGATAATCTTGAAAAGATCGGTGACCATCTGACCAACATCGCCCAATCCGTCATGGGCGGCATTCAGTGGGAGGGTATCGATGGAAATACTCTCAGCGGCGAGTTCAGGGCGATCACCGAAGAAGAACCGGGGCCGGAACAGTAGGCCGATTGGGCGGTGCGGGAACAGGGGCTGCCAAAAGTTTGCCAACTTTTCGGGAGTTGGACCCGGCATAATGAATATACCCTTCAGGGTAGTAAAATCCCGCGAGTAAAGTTATAAGTTACTGTTGTAAAGCTACTTGGCCGCGCACAAACGGGAATTCTCAATCGTGAGCAGTATAAATACCGCTGGCAGGCGTATATTATCCAGTGGACCGAGTGTGTCGAGGGTTTTCGGCGATGGGCGGGACGACAGTGATAAATTATAACCCAGAGCTGGATTGTCCTTGTCACCGCGTAAAACGGAGGTTACAATCACGGTTATGAGGAAGCGGGGTTTCGACTTGCGGATGCGTATAGCCTTTCTGGCGGTGCTGGTCCTGGCGGTGGCCGGGATTGGTGGTGTTGCCGATTTCGCCCGGGCTCAGCAGTCCGCCGAGCAGGTCGTCGCGCCCGAGGCAGTTGACGCGCAGTCCGCCGAGCAGGTCGTCGTGCCCGAGGCAATTGACGCGCAGTCCGCCGAGCAGGTCGTCGCGCCCGAGGCCGTTGACGCGCAGTCCGCCGAGCAGATTGCCGTCGTCATAACATGCAAGGGCATGATCGACGACGGGTTGTTCCAGTCCATCAAACGACGGTCCCAGCAGGCGATAGACGATGGGGCGTCATACCTTATCTATGAGATTCAGACATACGGCGGTCTGGTAAAATCGGCTGACGAAATTTCCAAGTATTGGATCATGGACATTGGCAAAAACGTCCACACCGTCGCCTACATCACCACCGAGGCCATCAGTGCCGGTGCCATGATCTCGGTGTCCTGCAAGGACATCATCATGCTCGAAAACACCAAAATCGGTGACTGTGCGCCGATACTGATGGGGGCCAAGCTGGAAGGTGTCGAACGTGAAAAGACCGAGAGCTTCATCCGTGGCATTTTCAGCAGTGCCGCCGAGGCCAACGGCTACCCCGAAGCCCTTCTGCACGCCATGGTAACACAGAACGTGGAGGTCTATCGAGTCAGGAACATCGAGACCGGCAAGTATGAATTCATGGAGACAGAATACCTCTCGAAAGAGGAGGAAAAGAAGTACGACCTTGAAAATAAAAAGCTGATCGTCAAAAAAGACCAATTGCTGACATTGACCGCTTCCGAGGCCAAGGAATACGGCATTGCCAGGGCGGTGGTCAGTGACCTGGAAGGGGCGTTGGCGTTCCTGGAAAAACGCGACGGTGTCAAATTCGCGCCGCAGCCGATAACGCTGGAGACTTACTGGTCCGAGGAGATGGTTCGCTGGCTGACCTCTCCGATGGTGGTGAGCGTGCTGGTGATGTTGGCGATGCTGGGCTTTTACGTCGAGATTCGAACGCCGGGGCTGGGTCTGCCCAGCGTCGTCGCCGTCGCAGCCGTGCTGGTGCTGGTCGGCAGCAAATATCTTATCGGCATGGCCAACTGGGTCGAAGTCGCTATATTCATGACGGGGGTCATTCTGCTGGCACTGGAGATATTCGTCATCCCCGGCTTTGGCGTCGCGGGTGTCAGCGGCATTGTGTGTATCGGGGCAGGGCTGTTCGGAATGCTGATAGAGAATCCGCCCGATCAGGTTCCCTGGCCGGAAAGCAGGCAGGCGTGGGATCTCTTTGTAGATGGGTTGACCGGGTTTACCGGCGGCTTTATAGGTTTTTTGTTTGCCGCCTTCCTGCTGGCCCACTATCTGCCCAGGTCACGGCTGTTCGCCGGTCTTATGCTCACCGCGACCCTCCAGGGCCGGGAAATGCCCGTCAGTATGACAGCGCCTCCGGTCGAAGGGGCCGACGGTATCCTGAACAGTGGCCCCGGCGCAATTGACGTTGGTGATGTTGGCATCGTGGTGTCTATCCTGCGACCGGCCGGCGATGCGAACTTCGATGGAAAGATCGTCGATGTCGTCTCACTGGGTGAATTCATAGACGCCGGGAAAAAAGTTGTCGTGCTGGAAGTGCATGGCAACCGTGTTATCGTTAAGGAACAACAATAACGGAAAGGAGGGGGTATAGTGTGAAAAATACCCCTTTTGTGCACACGAGTGAAGGCGAAAGGTAATGCGTGCTTACAAGCCGCGACAGGATATAATAGAAGGTTGAATTAACATAGGAGTGTGCATGGATTTTTTGTGGCTGATGTTGGCTGTTTTTCTGTTTGTTGTATGCGCCGCTCTGTTGGTCGTCGAGATATTTGTGCCAAGTTTCGGGCTGTTGACCGTTTGCGCCCTGGTATGTCTGGTCGGTGGTGTCTCGGTATTTTTTCAGTACGGAACCGCCATCGGCTGGGTTGGCGTTGGCATTGCCGCGGTTCTGATCCCGGTGATCTGGATCATCGCTTACAGGCTCTTTCCAAACAGTTCGTTCGGCAGGAAGATTATCCTGGGTCCGCCGGACCGGTCCGCAGGTGACGCTATCCCCGACAATGCCGGGCTCCAGAGCATGCTCGGCCGTGCAGGGGTCGTTCTTACGCCGCTTCGTCCCGTGGGTATGTGCGATTTCGACGGAGAACGCATCGAATGTGTCTCCGAGGCAGGCTATGTCGAAAAGGACAGAGAAGTAAAGGTCATACACGTCGAAGGAACACAACTGACCGTTCGTCTGGCAGAGGGGCAGGACGATTAAATTTATACAGACCCCCCGGCAGGACGGCGTGTTTTGGGCGGGACAATTGTTTCGGACAGGGATATGTTTTAACGCACCATTTCTGGCTGTGAACGGTTACAATAAAAGGTGTTTGAGAAACAGAGAATTGAGCCGTCTGCCCCGGACAGCCATCGAATCCAACGGTTGGATTCGAAAATCATTGTGCAACAGACTCTATGATAATTAGGAGAAATCCCATTATGACTCTACAAACATCCGTAGATCCAGAATCGGCCGGTCTAAATAAAAAAGATAGACCCTTTACGAAGCTGGTTATAATCAGCACAATCATTGCTGCATTAGGCGGGTTGTTGTTTGGGTTTGACACCGCTGTTATCTCCGGCACCACCGGGAGCTTGCAGGCATATTTCTCTCTCAATGAAGCGATGTTGGGTTTTACGGTGGTGACCGCCTTGATTGGCACTATCGTAGGGGCTTTGTTGGTTAGTCGTCCGTCCGACGTGTGGGGCCGAAGGAATGTGCTGGTGGTTATGTCGGTATTTTATACAGTATCTGCCATTGGCAGCGGCTTGGCATGGGATATTTACTCTTTTTGGATATTTCGTTTCATCGGCGGCATTGCAGTAGGAGGGGCGTCAGTTGTTTCACCGATGTATATTGCTGAAATTTCTCCGGCTAAGATTCGGGGCTGCCTGGTGGGCTGGCAACAATTCAATGTTTGTTTGGGGATTTGTCTGGCTTATGTCTCTAATTATTTGGTGGCCAAGATAGGGATTTTTCAGAATGATATTTATGCTGCTATGGCGGAATGGCGCTGGATGTTTATTATGGAAGCCATCCCTGCGATTATATTCTTTTTTGTGTTATTCATCATCCCGCGAAGTCCTCGATGGCTGGTGGAAAAGAAGCGAAACGAGGAGGCACGGGAAGTATTGAATAAATTGGGAGCTGAGAATGTAGACGGTGTCCTCAGTGAAATTGTGGAATCATTGCATAATCGCTTTGATGTGGTGCATGTGAAATTCTGGCAGAATAAATATCGGCTGCCAATCTTGTGTGCGATTGCCTTGGCAGTGTTTAATCAGCTTTCCGGTATCAATGCCTTACTGTACTATGCTCCAAAGGTATTTTCGATGGGCGGCAGCGAGGGCGATGCGGCACTTCTGCAATCGATTCCGGTGGGGATTATGTTGGTGATCTCGACCGTCATTGGTTTGGCGATTATCGACAAGGTCGGACGCAGACTATTGTTGATTGTTGGTTCTTTTGGCATGGCGGTATTTTTGGCGCTGGTGGCGATTCAGTTTTACCGTAAGGGTGAAAATAGCAACATCGGCAGAAATATCATGTGGTATTTTGTTGGCTATATTCTGTTTTTCGGCCCGTCCACCGGGGCAGTGATCTGGGTGTTCATCTCAGAAATCTTCCCCAACGTTGTTCGTGCCAAGGGGCAATCATTGGGGAGTTTTACTCACTGGTTCATGGCGGCGGTGGTTTCGCTGACTTTTCCTATGGCTGCTGCTGCCAAATGTATTGGGCCCGGCAATAGCTTTATGTTCTTCGCTGTTTGTATGGTGGCGCAGGCGATTTTTGTGTGGTGGGTATTGCCGGAGACCAAAAATATCTCTCTGGAGCAAATCCAAAAGAAGCTGGGGATCGATTGAATCCGGAATATTATTAACGTCCCAAAGTTTGTGGAAGACTACTAATTCCTGGAATTGCCCATTGTATTCCCAAACTTTGGGACGATAATAACTTTTTGTGAGTTGAACCTTAATTAAAATTTGAAAGGATTGACAGATGATGGACATGGTATTGTTTTTGGCTGTGATGCCCCAGCCGCTGAGGGTCGGGCTTTTTGTTGTCGCCGGCATATTTGTACTGATTTTCGTTTTTATGCTCCTGGCCTTCGGGAGTCTCTGGCTCCAGGCCCGGCTTTCCGGGGCGTCGGTATCCTTCATGGAATTGATCGGGATGTCCCTGCGTAAGGTCAACGCCCGGACGATTGTTGTGAGTCGAATCACCGCCATCAAGGCGGGCATCGACGTCTCTACCGAGCAACTCGAAAGCCACTATCTTGCCGGTGGTCGTGTGCCAAATGTGGTCCGCGCGCTCATCGCCGCCAATCGCGCTAACATCGATTTGACGTTCAACACCGCCACCGCTATCGACCTGGCTGGCCGTGACATCCTTGAGGCCGTCCAAATGTCCGTCACCCCGAAGGTGATCGATTGCCCGGACCCAACCAAAGGCAGAATGACAGTTGACGCGGTCGCACAGGACGGTATCCAGCTACAAGCCAAGGCGCGTGTAACCGTCCGAGCCAATATCGCCCGTCTGATTGGTGGTGCCGCCGAGGAGACGATCATCGCACGTGTCGGCGAGGGTATCGTCACCACTATCGGCAGTGCCCTAAACTACAAAAGCGTACTGGAGAACCCGGACAAGATATCCAAGTCGGTCCTTGCCAAAGGGCTGGACGCAGGGACGGCCTTTGAGATACTTTCGATTGACATTGCCGATGTCGATGTCGGCGAAAATATCGGGGCAAAACTGCAAAAGGCCCAGGCGGCAGCCGACCAGGCCCGCGCCCAGGCAGAGGCTGAGAAACGCCGCGCCATGGCTATGGCACGTCAGGAAGAGATGCGGGCGTTGGTCCACGAAAACCGCGCCAAGGTCGTCCTGGCCGAAGCCGAGGTGCCCAAGGCGATGGCCGAGGCCTTCCGTCAGGGCAACATGGGCATTATGGACTACTATCGCATGAAGAACGTCATGGCTGACACCTCTATGCGGGATTCAATCGCCGGTACCGACAAACAAAAAGGGCAGGACTAATCCAAATGAATGAGTTGGCTGGACAGATTGCAACCCTGCCGACATTGCTCGGGCGGGGCGATCTATTCGAGTGGATAGTGCCGATTGTCTTCTTTATTATCTACGGACTGGGTGCTCTGGCGAAGCGGGGCAAAAAGGCACAAGAAAACAAGAAGACCCAGGACGAGTCGTTCGGGACGGGGACGGGGTCGAGAACTGGGCAGGGACAGGGGCAGAAACCCCGTTACAAGCCCATCGACCAGGCGCAGAGCGGCCGGGGGACTGGGGGGGAGCAGTTTGACCCGACGGTGCCGCGTCGTGCGAAAAATCTGCCCTATGCGCCCAGCCCCATCAGGCAGCGGGCAGAGCAGCGGGCAGAGCGGCAGTCAAGGCCTTCACGCAAGGCAAGCTCGTCCTCTATGCGGGGCGAGCCGGAAGCGGTATCCATTGGCAGGGAGGCAGCCGGGACGATAAAGTCCGGGCGCGGGGCGGCGCAGCGAGAGGCGGCAATGTCGCAGGAACGGGCCGATCGTCTGCGTGCATCCAAGGCTGCCCAACAGCGAAAACAACAGACCGCCGATGCCCAGGCCCAGGTACTGGCGGCACAGAGATACCGTCAGCAGCAGCATGACGCGGCGGCGACGAAAAAGGCAGAGCAGCAGGCCGCGGCAAAGCAGGCAGCGGCGTCTCCGTCGCTGCTGGAGCGGTTGACTCGGAAGAACAATCTCAGGGCGGCGATCATCTATTCGGAGATCCTCGGAAAACCCGTCGCCCTGCGCGACCCGATGTGATGAACCGGTGAGCCACCGCTCCTGCGAGCGGTTAACAAGTACGCGCATTGCCATTAATACAAAAGGCCAGCGCCCTTTTAACGCTGGCCTTTTTATCTAGAAAACACTTATAGATCCGGGGTTCTATCCCAACCCCGCTTGACCGACACCTTTATGGTATTGTAGCGGTCTTTAGCCAATTCCCTGCCATGATCGCAAAATCGTGAATGTCCACAGTTCCATCGGGTATTGATGTACCGGAACCGCCAAGATCACCGGGGATTGGTTCATCCACATAAGCCGGCTCATTGGTGGTCAGCTCAAATGCCAGGTCCCAACTTACGCCCTGCCATTCGACCGGGTCGCCACTGGTCCATGTGGCTCCGACAACCGGCGGCCAAACGCTTGCGCCCGTGATTCTGACGGCATCATCCGGCGGCTGGACCTGATGCGGTTTGGTCTTCCAGCCCCATGGACAGAAATTGGGGTCGTTATAATTGGTCCCCGCCGGATAGACCGCTGCAATGCTGAGCCAGTAGATATTCGGTATCTCGTCTTCTATCGGTTCCTGCCGGAACCACTCATTCTGGTTGAGGAACTGAGCCCACTGGAAGCAGGCCTCGTTTTCCTGCTGCGCCGGATCACCGGTGCGCGGGTCGAGGTCGTAGCCGGCAAAGTTCCAGACCGCGGTGGTGCAGGTGTTTTCCCAAACCAACGTTCCGGGATGACTCCAGTCTGCCGGATCATTTACGTTGGGATCCGGCACATCTGTCCAAATGCCTATATGGAATGCGGTCGGCAGAATCTTCGGCAGGTCCGGCTGTGTCCAGCCGATAAACGAACCCCACCAGTGGATATCGGTCACGGGTCGCTTGTCGGAGCATTCCCAGTCGTCGGCCATGATCGGATCCGGTTGGTGATCATAGTTAGACAGTTCGTCCCAGCCATTGATCAGGCCCTCTTCGATCTCCTCCGGGGGGCGTGACCACTTGACAAACCACTTGCTGTTGGCGCCGCCGCCTGGCAGATTGGGGGTAACGAGGAGGTTGTGCCAATAGTTCCACATTACGCCAAACAGCGGCTGGATTCTACGCACATCTTCAGCGACATGGCGAGATTCGGCAGAACCCGTCTGATGGGCGTAGCGATCAAACGATTTCTCACGCAGATCCTACGCCATAACAAGCAAGACTA
>SDBV01007541.1_pt1 | contig 14856 bp, 22 predicted proteins | sample 2277081 | NCBI WGS metagenome assembly SDBV01 (sample SAMN10402039, study PRJNA504765) | marine sediment metagenome | isolation source: marine sediment core GS10_PC15, 223 cmbsf | place: Arctic Ocean: Southern Knipovich Ridge | collected 2010
CTGCACATTTCATCAAAGTCATACTCATCTAGTTTTGCTATTTCTTCGTCGATGTCGCACTTTGCACCAAAAACAAGTTTTGATTGCTTATCTGATTCGTGACAGTAATCGCCAATGTTATCCCAAATGTGATTCCAATCTTCTTGTGATAATCCCATCTGTTCCATTAAGCGTTTCTTTGCTCTTTGTAATCTTTCACGCCAACCGAATGACATTAATTTTCACTTAACTCCTGTATGTGAGATCGTCTTGCTTGAAGTCCTAACTCGAAACTTTTTTTCTCTAAGTATTGTTCCCTACTAGACACGTTCACCGCTTCCTATAGGGTGTACAAGTTTCCATTGTTGAGCACCCACTTCCTGAAACTCAACAGGATGCATGATAAACCATGCGTCGTTTTCAATTTGTGTTCTTAGTTCCTTATAGTTTGGAACCTTTATGCCAAAGAAATTTTCAGGCTTGATATTTTTCTGTAACAATGCTGAATGTAAACTACCACCATTGAAACAAATCTTTTGTTTGGTATTTTCGACCATAGCATTATGTCGTCGTCGTTATATATAACAATTGTGCTTATACCATAAACAGGTGCACGTGGTATAAAAAACTGTTTGTGCAGAAATACGGACACAAACTCTTATGGTATCCACGTGCATACCCTATAATGTCAGAACAAAAATTGGTCTATAGTGGTTGTTGGAATTGTGGAATACTAAAAATCAAATTAGTAGGCACACTGCGAAATCATCACAGGCATTGCCCAAAATGTGACTATATCATGGACTTTGAATATAATGCAAATTTCAAAGTCTTTTGGGAAGGTTACAAATGTGCAAAATGTGGTTTTGTAATTGGTTGTGGAAACATGGGAACAGAATACGGATTAAACCAACATTACGGTTATGGTTGGAATGTTCCAGATGTGATTAGTAGAACTTTTCTTCAGGCACAAAAACAAAGACTAACAGGTGAAAAAGTTGAAGGTATTTACTGATATAATTAATTGGTATGATAGTCACGTTGCTGACTACTATACCTATGACTGTGAACAGGAAAATATTCTTGAAAAACTTCTAAATGTGCCTGAAGATGATCTATATCGCTTCGGGTAAAACGCTTTTTTTATGAAATACTTGTTGATGTGCATCACAACTTGTTACAATCATTCTGCATTCTAAACAATAACCGTCCATCCTGTCAGTGACAAGCCAGTTGTTTATATACTCGCTGTCAGTGGATCGGTCATTTCTTTATATACTGTTGTAATTCTGCACAAACACTGTCTTATACCATACACATGCACATGGTATAATATGGAAAAGCAGTGTGAATACAATTTCGGTTGCGAAGATTATGCAGAAGATGGTTCATGGAAAGGTTGGTCAGAATGGCATGACAATCCTGCACCTGCAAAACACCACTTTGAATTTGAAGATAAAGAACAGGATTGTGTTTTTGAATATGATCTATGTGATGGTTGTCTTGCATCATTAGAATCATCATGTGAATTTGATGATAATTTAGAAGAAATGGTTAACAAAAGAATTGCACCACAAACAAAATCATACGAAGGTCAAAGAAGCAGTAGAAAGAAAGGTACTTGGATCGTACAATGTTGGACTATGGAAGATTATCGAAGTTCAATAAGACAATTACATAGAACTTGTAAAAAACATGAAGGTAAAAGATGTACTGAAGAATGTTATGATAGGGATGAAATTAATGAAAAACATGTTCAGGTAGATAGAATTCATGGTGAAAATAACGTATGATTATTGAAGATAGGTTCACACCTGAAAATCACAAAGTCCATATTTCTAAAGATGGTACATTGTATCTACTTGATCATATTGTAAATCAAGGTGGAATGCTAACAAGGGAATATGACGTAACCGTTAGTGACATGCAAACAAATTGTATCTATCATTCGAAAACTTGTAGAACGCAGGACATGGGAAAATCATTAACCATGTATGTAAATAAAGATACGACACAAGTTGTTCAGCATTGTACATATCATGCATTTGTTCATGCCTTTCAAAAATTTACTTTGCAAGGTGATGAAGTTTTAAACGGTTGGCACCCCTGATTGAATTCATGGTGGAATTTTATACTTCATAGTCACCACCACCTAATTTTTCATAACATTCACAAAGTCTGTTAGGAACCAATTTCACTTCCTTTCCTTTGGCATATTTTAGATTGAGATTATAATTCAAACACAATTCTAATTCACCCACCCTGCAAAGCAAAGTCATTAACCAATAGTCAGCATTTGATTCGTCCTGAACATTTTCAAGAATTTCATCTAGTGCCTTTTGAATATCCCTGATCGTTTCAATCAGGTGTTTTTTGGGAACTTTTTCGTTTTCCATGAATTACTTACTAGGAACGATGTTATACGTTCAAAATTGTATTATACAAATTTTATTTGTATCATTCGTGCCTGTACCTTTAAATATCAATTTTTAATGAAGGAATTTCAGTGAAATAATTTCACTGAACATTTTTCAGGATTTGCTTATATACTGTTGTAATTCTGCACAAACACGGTCTTATACCCTACACATGCACATGGTATAACATGCAACAAAAAATACTTTGTGAAAACCCTTTCGAACTTCCTATTAATGGAAGATATGAAAGCGTCAAAGCAGGAATGATTTGGCATGGTAAATTTGCCACCAATCAAGAAGATGGTGGTAAGCCTGACAAATACGGACAATACTATGTAGATGGATTATGCTATCTATGCAGAAGTATAAAAGATTCTGAAAACGACTGTGTTGAAGATGATTATAGCGAAGAAGATCAAGGTGCAGAAGATGAAGCAATTGCCTATGACCGTTTCAATGTAGAATCAGAAATAGTGATGTAACCAAATTTTTTTTTGAAGCCTTGCCATCGGGCTTAAAACGATGGCTTTTTTGCGTAATGAATCAACAAATGCCAATTGGCAAAACTATAGCAGAAAAAAGAACTGAAAATATTCTTATTGAATTGCGAAATGACATTTATTGGACACAAGAAGAAGAAGATCATAGAGCACCATTGATCTTAATACAACAACAAAAAGATGCAGTAGAACTAAGTCAATTTCCTGTAATCGAATGTCCAATCTGTCATACAATGGTACACATCAGTTCGTTAAACTGTAATTTTGGACACATGGAATCTAATCACCCTTATTGTGGTGGATTCTAACCACTTTTTTTATTTTTTATCTTTATCTTTATCAGGTGCAGGTTCAAGTATCTCAAATGATTTTTCATTTAAGACGTTTATTGGGTAAATCATTGTCAGTGGATTTTCTTTTCCTTCTTTTATTTCTGTGAATTTAAAATGTGCAATTCCAATATCTGTTATTTTTCCTTCAATTTTATGTTCGAAGTGAGAAAATTTAATCTTTGCACCTATTATTCCTTGTCGTTTTATTGATTCACCAAGTACTAAATACATTCCAGTTTTTCTTGCACCTACTGCAATAGCAATTAAAATTCCCATTATACCTGCAGGAATAACCCAATAGAATATAGGAATTATTTGTTCACCAATTCCAAGTGTTGTAAGTCCGATTCCAAATACTACAGCATAAATTATTGCAGAAATAATTCCTTTGATTATTTTGCTTGTGACTTCATCACCAAATAATGCAGGTTTTACATCAGTGATCCATTTCAAAGCAATCTTTACAATAACAAATCCAATTACAATTGATACCAAAAAGATAATAATTCTTGGAACCCAAGCACTAAATTCTGCCATTAGGTTTGATGCTTCTGGAATATTTAGGAATCCAAAGCCAATTACAAATGCTGTTATGTAAATGAACCATCTAATAGTGAAAGGAATTAATTCGTGAATCTTGTACCAACTTGATTCTTCGTATTCACTTGCTTTCATTCCCATTGCAGATAGAAGTTTTTCATTTTGGAATATTTTCTTAATAATTTTTGAAAGTAATCTTCCTACGCCTTTACCGATTACAACGCCAATTATTATTGTAATCATAAATGCAAAAAACTTTACAAGTCCATCTGCAAGTATTCTTCCTAATTCAGATAATGTTTCAACTGATGGTTGGTAAAGTAAATTAAGATCCTGACTTGTTATTTCTTCTGGAAGGTCTGGAATTACAAAAGTAATCATATCATCAATGATTTTATCCTCAACATCTTCCTGTGCAAAAACTACAGATGGGATTATTGATAAAATTACAATTGAAAATAGTAATGATCTATTCATTCTTGTTTCTGATTTTTTCTAAAATCATCAGATTATAAGGGTTATTACGACTTTCATGCGTAGTCGTCGTAATAGTCGTTACTCGGTTGCGATCAGTTTCAAGATTTTAGGCATTTCGTGATCCATTCTCAAAACGAATTCAGAAATGTTTCTTGATTTTAACCAAGTTCCCGAAGGTCTGTATAATTTTCCGAATGCACCTTGATACCATCTAGTGTATTCATCAAATAGTTTTTCCCTTTCGTCTTTTTTCAGTCTTTTGAAATCGGTTCCTTTGACTGCATGTTGTCGCATCCAAAAACCTAAACCCAATTCATATTTCAGTTGCATTGAATTTTTTGTTAATTCAATTACCTGATCAACCTTTGTTAAAGCCTTCCTGTATTTTTCGGAATCTTTTTTGTTGTTAATTACTTTTTGTTTCATTAATTCACCCCCTTAAAATTTAATTTTTCTTTCCAATAATCGAAACCTTTTGAACCAATTGCACCTGCTATTCTTTCAATTTCTGAAAGAAATTCAGGTGATTGGTGTGGCATTGGATATTCTTGTTCTGCAGGAACTTTGTCATGTGACAATTCGTGAACAAGAAGTCCAATACCATATTCGGAAAATTCATTGAAGAAATTGTTCCTGCTTGGTAAAAATCTAATGTTGTAAGTCAGTTTTGAACCGCCATACCATGCGGGGTGTGTAATGTCTGAATCACAAACATTGATTTCAATATCCTTTCCAATCATTTCCTTTGCAACTAATTTTACTACTTGGAAGTATTTTTCAAATTGTGTAGTAACTTCAATCTCTTTGTATTCCTTTGAAAGTCCTGATGGAAATGCTTCTGTTGCTAATGATACAACACCAATATCACGAAGATGTTTTCTTTCATCACGGTCAAGTGTGTTAGGTAGAATAGACTGACCACCAACTTTTCCAATTGATTCGTTTGCTTCGTGATCAACTGTTGAGGGAATGTAAAGTTTATCTGTTCCATATTGTTTTTTAAGTAAATTCTGTGCAGGCTTTACATCTATTTGTGACATTGATCTGTTAATCCATTTTGCACCTGCATCTTCCTTTGGAACCAAATCATAACATTTGTTTGCCAATAGTGCGTAAACATCAATAAGATAAGAATCACTAACCACATCACGTTTGATTTCAAGTGGGATTTTTTGTTGAACATCAACATGCCACTGTACATTCAGGTGCTTTTCTAACTCCTGAACAGGAACCCCCATTTCAAATATCCAAGCATTTTCATCTTCTTCCTTTTCATAGACATCTACCTTTGTTTCCATCAATCTTCGAACCATCTGTTTTGATTCATCATCCTCAATTACAGTCCAAAGTTTGCCTTTGATGGTTCTTGCAATTGTTTTCTTTTCAACAGGTTTATCATTAATTTCCAAAGTCTGTTTATTAGGTACAATTAATTTTTGAAGTTGTTTTGTTATAATATCAATTTGAGTTGAATCCCAAAGGAATCTTGCTTCAACTGTGGTTCCGTGATTATCATCAAGATTTTTTATTTCTCTACGTTTGTTATCGTAGAATTCTACTTTCCAATCACGACTTCTAATGAAGCCATCGTATGCAACTGCCATGACTTCCTTTTCACCAAGATTAAACCTACCCCGTTGTTGCACATTCTTTCGTTTGTAAGAATTCCTGAACAAAGTGAAAACATCTTTGATAGATCTGAATCCTTTACCGTTATCCTGAATAGACATTGTGAAATAACTTCTATCATGTCTTAGATAGACATTAATTTCTGTAACACTTGGTTCATCAAAACTATTGGCAATAATTTCCTGTACAATTCTATATGGTTCCATTTCAGACATTTGAATCTTGAAACCTTCAGTATCGATTTCAAAACGTCCGTCGTATTCTTTAGAATTATCCATTTTAGTTTCTACCCCTACATTTTGCACATATTCCATCTACCTTATCATGTACCCAACATTGTTTGAAACATTTTTTGCAAATGCTTTGTCCATCACGTAGCGGGGTACGATCATAAACATCGAATGGTTCTTGAAACGCATCTTCATTTTGCCAATTTAATGAAGTATTAAAATTGAATGTAAGAAATTCCTGATCAAGATTTTTGCCTTTAATAAGAAATATCCTTCCATCTTCAGATTCATAATTAATTCCAGATTTTTTCCATCCATTACCTTTAGTTCTTGAAATTCCTGTTAATCCATCTTCATCAAATGTGTACCAAAATTGTTTTTGGACTTTAGGAATTCCAATATATTTTCTACTTAGGAAAGGTGCACCAATAGCATAAATATTAACAGAATAAACTTTTGGAAGTGGTTTTCCATCTAAACCTAAAATTCTTAATGTTGGTCTATCACCATCAATAGTTTTATCAAATTGTTCAGTGGTCATATTCATTTTGAACCACCGTGAGTTTTTTCCCACTTATTATGAAAATTTACTACAATCTGAAGTGTCTTTTTGCATTTTGTACAAACCATTAATACTGTTCCTACTGCATTTTTTTGTGCAATTAGTTTTACAACTCTTTTATTACAAAATTGACATTCTGGATTTCCATCATATTCAGGATTTTTATAAGTTCTTTTTCTTGTTTTGATGCATCTATCACCGCAATCTGTACTCAAAAATTGAGTGTATGTTTTGCTATCTATTTCACCATATCCTGAATAATCCCTGTCGATGTAAAGTGTAACATCATAACCACTGTCCATGTGAATTACCATTCTATCACCGTTGTACTTTAATTTCTTAAATTCTGAAATGAAAGCATCTTTTGCCATTTGAATTGTTCTTTCGATTGTATCAGTTCCCAAAATATGATCAACATTTTTTTCGTCTTGCATTGAAGTAAAAGAATAGATTTGATATTTACTTAAAATTCCACGTTCTACTTTTTTCATAATTTCTCACGCTTTCCTAAATAGTATTGAATGTATTCTAACTCTCTTTTATTATCCCTAAGTGATTTTATTTTATGAGTTTTATAATGTCCATAATTTGCAATTTTAAGAAAATCATAATCCGAATCATTAATTTTGTTTTCCCCAAATCTTATTTCATGTAATAGAGATTGAAATTCATCAAGAAATAATAATAAACTTTGATATTCATTTTTCCAATTTACCTTTTTAATTAAATCTCTAACTCTTGTTTTATTGTGTGTTTTTTTATAATTTAATGTTCTTCTAAATCCTGTTTCATCAGGAAATTCTTTAACTAATTTTTCATAGTCTGTAATTCTTTTCAAGTCAGATAAAATTCTCATCTTTAACCTTGTGATGTCACGATCTTCTGCTTTAAAATAATCCTTGTATCGCCATTCAATTTTACTTAGGAAAAAACTAAGCCTATCTTCGTTTTCAGTTAATTCTCTTTTAAAACCATCTTGTACATGTTCTACATAAAGTTCAAAGAAATTATCAAAGGTGATTCTTTCACCGTTGATGAGATCTTTCTTTTCGTAATCTTTAATATCACTCAAATTCTGCACACCCTTTTTGTATAAAGTTGCCTTAACCTTTGTGATTCTTCTAATTCTGGAATCCTCAATTCTAATGCAAATGTTGTTTTTGCCATACTTATACGTCGTCGTCGTTGTACTTATACCCTTCGTGTCTTGGTAGGCACACGTGCACACCGTAACAGAAAAAAAAGGCAAAAAAGTGGGTTATCACTAGAAAAATTCTTTCAAAAAGATAGGGTGTGGTCGAAGATACAAAACTCGGAAAAGGCTTGTAGGTTCTGCACCCTATCGTTGAATAATATTTGATCTGCTATTATAATAGACTTTGTTTTATTTTCAAAGTGTTCAGTGGCATTGCTGAATAGAGTAGAACGCATTCATTCGGAAATCCCAATGAAGTCCTGCCCAATTGCCAGTGATAGGATGAAGGGGTTTTCGTTATCTTTTCTTCTTGCGGTGTCCACGTGCAGTTGCAAGAGCAAATGGATTAACCTGTTTGTTCTTAGGTTTTTTTAAATTTTGTTTCTTAATTTTTAAGATTAGTCTTTCGCCTTTAGCAGTAAATGTTTTTGATTTTTTTCTTGTAGCCATTGTTCATTATGCAATGTTGCCATCTTCATCAAAGACATATTCATTTGCTTTTATATTTTCAATAATTGTTTCTTCTTCAAATTGATTTTCAAAATTACTTCTTAGGTTTACTAATGAATCATCCATCAAGTCAGCAAATTTATCATGTGCATGTAGAATTTGTAATCCTTCTTCAAATGTAGGTATATCGTTTTTATCAAACATTCTTTCATCTTCATCTACATCTTCATCTTCAGAATAATGTTCGTCAACAAAAGCGGAACCCCCTGCTAAACTAATATCACTTCCATTTGCATCAGTGAATTGTAGTCTTGTATTGTTTGATCCGAAACTTCCAGTGTCATTTTCAAAATTCAAACTAACCTTTCTCATAATTTTATCTGTCAGTCCTAGATACTCATGGAACTTCTTTGAATTTTCAATTTCTAAATCAAACTGAATAAAATCTTCACCCCTGTTACCACCAACATCATAATTTTCAGGCATTACATGTTTTAATCCAATATCTTGTGCATCCTTCTTTTCATCATTATCAAATAATATTCCTTCATCTTCTGCAAAGAAATTCTCTTGACTTTCTGAAATACTTTGTCTTTCTTTTTCAATGATTTTTTCTTGTAGTTCTTCACTTGCGTTTTCATACTTCCAAACCTTGATTTCTTTGGTATCGAATTTTGGTGGATCGTTGGGCAATGTAGGAACCTTAAACCTTGATTTGGTATTTGTGGATTTGTTATTAAATTTTTTCTTACTAACCTTATTTGAAGAACTTCTTAATGGGAATGCTTTACGATCTTTGCCTTTGCCTACTGACATGAATCTAGTACCCATTAATTATCATCCTTTTCTTCACGATAAGTATCTTCAATAGTTTGTGTTAGGCTTTCAAACATTGAATCTTCATATAGTTCAAATGCATCCGCTAACCAACTTTCATATTTTTCTTCTGTAGATTCATTTTCATCCCCTTCTTCATTCCAATCCATGTTAGATAGTGATTCATTAGTTTCTACATCACCTAAACCCTTACCAAAAGCAGTCAGTGTGAAAAATTCTGAATCTACTGTTCCATGAGATCCAGTATATGATATATCAACATCCCATGCAATGTTTTTTAGACGTTCATTTTCAAAATCATGTTCGTTTAATGACTTCTTCCATTCTTGTTCAATATTTTTAATTACTGATTCTAGGGTTTTTGAATCGCCTAATCTATTGGATTTTTCGTTTAGAAATGCTTTTGGTGGATCGTTGGGCAATGTAGGAACCTTGAATCTTGATTTGGTTGTTGTGGATTTTGAATTAAATTTTTGTTTACTGACTTTATTTTTAGAACCCTTTAATGGGAATGCTTTACGATCTTTCCCTTTGCCTACTGACATGAATCTAGTTCCCATTAATTATCATCATCCTTTGCAGGTTGTAGTTTTTGTTGAATTTCTTCTACAAACTCAATAACATCGTCTGGAAGTGGTTCATACAACCATTGTGAACCATACTTGTAACCATCTTTACCAAATCCACTTGTTTCTGTGTCAGGTTGTGCATCGTGATCTTCTAAGATTGCAACAGGTCTATCAAGGAATTTATCAAATTTATTATATTTCGCTTCATCTTCATGTTCTTCGATGATTTTTCTTTGTCTTGAAGTTCCTGCCTTCAAGTCATTTAGATGCCATCTATCCCAAATATCTAACAATTTTTCAAATTCTGAATTAGATATTCCATTTCCAACTTCAAGTTTACCGTCATCCAATGCTTCCCTTAATGTATCCTGACCTTGACCGCCTGACATGCTATCACTTTCATCCCTTTGCCATATTGAATCTGAAATAGAAAGTGTTAATGGGTTTTCGTATGTTATACCGTCAACACCTTTTTGATCCTTACCTTTTTCTGTTTCTAATTTAATCTTCAATGTTACTTTGTGTTTGCTTCTTCGTCCTGTGAAATCTCTTATGAATGCAACAACAGGTTCACCGCCTACATTTCCTAGATTGTCTAATTCAAAAAGTGTATCTTCATCATCATTGAATTTTGGTGGATCGTTGGGCAATGTAGGAACCTTGAATGTTGATTTCGTTCTTGCAGGTTTTGTACTAAATTTGTTTTTGCTAACTTTGTTTTTAGAACCCCTTATTGGAAATACTGTACGGTTTTTTCCTTTGCCTTTAGACATAAATCTAGTGCCCATTATGCTGACACCAACTCATAATCATAAAGTGAAAATCCAACTTCTTTTCCATGAATAGTTTCTAAATCATATAATGCCTGACCAACCCCTTCATCAAAACCTCTATGTTCATCCCTGTTTATTGCAACATTTGTAATTCTTAGTTTTTTATTTCTAAATTCGTCATAGTTTTCATTATCATTATCAGGTTCAATCATTACAGTATCACCTTTACTAAATTGTGCAACAATTGGTTCTTGATCTTCATCATCCATATCAGATCTTGGTGGATCGTTTGGCAATGTAGAAATCTTACTTTTTCTTTCCAATTGTTTTTTCATTTCTTTACCTTCTTTATCCAAACCGCTTCCAGAACTATCTAACATGTTTAGAATGTTAAGTGCCCTTTTTCGTTCTGAAGGCGTTAGTTCATCAACTGTTGGATTTCTTGGTGGATCGTTTGGTAGTGTAGGAACCTTGAACCTTGATTTGGTTCCTGTAGATTTTTTATTGAATCTTGTTTTTGAAGTACCTTTAGGTTTTGTAATTGGAAATGATTTACGATCTTTCCCTTTGCCTACTGACATGAATCTAGCACCCATTAATTATCATCTTCCATTTGAGAAATTTCCCCTGATTTTCTAAGTGAAGCAATTGCTTCATGTATTGTAATTCTGAATGCACTTTCTTTTCCAAAAATAACATTCTCTAATCTTTGAATTTCAAATTCTTCTGTACTAAGTCCGTCAAACAAGTCACTGAAATCATCACTTGACTTTAAGACTTCGAGAATATCCTGTCTATCTGATTCACCGTGTTCTTCTAAATAATCACCATAACTGTATTCCATAAGAGTAAAAAATGTTTTATCTCTAACTTTATCTTGTTCTTTTTCAGTAAGATCAGGTTCATCATTATCAAAAACATCATTAAATTGTTCTTCGCTTTCTACTTCAACACCGCCATGTTGCCACTCATTGTTATCACCTGATAATGCATAAATTCCATCGTCATTTTTATCTACTTCAATTTTTCCTGTTCCTAGATTTTCCATCCATTGTTTTTTAAATTTCTCAAATATTTTTGGATTTTCTTTAGTATCTTCTAAAAATTGTTCAGTGACTTGTGATTTCTTAATTCTACCCAAGAATGTACCAACTTCTTCTTTTCCTGCACTCCAATTAAAGAAGTCATCACTAACACCTACTTCTTGAATTTCTTCATTATCATCAAAATCAACATTAAAATTTTTTCTTGAAATTGTTAAGTCTGTAAGATCTGCTTTTGGTGGATCGTTTGGTAATGTAGGAACTTTGAATCTTGATTTTGCTGTTGATGAGTTTTTATTGAATCTATTTTTTGATGTACCTTTAGGCTTGGTAATTGGAAATACTTTTCTGTTTTTTCCTTTGCCTTTAGAAATAAATGCCATGCCCATCTTAATTCGCCCTGTACATGTAAAGTTCAACGCCTTTCTTTTCTACGAATTTTTCATTTCCATCATAAGTAGCCAGTGTTGGTGCAACACCATCAGTATCGATAACAAATTCTGCAATCTTTTCTATGTCAAGTCGAATGAAATTTTGTTCTTGTAAATCTTCCTTGCTGAACAATCCTTCTTCTTCAACAAGAAAGTCAACAGGATCGTTTTCTAATTTATCCCTAATCTCGTCAGTCATTTCTTGTAATTTTTTATCCTTCTTTTCATCAATTTGTTTTTCAAGTTCTTCATCAACTTCTTTATCAAACACATCTGAAAATTCTTTACTTTCATCTTCTACATCTTTATCTGTCAATCCGAATCTTTTTGGATTGCCTTCAATCTCATCTTTTATTTGATCTTCAACATCACCAACTAATTCTTCCCTTAATTCGTCTGTCAAACCTTCACTTCTTTGTTCTGCTAATTCACTTGATAACATATTACGATCTGTTTCTGTAATGAAAAGGAATCCTTCGCTTGGAAATCTTTCTGCAATATCAACTGCAATACTTGATTCTGATTCCAATAGATCGTTTTCCTGTTCCAATGCCTTTGCCCTTGCATCTTCTTGTTTGTCAAATATCCAATATTCTTCACCATTTTCAAATTCAAAAAAGTTGTCATCAAATCCCTTGTTATCAATTGTAGATCCAATTTCATCTTCTGCCAATTGTCTTTGAAATGATGATAAATTTCCTATTGGATGTGGTCGTGTTGGATCGTTTGGTAAAGTGGGAACCTTGAATCGTGATTTTGTCATAGATGGTTTTTTATTGAATCTAGTTTTTGAAGTACCTTTAGGTTTGGAAAGTGGAAATACTGTTCGATCTTTGCCTTTGCCTTTTGACATGAATCTAGTACCCATACGATCAAAAATAGATAGTTTCTATAATAAGCCTACTCGCATCAAATAAAATCAACTTTGGTGTCAATGACACCCAAAGTCGAATGAATTCCTAAATCCCCTAGTAATCGAAGGTGTTCTACTTGATTAATTAGAAAAAAACTGTTAAAAAGTGTTTGGTAATTATTGATTTCTTTGTCATAATACATGCATGTTCTAAAAGAAATGATTGATTTCAACTATTTTTAAGTAATGGCTAAAAGATCCAAAGCACAAAGAAGTGCATCTGCACGTAAAGGTGTACGCACAAGAAAAGCAAATGCTTCTAAGAAAAAATCAAAAAAACGACGACATCGTGGTTAGTTAACTTGTTTCGAAAGTAACTATCACCACTCTCATTTTTTCTTTAGTTTCTAAGTAACCATGTGCAATTCTAACCAAGTGTGGTCTGTGTCCTGAACCTTTTAAATTTCCTTGACATCTGAAAATATCAATGTGTGGAAACGGTTGCATGTTTGTACTTTTTTTCTGTAAATTCATGTACACCTTTCCAATTGGACAGCGAAGTTTTGACATTTTTGGAAATATTCTTTCGCCTAATGATTTACCTGTTGGTTTTCTAAATGGATCCTTTCTTCTTTCAAGTATAGTTGGTTTTGAACCGTATTTGAAAACAACAAAGTGTGAATGATGTGATCTGTCACCCTTACAATAACCAATCCAAGTTCCCAAGTTTTTATTTGAAAACGCCTGCATGTAAACAAGTTTATTCGGTTTTGAAAGATAGTCACCAAATACACATTTGTAAATTTTGGATTTCTTCATCATGTGAACTCCAATAATGATTTTACGTTTGTTATTACTGATTTTTTAGATTCTAATTTTGGTTGTATTCTAAGTTTTATCTTTACCCAATGTGGTTTTCCACAGAAAAAATAACTCTTAAAATCAATTCCACCCATACGTGAAACAATTATCCTGTAAATCTTTCTTATTGAATCCAAGTTTTGTGCACAATATTCATACCTGCAAACCTTGCGTTTAATGTTATCAAATAATATTTTTCTATTTTCTACTTTGTTATAGTTTTGATTCTTGAAGTCATTTGGGTTAAAATATTCCGCAAATTTCTGTGCCTTTGCAAAATCTTTCTTATAAATAAACACCTGACTACGCCAATTTCTATATGCCAACTGTTCTTCGTTTTTAATGTCACCAAACACTTCTGTAAAATGTGAATCACAAAGATATTCCCATTCGGAAAGTTCTGGATAATCTGGATGTTTGAATTCAATTACTTTAATATTATAACGTGAATTACATTTTTGTAGTTCTGTCTTATACTGTGCAGGTTCGGCTTCTATTTTTATTATTTCCAGTTTTCTTGCATCAAGATCTTTAATTTTTTTTGTTTCTTCGATCTTAGAGTATTTCTTATCAATTTTTACGATTTTTCTAAATGTACATGAAGTGACCATTTACAAATTCACCTTTGAGTAGTAATCTTGCTTCCAAATCATTACTGCGTTCCTACCATCAAAAACCATGTGATGTTCTGGACAGAATAATAGAAAAATTTCTGGATATTCCAATGATTCTAATACACTCAGCAACATATTGCCTATAGTTTCCCTTTCCACCAGACTGTGCAACCTTACGTTTTGCACATTGATCCACCGCAGCACTGATATATTCAAAATCTTTTTTCGAAGTTGATAATGCTTCCATTTCTTTATGAATCTTAAAAATATAGAGAAGAAGCTTTTTCTTTTGATTCTGATCCAGTTTCTTCTCCTTCTGTAATTTACCGTAAAAGTTTTTAAATTTATTTAAAACTACTTTTGCATCCTTCCCTGTCGCCATAAGCATAAAACCTTTCAATAATAGTTTTAATAAATTTTTCAATGGTGCTGACTGAATTTTTTTATTAAGTTCATTTAAAGCTGTTAATTTTGCGCCTAATTCTTTATGCTTAGCCTTAAATGTTTCTTCCCGTTGCTTGGTTTCTGCTTTCTTTTTGGCTTGCTCTGGTGTTAATCCCATGC
>SDBV01007542.1_pt1 | contig 14855 bp, 15 predicted proteins | sample 2277081 | NCBI WGS metagenome assembly SDBV01 (sample SAMN10402039, study PRJNA504765) | marine sediment metagenome | isolation source: marine sediment core GS10_PC15, 223 cmbsf | place: Arctic Ocean: Southern Knipovich Ridge | collected 2010
ACATTGGCAAGATTACTTTAACAGATCTAGTCTAGAACCATATCAATATGCAAATAGCGGCATCTGGACTTACATAGGTTGTTTTTATATCCTAGCCTTAATAAAATATAAAAGATTTAAACAAGCAAAAAGAGAATTAGAAAAAGTAGCAGAAGCAAACATAAAATATAATTTCCCTGAATGGATACATCCAAAAACAAAAAAAGGCTTTGGTCATTCACATGCTTGGGCAGCAGGAACGTATTTACTTGCTTATAAATCATTCATAGAAAAAAAGCTTTTATTCAATATTTAATTTCTTCTTTGTAATTTCAGCAATCTTTTTAGAAATATGCCTATAATCAAAATTTTTAACAGCATGCTCTCTTGCATTCCTACCTATCTCTTCTCTCAAATTATCTTCAGTCAATAATCTTATAGTAAAATTAGTAAGGTCATCAATATCTGCTCTATAAGCAAAAACTTTACTCTGGTCAAATTTTACTATTTGCTTCTCAGGAAAACCCATCCAAGGATATACCCATTCTTGTTCAAGAGCAACTTTATCAGCAACTCTAGCCAAAAAACCTGTCTTATTATGTATAATAGTCTCACTTGGACCCATGTGATTAATACTTATAACTGGTTTACCACATGCCATAGCTTCAACTTGAAGCATCCCAAAACCTTCTAACCTAGAAGGAGCAGCATAAATATCAACGGCATTTAATAAATAAGGCATAAACTCAGTTGAAAAATTTCCCTCAATAAAAATAACTTTATCTTTTATTCCTAACTCCTCAACCAATTTACTTTCTTCTTCATACCACTTATGAGAACAATCGCTTGGCCAACTTTTACAAACATATTTCCAATCTTTAAATTCTTCATTAACTTTAGCCAAAGCCTTAAACATTTCTTGAGCACCTTTAGAGGTAACATCTCCACCAACAGTTAAAATAATTTTCTCATTATTTTTTATCCCCAATAATTCTCTTATTTTTTCTTTAGAATTTTCATCATTAATCGGCTTATAATTATTAGTATCAATACCCACATGCATAGGCACCATATTCTTCACATCCACACCATCTCTCTTGTAAGTTTGCCTAACCCACTCACTTGTTGTAAATACCAGGGGTAATTTAGATAAATCATCATGATAGTTAGCAACCCACCCATCAGCATTAAACCAAGGAACAGGAGTTATTCCATATCTTAAAGGATCACGAACAAGTAAAGGAACATTTCCCCAATACCCAATGCCATAAGCAACTTCAGGTTTAAAATTCTTGTACCAAAATTCTTTTTGCAACTCACCTTCTGGATTACAAGGCCAACTTTCATAATTATTCTCAAGTAAACCTTTATACAAAAAATGTCCTTGTAAACTTAATCCATCTGGCTCAGGTGGATGTGCATATAATACTACTGACCTCATTTTATTTCAAAAACATTAAAAGCTTCTTTCTGACCACAACACTTTTCTTCAAAACTTCCTTTTGAAAAACCATAAATTTCTGTAATCAAATACTTTTTTTTAGAAAAAGTAGAACTATCAAGTTTTATAAGTTTATCTGCATTAGGATTTATAGAACAAAAACCATCTTTCTTTTGGTAAGAAAAATAAAATATTTTTTTACATCTTAATTCTCTTCTCTTAATCATATTTCTAACAGCTCTATTAATTTCTTTATGTCTTTTATGTCCATACTCCCCATTGCAACCATGTGTAAAAATATAATCATATTCTTTATTTTTTAACATTTCTTTTATTCTATCAGTTATTTCTTTTTCATCTAAACCATATAAGTTTTCATCTTCCAAATCAGACATCCGATAATAAGAAATATTCAAAGCCTTACAAATCTTCCTAAATTTAGGTGCTCTATCTTCATCATTTTTCCTGCATAAACTAATCACATCAAAATTCCATTTGCTATTTTTTAAAATAATTCCACCAGCCCAAATTAATTCATCATCTGGATGTGCTACAATTACTAGAATTCTCATTTTTCCAAACTTAATCTGGCAAGTAAATAGCTTATAGTACTTTCTGCTCCTTGATTTAAATTAACACAACTAGGCAATAAACCATCATAACATCCACCACTTGTCTCATCATAAATAGTTTGATTTAACATATTTCTACCAAGGAACCATTGAAATGCAAGAAAGGCATTGTCATAATATTCTTTTTTTCCAGTAATATTATAAGCAGTAATATAAAGCTGAACTACACTTGAAGCATCAACTGGTTGTTGATCATAAAAAGCTCTTTCACTTCCTCTTTTATACCAACCTTTATGACCAATTAAAACCAATTTTCCATTTAATATAAGCAAACTAGTTAAGAAATTCAAACTTTTTTCAGCAACTTCAAGATATTCTTTTTTCTTTGTAATACTATAAGCCATATACAAAGCTTCAGGTATTTTGCCATTAGAATAAGTTAAAGAATCTTCAAACCAATACCAATCATTACCACTCACCTCATTATAACTTTCAACTAATTTATCAGCAAGGTAAACAACTTTATTATAAACATTATCTTCTTTATAAACTTTAGAATAATAATACAACCCAATAAGACTAAAAACTCTAGATCTTACACTTTCAAGTTTTTCTACATGTTTAATAGCATTATCAAAAATGAATTTTGCACTTGCTTTTAAATTAGGGTCTATTTTGCTACTTATTAGTCTACCAGTAGCCCATAAAGCCCTACCAAAAGAATCTTCGCTTCCAATTTTATCAATAAATTTTTTATCATAGGACATAATATTATGAAAATAACCATCTTCTCTTTGTGCATGAAAAATAAAGCTAAGATATGTGTTTACTAACTTCAAAATTTTATCAGATTTGTATAAGTCATAATATCTTGAAGCAACAACTAAAGCTCGTGCATTATCATCAAGAGCATATCCCATATTTCTATTAGGTACAGAATGTTTAGCATGTTGTATAACACCAGTATCATCAGTAAGAATGAATAAATGATTTAACTTAATTTTTGGTAATTTATATAATCCCACTGTTTTCTTAACTTTTATGAATTTCTTAAATACATCAAGATAATTTGTAGCAACATTAGGCCATGTCATTTTTCTAGAAAAGGCATAAACATTCTTTTCTAATTTATTTTTTAAAACACGATCTTCAAGTAAAGATTTTATAGCTCCTTCCATAGATTTAGTATCTCTATATTTAACTACAATACCTCTATCATCAGCTAACACCTCCTTAGCATACAAAGATGGAGTTGCAATTATCGCTTTGCCAGCACCCATTGCATAAGCTAAAGTCCCAGAAACAATTTGATTTTTATCAAGAGCAGAATAAATATAAACATCAGTAGCTTTTAAATATTCAATTATTTCTTCTAAAGGTAAATATTTATTATAAAATTTAACATTATTCTTCAAACCAAATTTTTCAACAAGTTCAATTAATTTATTCCTATATTCTTCTCCCTCTTGCTTCCTAACAATGGGATGTGTCTCACCAATGATTAAATACAAAAGATTAGGAAACTTTTTAACAATTTTAGGTAACGCTCTAATCACATACTCAATACCTTTGCCTCTATTAATAAGACCAAAAGTAGAAAGCACAATTCTATTTGATAAACCAAGGGACTCTTTAACATCAGAATTATCTTTTAAAAAATCAATAGAAGGAACTCCATGATGAATAACATAAATTTTATTTTTATCAACTCCATATTTTTTATGCAAAATATCAACTGCAGTTTCAGCCATAACTGTAATCGCCTTACTTCTTTTGGCAATAGATCTTACAACTCTTAATCTCTCTTCACTAGGATCTGGAATAACACTATGAAAAGTTACAACGACTGGCTTCTCCAATTTTTCTAAAAAAGCAATCAAGAACTCACCATTTTCTTCTCCACCAAAGATACCAAATTCATGTTCAATACATACAAGTTTTATCTTATCCATTTTATTTATTTTTTCTGCCGTCTGTATATAATGTTCTATATCTGATTCGTTCAACTGCATAGCCACTTTCTTTTTATCATAATTATAAATACTACTTCCATTATCATTAATTGCAAGTATTTTAGATTTCAAGGTTGGATTAAATTTCTTATCCATAGAATTAGTAAGATCCTCGGTAAATGTAGCAATTCCACACTCTCTTGGAGGATAGGTAGAAAGGTACAATATAAATGACTTATCCTTCACACTCTTTTTTTTAATCAAAATTTTTACCATTTACTTTCAAACCATCAAAGTCAAACTTAAAATTAATAATTTTCTCTCTTTTTAATTTTTTCCTAAGTTTATTTTTATTATTACAATAATATAAAATAGAACCCCCACCCGCAGCTCCACAAAGTTTTGCTCCAACAGCTCCATTTTTTAATCCAAGCTTAACCAATCTATCAATTTTAGTAGTAGTTATTAACCTATGTAATTTTTTTCTATTTTTCCATTCTTCATTAAATAAAAAACCAAACTTCATTAAATCTCCTTTTAGTAAAGCTTTTTTCATTTCATAAGTTACGGCTTTTATATTCTTTAAACTATTTATGGTCTTCTTATTGCCTTTCTTAAAATTATCAATTACAAGTCCATTAACATCACTTGATAATCTTGGTTTACCCATATAACACAATAATAAATTTCTCTCTAAATCTTTTATAATTTTTTTCTTAAGATTCATTTTTGTTATAAACACTTTATCTTTTTTAAATTCAAAAAAATTAATTCCCCCCAAGGCAACAGCATACTGATCTTGTTTTCCTCCAACAACCCCAAGAACTCTTTCCAAACCATAAACATTTTCAGCCAACTCTATTTTATTTTTAGTTTTAGAAATCAAACTTATCCACACTAAATTCATTGCTGCAGAAGTTCCCAATCCAGAGCTTGTTGGTACATCGGCTCTATAACTCAAAATAGTTTTATCTTTATCTGCAATTAATTTACCTCTAACATATTTATTAATTGCAACATTTAATACAGCCCCTCCAATTTTACTGGGAATAGGATAAACATCTAAAGTTCCACCACCAAAATCTATCCGCACAGGCGCCTTTGCTATTTTAATCAATAATTTCACCTCAATTTTATTATATTTTAATTACAGAGGTAATATAAAATTGTATCGCTATGAAAAATACATACAACAAAAGTAACGAAACTCCCTCCATCCAATCTAATTTTTTCTCACTCCCAATAAAAGTCACAAATAAAAATCCGGCCATCATCATAAAAATAGCACTAATAAAAAATAATAAAAATTGTCCAGTAATTGGAGTAATTAAAGCAACAATTCCTAAAATTAAACTAGAATTAGCTATATTAGCACCAAGAACATTTCCTACAGACATTTCAGAATGACCTTTTAAAGCAGCCCCAGTTCCAAAAACTAATTCTGGTAAAGAAGTTCCAATAGCTACTAAAAATAATCCAATCATAATTGGAGGTAAAAATAAATCTATAGACAACGTAGTAGCATACTTAACAACAAATTTAGAACTTAAAAATAATACAACAACACATACTAAAAATAAAAATACAGTAAGTACAATTTCTCTCCTCTTAATATTATTCTTAACTTTCTTTCTAAATTTTTTCCTATTCCTCAACATTCTCCAACTATGCAAAACAAAAACCCCAATTAACAAAATTCCATCAATTCTAGAAATAGAACGACCTATCCACATTAAAACTAAAGGAAAAGCCATAATTAAAAGCATATACAAAGAATCTTTTTTTATACTCTCTCTTTTAATTTTTATTCCTCCTTTAACCAAAAGTATAGGAATACCTATTATTAAAGTTAAATTAGCTATATTAGAACCAAGAATAGTTCCCAATGCCAAGGCAGTATTGTTATTCAAAGCAGAACTTATCCCTACAAACAATTCGGGCAAAGTAGTTGCTATAGCCATTAAAATAAAAGCAGCAACAAACTCACTTACATGTAAAAAAGAAGCAATTTTTGAAAGGAATTTAACAAGTAAAGAACCAGCAAGAACTAAAATTAAACAAGAAATTATAAACATTAAAATATGGATTAATAAATCAGTCATTTACTTATATTTAATCCCTAATATTATATATCCTTTTTGGTTATATCTTCCAAAAATATAAATTCCTTCTTATAAAAACATATAAATGAAACTTATTCTCTAAAAAAGGAGCATACATGGGAAGTAAAAATATTTTTAAGATCATCCTTGGATTGTTAGTAATGGTAGTTGGTACTTATGGAATAATCTACTGGAGATTGCATGTCTGGAATCTCTTTAAAGGAGCATTAGGACCATTCATATTTCTTATAGGGATATTAATTCTACTTATTGGAATGAGTGATCTTAGAAGCTAATATTAGTAAAAATTATTAATAATTAATCTTTTATTTATTTTATGCAATCTTCTTGTATTAAATGTAAAGGTCGTGAATTTTGTGGCAAAACATTCTGCCCAATTTATGCTAAAGCAGATAGTATGTTTAAATTATCTAGAAGAATAAAAAAAGATTTTTTAAGTTCTAGTCCAGCTCCTTTTATTGGCAGACATAACTACCCAAATATTAATGTGGGTGTCCTTTCACCTCCAGAAAAAGAAAAAGATACTTGGCTTTATGATGCACCCACATATTGGTCTGAAAAAAATTTTACAATTAAAGATATAATCACATTAAGAAGTAGTTTAATTAATTCAAGATTTAAATCAAATATAATTAATATAAAACAACCAAACAAATTCTTAGAAATAACTCAAGAAATTGGTCTAGCTTACAAACCGGTGGACATAGAGGTTGAATTAAAAAAGGAACCAAAAGTATCAGTAAGACCAGATTCAATTAACATGCCAATGGGTCCAAATGCAAGTTTAAGAAAAGTAAGAATTACTACAAATCCAAAAATTCTATCAAAAGTAGATAAGGTTTATTCTGATACTGATCTAAAATCAAACGAAGGTTTAAAAATTTTATACAGTAAGGGCATAGATGAAAATTCCCTATCAAAAATTCTTTCAGTAGGCGCATTAGGATTAAAAAAGAACAGAAAATTAGTCCCAACAAGATGGAGCATTACCGCAGTAGACGATACATTAGGCAAAGAACTAATTAAACAAATAAAACAATACAAAGAAACTAATTATTCACTTTATTTTGGAAATTATTTTGGAAATTATTATTTAATTTTATTTTTCCCTGATGTTTGGTCATATGAATTATTCGAAACTTATATGCCCTCTTCTCTTTGGAATCCAAATCAAAAATTAGGAACAACTACAGATTATGAAAGTTACAACGGAAGAAAAAGATATGCTGAAAATTGTGGAGGCGGTTATTATGCGGCTAGAATTTCAATATTAAAAAAATTAGTTCAAACAAAAAGACAAACCTCTACTTTAGTGCTAAGATTTGTAACAGATGAATATTCAGCACCATTAGGAGTTTGGGTTTGCAGAGAAGCTGTTAAAAAAACTTTACAAACTAAGCCAATTTATTTTGAAACAAAAGAACAGTTATTAAGAGAAGCTAAATTTTTAATTTTAAGAAAATTTAAATATAACATAGAAAATCTTTTAAAAGAAAGTCAGCTTTTAGAACAATTAAAACAAACAAAATTAATAAACTTTTAATATGGATATCTTAAATATAAACATTTTTGGTTTAATCACACCTTTAGAAATTATTTATCTAACAATTGTTGTAATAGTAATTGGTTATATATTCTCAGGGATGTTTAGATTTAAGACTAAACCAAACAAAATTAGTGATATTACCTCTAGACTTAGATTTGATATGGATGACTTTAAATTAGCTGTTTTAGTAACTGCTCCAGCAATAGTATTACACGAATTAGCACATAAATTTGTTGCAATGGGTTTTGGTTTCCCAGCAGAATTCCACATTTGGGGATTTGGATTATTATTAGCACTATTTCTTAGAGTAATAAATTCTCCTTTCATAATAATCGCACCAGGATATGTTGATATTCCTCTAGTTACAGATCCCACAGCATATCGTCTAATAGCAGCTGCAGGTCCAGCAATAAATCTAATCTTATGGATTGGTGCTTTTTTAATTTTAAAAAATGCAAGAAATATAAATAGAAAACAAATGATTGCACTTTATTTAACAAAGAAAATAAATATGATATTGTTTATTTTTAATATGATTCCATTTGGCCCATTAGATGGTGCTAAAATATTATTTGGACTTCCTTCTTGATTTTTTCTTCTTTACTCTCTTCTTAGAAGTTTTCTTTTTTACAGGATTTTTAGTTCTCTTTTTTTTAGTAACTTTTTTCTTTGTCTTTTTCTTAACAGTTTTTTTCTTCTTTTTTGGTTTCTTTTTCAACTTTTTAGTTTCTTTCCTTTTCCTAATCTTTTCAAGTTCAATTCCTATCTCATTAAGCTCAATCGCTAATTTCTTAATTTGATTCTTCTTTTTGTCTATCTCTTTTTTATTTTCCTTTTGAGTTAAAACTTCTCCACATTCAGGGCATTTAAAATTATGCTCCATAGCATTTTCAAATGAAAATGTAATACTATCATTATCACAAAAAAAGAATTTTTCTCGTTCTAAAATACTAATTGATTTTTTAAAATTTTCAATTTTCTTTTTTATATTTTCTACAAGCAATTCATATGCCCTATCCAAATTAAAAGTCCAGTAATAAATATACCAACCTTTCTTTTTATCCTTCTTTCTAATAGAATCTATTAGATTATGGGCATGTAATTTATACAAACTATTTCTAACTTGATTTATACCTAAATCTAATTTCTCAGCAATTTTAAATTCACTGACATTACTTTTCTTTTTAATTAGATTAATTAGAGAAACAGCATCTTCTCCAATCATTTCTCTTATTAAATCATCCATTGCATCATCTAATAGTTTCATTTTATTAATATCGGTAAAATAACTTTAAAAAACCTTTGATAAAAAAACATTATCTAATTTTACTACACAAAGATACTAAAGAAGTTTTAAATAAGAGTATACGCCTAACTACTTTATGTTCTCATTTAAAAAGAAAAAACTAAAAATTCCAGATCTTTCAAAGTTTCCAGCCATTCCTAAAGAAAACAAACTTCCAAAATTTCCTTCTTACGGAGCACCAAAAAAACCAGATATCCCCCCACTACCTCCACTTAAAAGTGATTTCGAAATTCCTAAAAGAGAGCCATTGATAAAACAACAACCACTAATGACAACTCCAACATTTGAAGAAGAAACTCAAAGATCTAGACCAGAATTACAAGGAAAACCAGTTTATGTTAAAATGGAAGAGTATAAAAAAATTTTAAATGCTCTTGATTTAGTTAAAAATAAGATCAATAAGGCAGAATCAACATTGCTCAGTATAGAGAGATTTAAAGAAAGAGAAGATATGGAATTAAGAAGATGGAAAGAAGAAATAAATAGAATAAAAGAAAATTTAATTATGGTAGAAAAAAGATTATCTGGTTCTCAAATATGAAACAAACCATTAATAAATCTCCAACATATATTAGAATTGAATCACCTTTAATAATAAGACGAGATTTGCTTAAATCTGCATTATACACAGTTAAGATTTTAAAAAGCTATAGAAAATTTACAAGTTCTAAACAAGATAAAGAAAAAGAAAGATCAAAATTATTTAAAATACTCAGAGAAACTAATAAAACTATTCGGGAATTTAAAAAAACTTTACCAGTAATCAAAGGACAGGAACCAAAAGAAGAAGATACTAAAAGATTATCCACATCTACTAGAAAACCAAGAGAAACAAAATCAAGAAGAAAACCAGCATCAAAACACGATAGCTTAAAACAAGATTTATTTGACATAGAATCAAAATTAAAAGAATTGGAAATCTAGATTCTTATATATTTTCAATTATGAATTTCTCACTATAACTATTTTTATAAATAAAAGAGAAAAATAAAATACAATGGTAATAAAAGAGCTTTCACCTGTACAAGAGTTATTAAAAGAAAAGGGTCCTTCTGAAACTTTTAATTTAGTTCGCGAAGAGGCAAGAAAATATATCTACAAGTTAAAAGAAAAAGGAGAAATCTCTTTTTCTGATCCAATAGAAGGAGAAATTTCTACAATTCATATTGTTAGAAAGACTTTACCAGAAATATGGGAAGCAACAACTATGGCTCTAATGGGCATTGGACAAATGGTTCATACAGAAGATTATGATCCCAAAGACAAAAATGGAGAATATATCAGTTTTCCAAGCATGGAAGCAACAACTATGATGCATATAAAAGAACCTTTTTCTGAACCCAGATTTCATAAACATTATTTAGGGGGATGGATGGGGTTTGGAGATTATATAGCAGAAATTGAAGGTGTAAAAGATCATTTAGTTTTTTCTCCTAGATTAGTAGCTGAATTAATAAAAAAAGGAAAATTCGGTAAGGTTAAAGGTGATGAAACATGGAAATATTCTTACAGCCAAAGAATAAGAAATTATCCTTATTTAGATATAGAAGGAAATCCAAAAACAATAAATCAGCTTAATTCAATTATTAAAAAATTAGCAAGAGAACCATTAAGCAAATCTGCACAATGTACAACATGGGATCCAAGATGGGATCACAATGATGGACAAATGGATGTTAAATGGAATCATTATCATTCCCCTTGTATGCAAAGGCTTTGGTTTAGACTTATTCCTTCTGAAGATGGTTTTAAACTTAATCTTAACTCACATTGGAGATCAAGAGATCACTTAAAAGGTGTTCCACAGAATACATATGCGATATTAGAAGCGATATACGAACCAATAAGACTAAATCTTCAAGAATCTCTTGAAAAACCTATTGAAAGAGGAAGATATGTTGATATTAGTGATTCCTTACATTTATATGGGCACTATTTTGATCCTAGACTTCAAGGATTAGATGCAGAATCTTATTTAGAAGATGTTTTTAGAGTCGTTAAAGGGGAACCTTTAGAAGGAAGATTAATACTACCAGATAGCCCAATGCATGAAATAATGATGGAAGATATCAAAAAAGAATATGAAGGAACAAAAGCAAAATTCAGTTCAGGAGTTCCTAAATAAAAATGCCATTAAAAATTCTTATGGAATACAAACCCCCAATAAAAGAGATTAAAAAAGAAGAAGATGTTAAATTTTTATTAGAAGATCTTAAAGATGAGATTTCACAATTCAGCAGCCAACACTATTCACTTCCAAAAATTTTAGAAAGTGTAGAGAAAAAAGGGACCATTACTATTCTCTTCCCAAAAGATCCAATCTTTAAAGTAATAGACTTATCAGAAGCCCAACTTATGTTATCTGGATATAGACACTTATCCGAAGGTGGTTGTACTTCTTGTACTCATGTAAAGTCATATAAACCCTATTCAGATGAGACATATGCACATTGTAAAATAAATGAAACAGAAAAGGATGTTAATGATAGAACGGGTAAATCACCATCTGTAGAAAAATATTGGAATAACAGTGACTGTCCTAATTTAAAACATATATTTCAAAAAACAATAGAAGAAATTATATCACAAGATTAAACTTGTTTTTCTTTTTTTTCTGTGTTTATCCTTCCACCTTTCCACTGCCCTTCATATTCTCTATGAAGATCTCCAACTACTTGCTTAAAAACAATATTAACAATCCTTGCACCAATTTCAAGTTTAAAATTACAACCTCCAAGATTTTTTAATGCAAATGTTAATTCTCCAAAATATCCTGGATCAGTTTTTGTTCCCATAAGATATATTCCGCATCTTTGCAAAGTACTTCTAGGATAAACATGAAGCATTAATAATACAGGTTCTTTTCCTTCTTCAACTATAATTTTTTCACCAGGAACATTAACTTTTTCCATGGTTTTTACAAGAACATAATCCCCTGGTTTCAAAATAACTTCTTTATCCTCAACACCTGCTATTTTTTCAATCTCAGGTGTATTTCTTTCTTCAACACCTAAAAAACCATCTCCTTTTATTTTATAAACTTCTCCAACTCTAATATCAAGACCAACGCCTTCAGGATTTTTCAATTCTCTTTCAGAAAGATTTTCAACTAAGTTATATTTCTCATTTAATTCCAAAACCTTTTTTGCAGAAATTATCATAATCATAAATTTTAAACAAATATATTTAAAGAAGATTGTAATAAAATATACTTATTCCAACACAGCCTTAATTCTTCTTACACCAGCAGCAACACTCTCTTCTTTTATTATCTTAAAATGTCCTAATTCAGAAGTATTTTTAACATGTGGACCAGCACAAATTTCTTTTGAAAAATTATTGATAGAATAAACAGAAACTTTTTTACCATATTTTTCATCAAATATACCACCAGCACCACTTTTCTTAGCTGTTTTTACATCCATCTCTTCTCTTTTAACATCCAATTTTTCTTTTATTTTTTTATTTACTAATTCTTCTACTTTCTTAATTTCTATATCTGTAAGTTTTGCTTTATGATTAAAATCAAATCTTAACCTTTCAACTGTAATATTACTTCCTCTTTGTATTATATCTTTATTTTTTAAAACAATTCTTAGTGCTGCTAAAAGTAAGTGGGTTGCTGTGTGCAATTTTGTTGTTTCTTCTGAATGATCTGCTAATCCAGATTTGAATTTTCCTGATTGAGCAGTTTTCGATAATTCCTGATGCTTTTTTAATTCTTTTTCAAATCCTTTCTCATCTACTTTAATACTTCTTTCTTTTGCTAATTCTTTTGTTATTTCTATAGGAAATCCATAACTTTGATAGAGTAAGAATGCATCTTTCCCAGAGAGTGTTTTTCCTGATGTGAATCTTTTAAATTTGTTCATGCCTTTTTCTAAAGTCTGTAAAAATCTTTTCTCTTCTTTTTCTAATTCTTCCAAAATTTGATTTTTATTTTTTTGTAAATGTTTATAATCACTATAAATCTCAAAAACAGGCTCAGCTACTTTTTTGATGAAATTTTTAATGTTTAATTCCCTTCCATACCTAATTGTTCTTCTAATCAATCTTCTTAAAACATAACCTTGTTCAGTATTGCTTGGAACAATACCATCAGCAATAATAAAAACAGCAGCTTTTATATGATCAGTTATAATCCTCATTTTTGGTTTATAAGAAGAATTACCGTAATCTTTTTGTGATATTTTCTCAATTTTTTTTATTAATGGCCTAAAAGTTTCTGTTAGATAATCATCTTCCAATCCATTTAAGGCTGCTACTATTCTTTCAACACCACCACCGAAATCAATATTTTGTTGTTTTGCTTTTTCAAAACCATTCTTTGTTTTATTATATTCCATTAAAACATCATTCCCAATCTCAACCCACCTTTTATCATTAGGATTAAATTTCTTTGGAACTTTTCTTTCATCTATCCAATAAAACATTTCAGTAGAAGGACCACAAGGACCAGTTTCTCCAGCAGGTCCCCACCAATTATCTTTTCCTAAATATGCAATTCTTTCTTCAGGAATTCCTAATGACTTCCATACTTTAGCACTTTCAACATCTTTAGAAGAATTTTTATCACCCTTAAAACAAGTTATTGCTAACTTTCCAATAGGAATTTTCAAAACTTTTATCAAAAATTCAAAAGTATATTCAATAGCTTCTTTTTTCCAATAATCTCCTAAACTCCAGTTTCCCAACATTTCCATGAATGTATGATGGTTTGCATCTCCAACTTCTTCTATATCTGTAGTTCTTATACATTTTTGAACATTACAAAGTCTCTTCCCTAAAGGGTGTTTTTGTCCTAATAAAAAAGGCACAAGAGGATGCATTCCAGCTGTTGTAAATAGAACTGTAGGGTCATTTTCAGGAATAAGAGAAACATTAGGTATTTCTTTATGTTTTTTTGATTTAAAAAATCTAATATAATTTTTTATTAATTCTTTTCTATTCATACCCTCAAAAAAATATACTAACTTTATTAATTTAACGAATTTTTTTTCTTTTTAGCTTTTTTCTTTTTAGCTTTTTGTTTTGGTTCTATCTTTGGCTTAAACGCTCTTGCCAAAATTATAGCATCTCTCATTAGTTTATCAAAGTTTTTTCTTTCTAATTTATGTTCACTATAATCTATATCAGACATCACTTGAGCAAGCATTAATAATTTTTTCTTTAAAGCTACTTTAATCTTACGTTTTTTAAGCTCTCTCTTTAATTCATCATATGTAAATTCATATTTAATATCAAGTAACTGTCCAAAGAAATCTCTATACAAATCAGAAAATTTCTCAAAAAGTCTATTAACATTTTTCTTAGTAACTTTCCTTTTTAAATCTAAGAATATTGGCAAAAAATCAATTTTAGGTTTCTCAATCTTCTTTTTCTTTTTCTTTTTAGATTCCTTAAGTAGTCCTTTTATCCTATCAACATTAAGATATACTGCTATCAATAAAACCAATAATATTGATATAAATATAATTAAACCAACACCAAAACCATTTTCTTCACAGGGTAAACAAGAACCACCACAATCAACTCCAATCTCATTATAATTTTGTATACCATCATCACAATGATCAACACCAGTACTTTTAATCAAAGCACTACTTATTGCAATAGAAATCTTTGGTTTTCTTTTTATTCCTCCAGGATAAAATTCAGCTTTAATATTTACATCATCTCCAACTTGAATATCCATAGAATCCCCTTTTAATTCAGCTTTAATAGCTTCTTCATAAGAAATTTCTGCTCTTTCTTCCATTAAAGTTTTAATTTTATTATCAAAAAGATTAAACAAAGTTGTATCAAAGAGAAATTTTTCTAAATTTTCAAAATCCATTTCCTTTAATAACTTCTCTTTTCCTATATTTTCTATAACTTTTTCTACAGAATAAGGGGTAATACCAGCTATATAAATAATAATTGGGACATTACCAAAC